>Ga0209185_1000646_pt1 | contig 37816 bp, 36 predicted proteins | sample SidtaG_2_FD_187425 | JGI IMG/M metagenome (GOLD analysis project Ga0209185, IMG submission 187425) | Marine algal microbial communities from Sidmouth, United Kingdom - Sidmouth_Asex2 metaG (SPAdes) (version 2) | ecosystem: Host-associated > Algae > Red algae > Unclassified | place: Sidmouth... | reverse complement strand
GCTGTCCGCGCGGGTTGGCAGTATCTCGGATAATCGATTGGGCGGCTGGTATGCTTACCGGGCGTCGAAAGCGGCCTTGAATATGGTGCTCAAGACATTGGCGATTGAAATTGGGCGTCGGTTCAAAAATCAAGTGATTGTCGCGCTTCATCCCGGGACCGTCGACACGGATTTGTCCAAACCGTTTCAGAGCAATGTTCCGGAAGGCAAACTCTTCACGTCGGACTATTCGGCTGAAAAATTACTCGGCGTCGTCGACGGATTATCCTTTGAGGATAGCGGCAATCTATTCGATTGGGCTGGCGAACAAATCGCTTTCTGATCGCTCTTTGAGATATTTCGCGACGAAAGCCTTGGTCAGATCCGCTTTTTTAGACCCGGCAGCGACGTCCAGCTCCAAGACGAGGTCTCGCAGAGCGTCCACGGAGCGTTCGCATTGCCGTAACACGAATGTCACCACGTCTTGCCCCACAACACGGCCCGCCTGCTCAAACAGCTCGCGCAGGATAGGCTCCAGCGACGCTTCGTCATGCTCGTCCAGCGTCAATGTCGGCATGGCATTCAGACGTGAATTGAGATCCGGCATAGAGACGCCCCACTCTGTCGGCGGCAGTGAACTCGCTAAAACCAAACCGGGAATTTGTCCGGCCAGTGCGCGGTTGATTGCATCGAAAAGAGCTGTCTCATCCACAGTTTCCGCATTATCAATGAATTCACCTTCGCTCTTGGAGAGCCAAGCGCGGCCCAAATGCGTCTTACCCGACCCTGACGGACCGAGGATTAAAACAGCCCCGCTGGGCCAGCGGTCACGCGCCTGCAAAAGGCTCACCGCCGCTTGATTACCCGGCGTGACGTGGAAATTGGAAAAGCTCTGCCGCGCAGTTGGCCGCAGATTGAGCGGGATTTGAGACATCGGCGACGCGCTTAGGAGCGTTTGAAAACAAGCCCGATGTTAGGGTCCTGCTCCACGCGCACGCCCTTGAACCGAAGCTCATTCGCCAAGCGGTCAATATCTCCGCCATAGGAAATCGTCATTAGCGCGCCGTCTTTTGATAGCGCGTCTAAACGCGCTCCTTTGATTTGGGCAGCGGTGTTTATGGCGTCTTGCAAAGCAATCCAATCTCTATGAGACGTGTAAAGAACGGATACAGCCGTTGTGACAACCTCGCCTGCGACAACGGCAGAGGCCTGCTTCCAATCTGATTCCAAACGCGAGACTACGGCGTCTGCAAAGGCCGCGTCGCCTGAACCGGGAGAGATATAAAAGTTCTGACGGTTACCTGTGTCGAGGGAGATGTCAGTCACATTCCCACTACTCTCCACAATCAATATCTGATTCAGGCCATATTTCGCGGCGAGCGCTTTCAACTCATCATCTGACGGGGACGCGGAGAGAAAGGCTGCATCTTCAGCAGAAGCCGCCTGTAGAGGCGTTAGCGCGTATGACAGACGCGGGCTCGAAAAAACGCTTTGCAAACTACTGCCGCCGCGAAGGCCCGACTCGCGCACCACAACTAACCGCTCGCGTGCCTGAGAACTCACCATCGTCAGATTATAGTTGCGTAAAAATTGCTGCACCTGAGACGGATTAAAAGACACGGTGATTTCGCCGAGATAGCGATTAGCGGAGCGCTGCTCTTGCCCGACTTCTAATGCACGGATCATACGCCCGACTACATCCGGGGTCAGTTCAGGGATAGGGTTCGCGGCGCGTTCGCTCTCTAACGTCATGCGGTTGATCAACGCGGTCGCTGCGCGCAATTGCCCGGCTTGAATGGCTTTCGTTGACGCCTCAATCGCGGACGCAGCCGTCGCATCAACTTTGACACCACCTACGGTGAAGGGGTCCGCAGCAAAAGCGCGGGACGCAGCCAATATGAAAAGGGCGAGAACGAGAGCAAATAAACGTGTCATAGGGGAGTCGATAGACCACAACTCGCCCTTCGCCAAGCCCGCGCACAGCTTTCATGCAGCCCCATCTTGCACCTTGGCTGCTAAAATGGTCCAAGCGGGCAGACTCAGGCGGTGAAAACCGCAGGCTTATATACAGGACGTTTCACATGGCCCCGACTTCCCAGGCCCCGAATACCAAGGATGAAAAAGGTCTCTCCTACGCCGATGCGGGCGTCTCAATCGATGCGGGTGACGCGCTGGTTGACCGCATTAAGCCTATGGTGAAATCCACACGCCGCCCCGGCGCGGACGGCACGATTGGCGGTTTTGGCGGCGCATTTGATTTGAAAGCAGCAGGCTATACTGACCCGATCCTGATTTCAGGCACGGACGGCGTCGGCACAAAGCTCCGGATTGCCATTGATACAGGGCGACTGGACACAGTCGGCATCGACCTCGTCGCCATGTGCGCCAATGACGTGCTCGCCAATGGCGCGGAGCCGCTCTTCTTTCTTGACTATTATGCGACAGGAAAACTGACCTCCGATAATGCGGCAGCTGTTGTGTCGGGCATTGCGGAAGGCTGCCGTCAGGCTGGCTGCGCGTTGGTCGGCGGCGAAACGGCGGAAATGCCGGGCATGTATGAGGGCGATGATTTTGATCTCGCGGGCTTTGTTGTTGGCGCGGTTGAACGCGACGCCATGCTGCCCCGCCACGCCGATATGGACGCGGGCGACATGCTCATCGGGCTGGAGTCCTCCGGGCCGCATTCCAATGGCTATTCCCTTATTCGGAAAATTGTCGAACGTTCTGGTCTGGATTGGAACGACCCTGCCCCCTTTGCCGATGCGCCCTTGGCGGAGAGCCTGCTGACCCCGACCCGGCTCTATATAGAATCCCTGCTTCCGCTCATCCGAGAGGGTCTGGTTTCAGGATTGGCGCATATTACTGGCGGCGGCCTTACTGATAATACGCCGCGCATGTTGCCCGATGGCTTGGTGCCAGAATTTGATTTCGGCGCGTGGGACCGTCCCGCCGTTTTCAAATGGCTTCAAGAGACAGGCGGCGTTGCGGAAGAGGAAATGCGGCGTGCATTTAATTGCGGCATTGGCATGGTCCTTTGCGTGAAGCCGGATGATATGCCAGCCGTGCTTTTGCGATTGGAAGATGCTGGCGAGCGGGCCCATGTCATTGGACAGTTAAAACGCTTGGCAAGTTGTACTTAAACCCATGTCTGTGCCTAAACGTACACCCACCGCCATTTTGATTTCCGGTACGGGGTCTAATATGACCGCATTGATCGAAGCGGCTCAAAAACCGGATTACCCTGCCGATATTCAGCTCGTTATCTCAAACCTTCAGGAAGCTGCAGGCCTGCGCAAGGCAGACGAAATGGGCGTGACGGCAATCTGCATTGACCACAGAGATTTTAAAACCCGCACGGATTTCGAGGCTGAGCTCGACGCGGCCTTGCGCGCACATAATATAGAATTTGTCGCCTGTGCCGGGTTTATGCGCGTTTTGGGTGCGGCTTTTGTTAACAAATGGTCTGGTAAATTAATCAACATTCATCCCTCGCTCTTACCGAAATATAAAGGTCTTCACACCCATAAGCGCGCTATCGAAGCTAAAGACGTCGAGCATGGCTGCACGGTACATTGGGTAAATGAAGGTGTGGATGAAGGTAAAATTATTGCTCAGTCCGCGCTTATAGTAACGCCTAAAGACACGCCCGAAACGTTGGCGAAACGCGTTCAAACGCTAGAGCACACGCTCTATCCGGTGGCTTTGGCAAGCGCCCTAACTCATTATTAACCACACCCCCAATTAAGCCCTCGGTAACCCTTTCTGGTAAGCCCGCTCTAGAATCTGATCCTGTATTACAGTCCCAAAGCACCTACCTTTTTTTTGGTGCGTGGGAATTTCTAACATTGGATGATGTTAGTGTAAAAATTGAGTGGGACCATAAGGTTATGTTGAAGTTTACAAATACGAAGCGATTAATTACGCGTTTCCAAAGCCAGGAAGACGGAAACGTCGCACTGTCATTTGCGGTCAGCGCTGTGGCCGTTGTCGGCTGCATGGGTGCTGCCATGGATTATTCCACGTTGAGCAATGCGAAAGCGAAAAGCCAATCTATCGCGGATCAGTCTGCATTGAGCGCGGCTATTTTTATCAAAAATAATGACCGCCCCCCAGAAAACAATGATGAGGGCCTGATGGAAGGCTCTCATAATGCTGGGGATCTTGGATATACATTTAAAGGCTGGGTCGACGGCGGCGCAGACAACGTTGACGTCAATGTCGTCTATGATGATAATGCGAAGGAAGCCCGGGTGCGAGTATCAGGGAGTACAGTTCCAACATTCATCCAGGTCTTAGGCAAAAAGGATCTTGCATTCTCGGCTGAGTCCGTCGTGTCTTACATGGATATTGACGAGAAACATCCGGCTTCAATTGCGCTTGTTTTGGATAACTCCGGATCCATGGCGTGGGACGATAAGTTGGCAAATCCAAACGGGTCTTCCCCGTCCAACGCCAGCCCTCGAATTGATGGGTTAGAGTTCTCCGTGAAGAAATTCACTGCAGAGCTTTCCAATCGACTTGGCACAGAAAATAGTGACGGTCTTCGGACGATTAGAACGGGTATGTTGCCATATAGCTCTGAAATTTTATGGGCGAATGACGTTCCCATGAAATTTGGATACTTAACCGATCAAGAAATCGAAAAAATGACTCCTTCTGGGAACACGAACTCAAACCCACCTATGACGCAAGCTGCGAAGTGGATGGAAGCAGAGAACGAAACACACAGACTCGAAGCAGTACGGGTCGGTGAAGCCTATCGTGAGCCGCTGAAGTTTATCATATTCATGTCTGATGGACAAAATACCCTGGGGGCTTACGAATTTACCCCAGACGATACCGCGCCAGTCTATTGGAAGCAGGACAACAAGGGTAGATGGGGTGGTATCTGGGCGACCAGTTATAACGGCCAATACGGCTATACACAGGGTCACTTGCGACGCTCGACGGATCGCTTGACGATTGAAACTTGCGACAAACTCAAAGCAAGAGGTACAGAGATTTTTACGATTGGCTATGCCTTGGAAACGGGTAGGTATAACGCTAATTATCCTTCATACCCAAACCATACGGAAACTGTGAACCTATGGAATCAAACCAACGCCTATAATTTGCTGCAATCTTGCGCGAGTGACGATGATAACTTTGTGAAAGCAAATGATAATGAAGAATTAGAAGCCGCCTTTGACACCATCCAAAACGCGATTGTGGAAGAGCTGATACGGATCAAATCTTAGGTTCATTCATCGGGTTAAGCTAAAGAAAAAGGCCGGGTCACCCCGGCCTTTTTTATGTTTAGAATTGCCCGAATAAACCAATCCGAAACCTAACCTACAATTTCGTCTTCGGAAAAGAAGAAAGCGATTTCTTCAATCGCTGTTTCCGGCGCATCAGAGCCGTGAACTGTGTTGGCATCAATGCTTTCAGCAAATTCAGCGCGGATTGTGCCCGCATCGGCTTCTGCCGGGTTCGTTGCGCCCATGACGTCGCGATACGCTTTGATGGCGTTTTCGCCTTCAAGGACTTGCACGACAACCGGACCGGACATCATGAATTTGACAAGATCGCCGTAGAACGGACGCTCTTTATGCACGGCGTAAAATCCGCCAGCTTGTTTTTCAGTCAGCTGCACACGCTTTTGCGCGATGATGCGGAGGCCCGCTTCTTCGATCTTAGCGTTGACTTTGCCGGTGATGTTGCGCTTCGTCGCGTCAGGCTTGATAATTGAGAATGTGCGTTGAACGGCCATTGGAAACTCCCTGAGGGCTTTGTTTTAACTTTGGCGCGCGCTTAATGCGGGCTTGCTCTGCTGTAAAGGCGATATAGAAGCTGGAGCTGTGCTTCATATCAATGATCTGACATATCGTATTGAGGGCCGCCCGCTTTTCACTCAGGCCACATTGGCCATTAACACCGGCCATAAGGTCGGCCTTGTCGGGCGAAATGGGACAGGCAAGTCCACCCTCTTTCGACTGATAAAAGGCGACATCAGTCCCGATGACGGCGAGATTAACTTGCGCAAAAATATGCGTCTGGGCGTTGTGGATCAAGAGGTCCCCAGCGGCCCACAAAGCTTGATCCAGACCGTTCTGGATGCGGATAAAGAGCGCAAATCCCTGCTCAGTGAGGCCGACACAGCCACAGATCCTATGCGCATTGCGGCGATACATACGCGGCTCTCCGATATTGATGCCTATTCGGCGGAATCTCGAGGCGCGTCGATTTTAGCGGGGTTGGGTTTCACAGCAGAAGATCAACTCAAGCCTTGTTCAGATTTTTCCGGCGGGTGGCGCATGCGGGTCGCTCTGGCCGCGATGCTTTTCGCACAACCGGATTTATTGCTGCTCGATGAGCCGACGAACTATCTGGATGTCGAGGGCGCTGTCTGGCTGGAGGCGCATATCCGCAAATATTCCGGGACGGTTTTTGTGATTTCTCATGACCGGGATTTTCTCAATACCGCCGTGACCCACATCGCGCATTTACGAAGTGGCAAGCTGTTTTCCTATCCCGGTGATTACGATAATTTTGAGCGCCAAGTCGCGGAAGCCAACCGTCACGATATGTCGCTCATGGCCAAGCAAGAAGATGAGCGCCGCCATCTGGAAGACTTCGTTCGCCGCTTCCGTTATAGCGCATCGAAGGCGAAACAAGCGCAGAGCCGGGTAAAGAAGCTGTCTAAGATGCAGCCCGTCGCGACCATTATCAATGACCCGATTTCGCCCATCGTCCTGACAGGTCCCGAGAGGCCACTCTCCCCGCCTATCGTGAAGTTCGATTCTGTTGCCCTTGGATATCAGAGAGAGGGCTATGACGACCTCGTGGTTTTGCGAGATCTAAACCTGCGCATTGATCCCGATGACCGCATTGGAATTTTGGGTAAAAACGGACAAGGCAAATCCACCTTTGCCAAGGCGATTATGGATGAGTTGAAACCGCTCCTGCTCGACCCCGCCAAGCCCGGATATATTAAGCGCAATAAGAAACTTCGCATCGGATATTTTGCGCAGCACCAGATCGATCTCCTGAACCCCAAAGCCAGTGCTTATGACCATGTTGTCAAACTTATGCCGGACGCGACAGAAGCGCAAAGACGCGCCCGCCTCGCCGGGTTTGGGTTAGGGCAGAAAAACGCGGAAACGCCCGCCGGGGATTTGTCCGGTGGGGAAAAAGCGCGGCTCTTGTTCTCGCTCATCGGTTTCAACAAACCTCACCTGTTGGTTCTGGATGAGCCGGCGAACCATTTGGACATTGATAGCCGGGCCGAATTAATTCGGAGCCTTAACGGTTACGAGGGCGCGGTGATCGTCATCTCCCATGACAGAAACCTGCTGGAGGCCGTCGTCGATAGGCTTTGGCTGGTTGATTCCGGTAAGGTGGAGCCCTTTGACGGATCTTTGGAAGATTACCGCGCTCTTCAATTGGAAAAGACAAAAACTGATAAAAAACAAAAACCTAAAGAAGATAACTCGCGTAAGAAAAACCGCCAAGACCGTGCGGAATCAATTAAGAAAATCGCGCCACTAAAGCGAAACACGGAAACTTTGGAAAAGAAGTTCGAAGCCGCTCAGACAAAATTAGGGCAGATTGATGCACGTTTGGCCACAGAGGATTTGTTTACTAAGAACGCCGAAGAAGCTGTTCAACTGGGGCAGGCGCGTGCTAAGACGCAGGCGTTAATCGACGCCCTTGAGTTGGAATGGTTGGCGGCGCTGGAAGCTTATGATCTGGCACGCGAGCGTGAGGGTTTGGATTAGCACAAGCGTATTAAATTGCTGCGGGCAAAATGGCTGAACCGCGGCTTGTGGGATGATTGCCATGTTAAATTCACGTCTCTTGCGCAAGCAGGATGCCTTACTGCATTTCGAACTCATGGCGTATTTAATTCGTCAATTCGGCGCGCCGCCACGCCCCACTGTGCCCTCGCTCCTGCGCAGAACACCCGGCTGGGAATCGCTGGCGTGGGATCCATCTGACACTCGGTCCATATTCCATTGGGCGTTGGACTATTTTACCGAAATAAAGTCAGCCTGTCATATGCATGATCTCAAGGCCGAGCTTTTCCCGGAAGGGAGTAGCGACGATGCAGAACATATGGTCGCAAATCATCGCGTTGATGCGTTGGCGGCGGGCCGCATGCCATACCGGAAGAGCGGTATTCCCGCGGTTATTTATGACCCTTCATATTGCAGCCAACCGGGTTATTTTACGGCGACAATCGCGCTGCAACTCGCCGAATTTCGCATCGAGACATTCGAGCCGGAGACACCGCCCTCACCTACCCAACGACAAAAAATGCGCTTAACCGCTGCCGCTTATAATCGGCAAGGATTCGTTTTGGCCAATCTGCTTGAACAGGTTTCGGGCGGCCTCTCTCGGTCTGGCGATAAACGGACCATATCCCAAAAGCAGATCCAGAATACGCTGTGTTTTTCGACGTGTCTGTCTTTACGCATTCGGCGTCTGACAGCGGAGCAAATTGTTGCGACATATGGCACGCGCATGCCCCCTAATTTTCGCCGGAAAATTCCTCTGGCCTGTCGACAGATAGACTCGCATGCAGCCACTTTAGAGGTTTTGCAAATGCTGGCTGATCGCAAGGTCGGACAGCGCCCGGCCTTACAGAGTATCAAACGCAGCGCCTAGCGACAGCTAATCGATTGAATATAACCTTCATTATCCAACTGGATTGTGAGGCGGGTATCCATCTCAGGACCCAAGTTTAAACTATCCCTCAGATTGGAAATAGACGGAGCATAGAGCGATTGCCCGGGAAGATACTCACGAACCTCCATATAGGGCGGCTGCTCGTAGAATGTGTCGTCAGGATTATAGCCAAAGCCTTCAAGCTCTGCCGGTTTGAGCACGCGCTTTCGTCCCGGCAGGCCCGCAATGAAAATCGCCCCCTCATGCTGCCCCAACAAGCCTTGATAGAGCTGAGAGCGGCACGCATCCACGGGCGGGATCATCGGCGTGGGCTGCGCGGCCAGATAGGCTGGGCGCACATACTGCCCCTGCCCCGGACGCGGCTGATATTGTGGATAGGTGCTGGAGGGGTTGCCGTAAGCACAAGCGGTGAGCGCTAGGGCCCCGAATATTGCGAAATTGCGAATCATAGCCTCTATTTGCCGCCCCAAGCGTTTACACCGCGTTAACCATAAAAAATGATCCCTTCTCCCCGCCTGCGGGGGGAAGTACCCGCGCAGCGGGGGATGGGGGGCTAGTTTCGTGTTTCATCTCAAATCAAGGCAGCATCCGGAATTAGCCCCCCATCGACCTCCACTTCGCTACGCTCCGTTCCAGCCACTTCCCCCTGCATGCGGGGAGAAGAGAGCGTTTATGTTGTCGTTACGTGTGCTATCGCAACGATATGACAAATTCGCAAAAACCCACCCCTGCGCCTTGGCGCGCGACCGCCCTCACCCTCTTCCCGGACGCCTTTCCGGGCGTTCTCGGCACGTCCATCATTGGCGGGGCGCAAAAAAGCGGGATTTGGCAGCTAGATACGGTAGACATTCGCGATTTTTCGACTAATAGGCACCGCAGCGTCGACAGTCCGCCCTCGGGCGGCGGTCCCGGCATGGTGTTAAAACCTGATGTGGCCGCAGCCGCTATCGACTCAGTGTCTGACAACAGACCGCTGATATATATGACCCCCCGGGGGAAACCGCTGACGCAGCAACGCGTGAGGGCGCTTTCATCGGGCACGGGTCTTATTGTGTTTTGCGGACGGTTTGAAGGCCTCGACCAAAGGGTGATCGAAGCCCGCAATATGGAGGAAATCTCCATAGGCGACTTCGTTCTCGCGGGCGGAGAGGTCGCGGCGCAAGTGATGATCGAGGCGTGCGTACGCCTGCTGCCCGGGGTTTTGGGCGCGGCAGACAGCACGGTCGATGAGAGTTTTGAAGACGGCTTGTTGGAGTACCCCCTCTATACCAAGCCAAGAGAGTTTGAAGGCCGGAGTATCCCGGAGGTTCTGCTAAGCGGTGATCACAAAAAGATCGCAGCGTGGCGGGACGCACAAAGCAAAGAGACAACGCAGGCAAGACGGCCCGACCTTTACGAAAAGGTCATGGCGGCCAAATTGCAAACAGGAGACGGATCATGAACGTCATTGAAAAAATTGAAAAAGCCGAACAAGCGCGCCTCCTCGAAGGCGGCAAAACCATCCCCGATTTCTCGGCCGGTGACACACTCGTCGTGCAAGTGAGGATTACGGAAGGCACGCGGACACGTCTGCAGGCTTTCGAAGGCGTCTGTATCGCCCGCTCCGGTGCCGGCATCAAAGAGAGCTTCACCGTTCGCAAGATCAGCTACGGCGAAGGCGTAGAGCGCGTCTTCCCGCTTTATTCGCCCATGGTAGAAGAAATCGAAGTCAAACGCCGCGGTAAGGTGCGCCGCGCGAAATTGTATTACTTGCGGGACCGTCGCGGTAAGTCCGCGCGGATTGCAGAGCGGACGACTGGGCGCGGTATGTCAGGTGGACGTGCTAAGAAGTAGGCGAAACGCCCGTATTTGACGCAGGGCGTCAAATACAGTGGAGCCCCGAAACGGTAAGGTTTCGGCCTTGAGCTTACATCGAAGAATAAATGACCGCTGCTCCTTTGGAGTGGCGGTTTCTTTTGTGGCGGACAAACTTTCGGAGCACTGGCAAACCCAGGTTTAAAACGAAGGTAAAAACGCCTCATCCTTGGTTTTAAAGTGATGCAAACTGGATTAGAAGTGACAGAGTCAACTTAATTACCCGAGTTTGGGTGCAAGACCCTCTCACTTCCAAGTAAGGCCGCCTGATAAGATGAGGATTAACACCCAAGTAAAAGCGGACGATGATGGTGAGCGTGAAAGGCTACCGACAAACACTTTAAGCTACAAACATAGAGTTCAGAGATGGGCAAACTTTATTGCTGGTTATTCCGTGGAGTTTGTAGAGGAGTGTCTGAGAAATAGAGATAAATCTAATGATACGGTAATTGATCCGTTTTTAGGTTGCGGAACCACCTTGGTGGCGGCAAAAAATATGGGTTTTAAAGGGCTTGGTTATGACCGACATCCTGTGTTTTACACGTTGGCCAAAGCAAAACTCACCAACTACACCGTCACGGATTTAGACGAAGTAAGATCAGACATTTTAGCTAGCGACATTCCGTTGGTTTGGACCGAGGATGCACATAAGTATTTATCAAAGCTATTTAGTGATGAGAATTTGCATGACATCAGTCTAGCTGCAAAAGCAATAAGCTCAATCGATGATAGAAAAAAACCGCTGGCTGTCGCTCTTTTTTTAAAAAGTTGTGAGTCAGCGTGCGGTTCCCAAACTGACGGCGTCTACAAGGCCCCTACATCAAAGAAAAAAAGCGTTCCATTTTTAGACGCTGTCGCAAAAGTCTACTCCGTGTTCAGAGACGATATTGATACGGACTGGTATCGAAATCATTTCGCGAAGCAACCAAATCCTTGCTGTTACAACAAATCATCAACTTTAATTAACGAAGTCAAAAAAAATAGCGTCGGCATTTGTATAACCTCACCGCCGTACTTAAATAACTTCGATTATGGCGAAATGACTAGAATGCACCTCTATTTATTAGGCTGGGCGGGGTCTTGGAGGGAGATCTCAGACACCGTGAGAAACCACCTTATAACCAATACAACCACCGCATTGAGAGGAAAAAAAGGCGAAGAAGACCAATCCAAAAACAGAGCTAACCTTCAAAATTCTCTAGTGTTAGAGTTGGATGAAATTGTTATAAAGTTAGCCGAACAAAGAAAAACTCGAGCTGGTAAGAAAGACTATGATTTTATGATTTTCCCATATTACGCTGAAATAAAGCAAGTGCTTACACACTTGTTCAATGTCTTAAAAGATGGCGGAGAAATTCACTGGGTGGTCGCTGACGCGGCCTTATATGGCGTCCATATAAAGACCCAATTACATACAGCAGAAATTATGAAGAATGTTGGATTTTCAGAGATCGATATTAAGTTGATACGGAAACGCGGGCATCGTTGGATACTAAATAAACGCGATGGGGCCAAAGAAGGCCTTGGCGAATACCACATAACAGCGATGAAAAGAAAATAGTATGCAAACGATTTATGAGTTGGCTACAGAAGCTATGAGTGTTGAGATAGCGAGATATTTGACGTTTTTAAAAAGCTCGAATGCGATGATGTCATTATCTGAAGATTGCTTTGCTGACCATGCGACCGAATTAATGTTTGCCGCTGGGATAAACTCTCATGTCCCCAACGACTGTGACAACATTCCAAAATATCTAGTTTCCGAACATCATAGGAAATCGGCTCTCACGTTTGACGTGGAAGCAGCTGTTAGCACGGGCGTCTACAATAGTATTAGGCCCCATGCAAAGGCACTCTATGAGAAAGCAAGCAAGTCAACCTCCGAGTTTACATCTTTTTCCGATGAGGCCATCAAAGAAAACCCCCATCTATTACCAGTCTACCAAAGCATTCTGAAATTGAGCAAATCTCAACTAAAAAAGAAGGTAGGTTCTGTTTCCGATCTGAAAATATCCAAACCAGCTTCTGTCAAACTCCGCGTGCTCCTTTCCGAAACCATCGCACCCAACGACTATCTAGAAGAGAATGTTCTTGGTAGAATGGAGATAACGCTAGAAGGCATCGTACGGGATCTAGTCGGGCGGGTTTTGTTCGAGGAAGTTGTTGCAAATGCTTTGTCAAACGAAGGCGTCAAATTTATGCGGGAGGATGACTACCCATTCATTTCCGGAGTTGTCTATGATTTCAGAGCTGACTTTGTGCTACCGGATTGCAAGAACCCCATCGCCTTTATTGAAGTTAGAAAATCGTCCAGTAGGCATGCGTCACTTTACGCAAAAGACAAAATGTTTTCAGCAATCAATTGGAAGGGTAAACACGAGAACTTGATAGCTGTCATTGTCGTAGAGGGCGAGTGGACACAAGCGACGTTAAAAATTATGTCCACTGTGTTTGACTATGTTATTCCACTGTCACAATCAGCAGAGCTAGCAAAAATATTAAAAAAAGCGCAAGATGGCGATAAAACTGTTCTGCGATGGCTTGTGAATTTCAGTATCACCCCCGCTCCCGATTTTTCAGAGTGAAAGCAGGTAAACGTAATGCTTTAATTGGTCGGCGTATGCGCGATCCCTCAAACTAATTAATATCTACAATCTGCTTCAATTGTTAACTTCACGATCGAACTGCATAAACATCTGTAAACCCGCAATCCCGACCTTCAACACCGCCATCCCCACATTTCCACTCCGTTTTCTCCAGTTTTATGGGCCGTCGCCGGAGATGCGTCCTTGTTTCAAAAAACATAATCCACGCTTTCCAAACCCATGATAAATTGATCAAGTTCTTTCAAACACGGGACAGGCGAGGCCTCGCTTGCCGTTTGAGAGACGATGGGTCTGAGCGTCTGAGTGTGAGAACTTGGAGTGTGCCGGGGCTTTAGGAGTGAGAGCCGACTAGTGGTTCCAAGTGGGCCAACTCTAGGGTTGTACCGGCCGCTTCTTCAAAAACCATTGCCGCGTGGTATGCGTGTCCGTCTTACAATCGGATGTGCGGGCTTTGCGTAAAACAACTTTCTACTTCGGTCTCCATCGCGGAGTCCACCACGCGGGCCGTCCCGCTTAAATATAATTGTCGGCTGACCCGCTTTGAAAAATTAGGGGCAGTGGGAAATTCCGCTTGGCCAAATCGCTGGCATCGTGGCCGAATCTTTACGGGCTGACGCGATTGGATAAGGTCGCCTCCCGTCACATCGAACAAAAAACCACCGCTTTGATAAAGCCGTGGTTTTGCAAATTTTAGGAGGCCGGAAGAGACTGACTTAGAGTTTATCCGTCTTGCAAGTAAATTCCGCGATGGCTTTTGCGGCGGCGCTGATCTCTTCCCTTGCGACCAGATCGGTCTCGGCCATAGCCGCCCCGATCCGTTGTTGGCGGGGGTCGGCTTCCATCATCATGACGGTATAGCCCTCGCCCAAAATCTTGATATGCGTGGCGGATTCCTCACTGCATTGGACGATATGTTTTTCATAATAAGGTCCGGCGCGATAATCGTGGCGGGAAATAACGAGTTTTTTATCGCCCCCAATACGCTTTATATCTGCCGCGGAAACACGGACATCTTTAAGCCCCTTCACCTTGATACGTTTGACTTTCGTATCAAATTGGTCGCCGGCAAATCGATCGCGGCTAAAACTGCGAGAGCCTCGGGAATCGAATTTGTAATTGGCCCACGTCACGGGAGACGTGCTGAGGAAATCACGATTGACCCATTTTTCAGGCGCACCCTCGTCGCTAATCAAAACCCAGGAATCGACGCTCTTGCTGACTTTTACTTTGTCGCCGATTTTCAGCATGCCGACGACATCACCTGCGTAAGGATTGTCGCGGACCCTGAGTTGTTGAGATTCAACCCAAAAAGGCAGTGCCTCAGTGACCCGTTTTATCTTTCTTTTGATCGTTGGAATTTCAATTTTTTCAGCTTTAACAGAAACGTCTGGCGCACGATCCTGCGCAACGGCATGGAGCGAAGTGCCGCCCCATATAAGGGCAGTTATGACAATCGGCTTTAGAGTAAAAATCTGCATCTAGACCTCCGTAAACATTTTGCGCTTCACGGAGCATTAAGGGTAAAACTAAAGATTGTGTTACGATTTGAAGATACGCCACAAAGGGCCGTCAGGTGGTCTGAAAAACCACGCTCGGCTAGGTCTTACGCGTGGGTATTAACGGCCGCTGTCAGCTCTGTCAGCAGTTGTTTCCGGCGCGCATCTGACAAATATGCACCCTCAATCCCATTCCTGACCAGCGTCACAATATCGGCTTTCGTCAAGCCCAGCGCGTCTGCTGTGCGAATGTAATTATCATTCAGGTAGCCCCCGAAATAAGACGGGTCATCGGAATTGACGGTGGCTTTCAATCCCAAATCCAGCATGGTTTTTAAGGGATGGTTTTTCAGATCATCCACCACGCAAAGTTTCAAATTAGAGAGCGGGCAAACCGTGAGGACCATCTTTTCCGCCGCCAATCGCTTGACCAGCGCCTCATCTTCCAGCGACCGATTGCCGTGATCAATGCGGTCGACATTGAGTATGTCCAGCGCTTCATAGACATATTCGGGCGGGCCTTCTTCGCCGGCATGGGCGAAAAGTTTCAAACCTTTTTTCGCAGCTTTGGCGAAGACACGGGCAAATTTAGAGGGCGGGTGGCCCATTTCGGATGAGTCCAAGCCGACGCCTAATATATGGTCCAAATAAGGTTCGGCTTGGGCCAAGGTCTTAAACGCATCTTCTTCCGACAGATGGCGCAGGAAAGATAAAATTAGATGAGAGGTCACGCCGAAATGCGCTTCCCCCGCTGCGAGCCCGCTTAAGATGCCGTCAATCACAGTTTCAAAGGCAACACCCCGCTCCGTATGACCTTGCGGGTCAAAGAAGATTTCGACGTGGCGGCAGTTATCCCGGGCGACGCGCTGCACATAAGCATGGGTCAGATCATGATAGTCCTGCCGGGTCTGCAGGACCGACATTCCGGCATAATAGAGATCTAGAAATTCCTGCAGATTATTGAACGCGTAAGCCGCGCGGATATCTTCGACGCTGCTATATGGCAAAGTCACATCATTGCGCTTCGCCATCTCGAACATTTGCTCGGGCTCCAAGCTGCCTTCAATATGCAGGTGAAGTTCCACTTTCGGGAGCGCTTTGATGAAATCGTGAAGGTCGGTCATGACGCACTTATGCTAAGCTGGGCGCGACAACTCAATAACCCAATGCTCCGTTGCATCCCTGTACACACCCCTATGCAAAGCGCATCAAACCCCATAGGGAGCGCGCACGGCCTGTTAATCCTGAGTTGGCCTATGCGATCAATACGATCGAAGACCTTTGAGCAGGACGTCCCTGCCCCCAGAAAGACAGCCGTCATGTCAAATATTGAACACGCGCATCCCGCGCTCGCCGACGCTTTGGCGAAAAAGGGATATGAGAAACTCACACCCGTGCAGGACTCGGTCCTTGATCCGGATTTACTCGGCAAAGACTTGCTCGTCTCTGCGCAAACGGGGTCCGGGAAAACGGTTGCCTTTGGTCTCGCTATGGCCTCGACTTTGCTCGGTGATGCGAGCGGTTTTGTCCGGGCCGACGCGCCGCTCGCGTTGTGCATCGCGCCAACTCGCGAGTTGGCCCTCCAAGTAAAGCGCGAGATCGATTGGCTCTATCGTCAAGCCGGTGCAAAAACGCAGAGCTGCGTCGGCGGCATGGATGCGCGTCAGGAACGCAACGCCTTGCAACGCGGCGTTCACATCGTTGTCGGCACTCCGGGACGGCTCTGCGACCACATAAATCGCGGCGCTTTAGATATGTCCGAAATCAAATGCCTCGTGCTGGATGAAGCCGATGAGATGCTGAAAATGGGCTTCCGGGAAGAGCTGGAGCTCATCCTCAACGCCGCCCCTGCCGAGCGCCGCACGCTCATGTTCTCGGCCACCGTGCCGAAAACTATCCTCGGCATGACCAAGAAATATCAACGCAACGCCGTACGCGTGAACACCGCCGCCGAAGCCAAGCAGCATTTGGATATTGACTATCAGGTGATGACAGTCGCCAGCCCGGATAAAGAAAACGCGATCATCAATGTGCTGCGTTACTATAACGCGAAAAATGCCATCGTCTTTGGCGATACGCGCGTCGCCGTGAACCGCATGACGCAGCGGTTTAACAATCGCGGGTTCTCCGTCGTGTCGCTCTCGGGTGAGCTGTCCCAAGCCGAGCGTAGCAATGCGCTGCAAGCCCTGCGCGATGGCCGCGCGCAAGTCTGTGTCGCGACCGATGTCGCCGCGCGCGGGCTTGACCTGCCTGATCTTGAGCTCGTCATCCATGCAGATGTGCCGCGTAACCGTGAAGCCCTGCTCCATCGCTCGGGGCGGACGGGCCGCGCGGGCCGCAAGGGCGTCTCCGCTCTCATCGTCGCGCCGAACCGACGCCGCAATGCAGAGCGCCTGCTGCGCGATGCCGAGATTACCGCCGAATGGGGCGAAGCGCCCAGCGCCGATGCGATCATTGCTAAAGACAATGAACGTCTCCTCGCCAATATGACGCTCGACGGCGAGGTCACGGAAGACGAAAAAACTCTGGTCGCGCGGCTGCTCAAAGCCCATTCGCCCGAGCATATCGCGACCGCCTTCATCCGCGAATACCGCAAAGGTCAATCCGCGCCCGAAGACTTGCTGCCCGCGAATTATAAGCCGAGCAAACAGGAGCGCGGCAATGATCGCGGCGGAAGAAACGACCGCGGCCCGCGTGAACCGCGTGCGCCTCGTGAAGATTTCAGCGACGGCGTTTGGATGTCCCTCAATCTTGGGCGAAAACAAAAGGCCGAAGCGAAATGGATTCTCCCGATGCTCATGAAATCAGGCGGGCTGAAAAAAGGCGAAATTGGCGCGATCAAAATCATCGATAATAAGACCTTTGTCGAAATTGCGCCCAAAGGCGTGGAGGGCTTTCTCCAAAAAATTGGGCCGGACATGAAAATCGAAGGCGCGATTACTGTGGCCCGCGTCGAGGGCAAACCGGACCTCAGCATCCCAACGGAACCTTATCGGTCCCGCGATAAAGATAATGCCTCCGGCAAAACCCGCCGCAAACCCTATGGAGATAAACCGCGCGGCGATAAAAAGAGAAGCCGGGGCGGTGACAAAGATAAGAATTGGGACAATAAGAAGAGCTCCCGTGACGACGCAAAACCCGCAAACTCAAGCGACGGCGACTTCAAACGCAAACCCAGAAAGAAAACCCACGCCGACATGCCAGCCCCTCAGGGGCAGAATTTTGCCGGAGGAAAACCAAAAAAACCGCATAAGAAGAAATTAGCGCGCGCTGCGGCGAAGGCGGAAGGGAAAGGAACGAAGAAGGGGTCTAAGAAGAACACGCGGAAATCTCGGAGCGATTAGGGGGAGTTTGAAAAAAGGTACGAATTCATATGAACTCTGCAATACCTTTGCTGAATTGTTCAGTTGGTGTTTTGTAATCGAGTAGCTTCCTGAGACGCTGTTTAATCCTAAGCCCCTACAATTTCTACGAGCGCTTATTTTACTTTGGGGGATTATTCCAAGTGTATGTCTGCCAGCCTAATACCGCTCCTATCCCAATTGCAATTATTCCCCCTATTATAAGGCGGGTCGCTATGACGGAGCCCGAGCTTGTGGCGTATAATATCGTGATAATTCCAAACGCTATCGCACCAAGCGCATAACCGTATCCCATCAAAACGTCCTTCCTGAAGGTTTTGACAACAATAGCACGGCTTACCCTAGCCGCAACCCCTGCCCGTTTCTAACATCGGATAAGGAGGGCTTATCGGACGTTAGGGCCTGTGTCTTACTTCCATTCGGTTTCTTCAGGGTCTATTGCAAATCCAGAAATTGCGCCTGCTAATTTAGCAATTTCGCGGCATTCGGCCAATTTTTCACGTAGTGACTCTTGGGCGGTATCGTCCAGCGAATTAAAGGCTAGCGGGTATGCTGCGCTGAATGCTTTCGCACTGTCCTTTTTAATCGCCTTAATTTGAGTAAAGCTCGTGCCGTACTTAGACCAAATCAGTATCGCTGCGGTGTGGTAGGTCGTTACAAGGTCGGCGTTAACATCAGCTTGAGCTGGGCGGCCCTCGCTGCGTTCGAAGTCTTCCCCCGCTTGCAAAAACCCCGCACATTCTGCAAACTGAGTCGCAAATCCTATTGCTTGCTCCCTGCTAATGTCCAAAACGGATGCCCGCGCAATAGCTTCATTTGTGATTACAGGGTCGCCATTAGCAAAACTACAAAACGGAACGGCCAGCGTAAGCACTACGCCAAGGGCCAAGGGTTTCAGGATTGCCATATCGTTACGCCACTAATTTCATTTTGACGCCCAGCGCATCCACAACCGTCATAATCGTATCGAGGCGGGGTTTGCTGTGTCCGTCCGTCAACCGATAGAGCGCGGGGCGTTTCATGCCTGTGCGTTCGGCTATTGTTGTCATGCCAATCGCTTTCGCGGCAACGCCAACGCAGCGGGCAAAGTGTTTTGTGTCGCGGGATTCGAACGCCTCTTGCAGGAATACTGCGATATCGGCGGGGTCAGCGCTTTTTAGCTGTTGAATTACAACGTCCTCAATAGGGACCGCTGCAAGGGTGGGATCTTTAATCTTGTAAGTCATCGGGCGATTTCTAGTTTGAAAGGGTTGAAAGGGTAGTAAAAGCGGTCGTCTAAACGCGGGCGGCTAGCGCTTGCGCTGTCGCAATATCCTTTTGTTGTTTTCGTTTCGTGCCGCCGCCTAGCAATATGCAGACCGTTCCTTCGCGGATGGTGTAATAGACGCGATAGCCAGCGCCAAAGGTGAACCTTAACTCTGACACACCGCCCCCGACTGACTTATGGTCGCCAAAGTTGCCCTGCTCAATTCGCAATATGCGCGCGGATATGCGCAAAGCGTCCTGTTGGTTTTTCAACCCTGCGAGCCAATCGGTAAAAGTCTGAAGGGCTATTACTTCCACGCTTCCTTTCTACACAAAACTAACAGCACCGCAACAATATTATACACAAAACTAAAACCCTTTTCCGCCCCTAATCCTCATGATTTCGCCAATCATGAGCGGGGTCGTAGCCTTCGCCTATACTTTCATATTTCCACGCTTTTTCGCCCGGTGGGGGTTTGTGGTTTTCATTTGCGGATCGCGCGGCTTCTGCGGCGCGGAGGTCTGCGGCTATTTTGACGTCCGGATGGGGTTCAGGCTCTGGTGCCGGGGCTTTCGGCGCTAGGTTCGGATATGCGGCGCGCATCTTCGCGATGAAGTCTTGGTCCAAAATAGGGATTTTCGGGCGGCAGTCGTCCAAACACGCTTCCATCGCATCCATCTCGGCCTCAAATTGACGCTGTTTCAATTCCCGGTCCAGCTCCACCCAATCGGGATTGGATTTCCGCAGGGCGAGCGCGGCTTCGGCTTCACGCTCGGCTCGCCTTAGCGCGCGGATTTCATAACGGGCTTTCTCGAGTTGAATCGCGAGCAGGGCTGCGCGCGCCTTGCGCGGCGGTGGGTTTTTGCGGGGCATGGGAAGTCCTATTTTTGGGTGATTAGATTATGTCACACCGACGCAAGCCAACGGCTTGCCCGGTGCCTATGCCGTGGAGGCAAGGCCGGACATCGCATAAATAGATATGTGCATATCCTGCGACCAGTGAAATTCGCTAAGCTATCGCCTTCCGCAAAATTCAGGGAATGGGTACCGGGCGGTCCTACGGCCCGCGACGGTATGACGATCGTGGTTAGGTTTATTCGTCTCTGTCGTTTCGTTTCTCTCTCTAAATTCGGTATTAGTAGGGATGTTCGTGTGGGTGGTCAGGCTCTGCGAATGCGAATGCGATATGCGAATGCTTTGAGCCCTCCCAGCTCGTGCAATTCCTGTGAAACAGGAAATGCACTGGGTGCTAGAAAGCCCCACACGACGACGCCTCGTGCATTTCTGTTTCTTTGAAAATAAAAGTATCGAAAAATGGGCAGCCTTCGCCCAATTTTCGATTCTAAATCGTACAGAATTGCACAACCGAACCGCAAAGCGGTTCGGCGCTACACTGCAATTGACTCACAGGGTTAATTGCGGACGTTTCGCGTGCACATGACCGCCCGTTGTGAAAAGACCAGCTTAATATGCGGCATCAGACCCAATTCGAGGATGCATCTTTTTGATTATTTTATAAGTCGTTGAAAAGGTTGGGTTTTGGTATTGCGGAAGGCGCGGTGAAACAGGGATGTAAACTCAATATATCCGAATGCGGGCTTATGCGGGGCTAAAGAGATTTATTTCCGCTGGGCCGCAACAATGTGCCCATCGATGATTGTTTCACCTAGTAGCTTCATCGCTTCGACCCGGTGCAGGCCCTCTTGCAAGACGTAGCGATCCTTTCCGGTCCGCACATAGATCGGTTTTTGCAGGCCATTTTCGAGAATGTCCTCGGCCAGCTCCATCACCTTGTCTTCATCCAGCGTGCTCTTTCGCGCGGCGGGGACATAAATTTTATCGATTGGAACGTCGACAATGCGCATGTTAATCTCCGTAAACTATGCTATCACGATAGACAGAGGCCGGCGCAAATTGCAATTGAGATGACATGACAAAATACGCATTTCCTCCACATGACCCCGTTAGTTTGGCGATAAAAGGGTTGAAAACCCGCTTTCCGGTCCGGCGCATTTACTGCATCGGGAAAAATTATGCTGACCATGTGAAAGAAATGGGCGGGGATGCCGCGCGATCTGAACCTGTCTTTTTTACCAAAGCCGCCGAGACGATTGTGGAGAGCGGTGAAGACATTCCATTCCCCCCCAACACATCCAATCTGCATTACGAAGTTGAGCTGGTTGTCGCCATTGGACCGGATCTTGAGGTGTTTGGCTATGGCGTCGGTATTGATCTGACGCGGCGGGATTTACAATCTGCTGCCAAGAAAAAAGGCGGGCCTTGGGCGCGGGCGAAAAACTTTAATCATTCTGCGCCCTGCTCTGTTCTAACCCCGGCGAAAAATGTCGATTTATCAAAAGCGCGCATCGTTTTGCGTCGAAACGGCGACATCGTCCAACACGGCGCATTGTCGGATATGATTTGGGCCGTTCCGGAGATTATCAAACGGCTTCATCAGGATATGGACCTGCAAGCGGGTGACCTCATCTATACCGGAACCCCGGCAGGGGTCGGCCCCGTTCACGTCGGGGATGAATTATCGGGCGGTATTGAGGGTTTGCAGCGCATCACCGTTCGGTTTATCTAATCTGCAATTGTCGCAACTGGGGGTTAAGATAATGGGCACGGAAATAGACACAGAGACGGGAAAAGAGACAGAATATACCTTTGAAGAGGTATTATTGCCGCTCGCCATAACAATCATCATCGACAAAAAAGTCCGCAAGCCGGAAATGAACGCTTTTTTCCGTCAGGCGGAAGGTCTGCTCGATCTATTTGATCTGCCGCCCATGTCTGAAAATCAACTGCGCGGTTGGTTCAAACGGAACGAAGAGGAAATCAAGGGAAAGCTCAAGGGCGCGCGGCGTAATACCATCATCCTACGCGCCGTCTCGCGTTTTAAAAAGCAGCGCGATGCAGAAGCCGTTTATGATGCAATGGTCTCAATATCCGTGAGCGACAAAGAATATGTCAAAGCCGAAAGCGAATTGATCAAATCGGCCGCCGTGATTTGGGGATTTCCGCGCCCGCCGATTAAGGTCGATAAGTAACGCGCCAATGCGGGCCGTAGCGATACGAAAGGCAGGCTCTGAGCCTGCCTTTTTTGTTAGCTCTCTTTCGCTCTAGCTCTCTTTCTCCAGCGCTTCCATGCGGCGTTGATCCTTTTTGCGCTCAGTCTCCAGCAGGTAACGCTTGCGAATACGAATAGATTCCGGCGTCACTTCGACCAACTCATCATCATTGATATATTCCAGCGCGAGTTCCAGCGTCATTGTAATCGGCGTTACCAAAGTCACGGCTTCATCCGTTCCGGACGCCCGGACGTTGGTGAGTTGTTTGCCTTTGAGCGGGTTGACGGTCAGGTCATTATTGCGGGAGTTCTGCCCGATAATCATGCCTTCATAGACTTCCGTCGCATGGCCAATAAACATCTCGCCGCGCGCTTGCAGGTTCCACAAGGCGAAGGCCAAAGCCTTACCCGTAGAATTGGAAATCAGCACACCTTTTTGGCGGCGGCCAATGCCCGCTTTGGTGCGCGGCTTATAGACGTCAAAATTATGATAGAGCAGCCCTGAACCCGACGTCAGTGTCATAAATTCAGAGCGGAAGCCAATTAGCCCGCGTGTTGGAATTTCATAATCCATACGCACACGGCCATTTCCGTCCGGCACCATATCTTGCAGATTACCCTTTCGCTCGCCGAGCTTTTCCATGATGGAACCTTGATGATCGGCCTCCACATCGACTGTCAGTTTCTCATAGGGCTCACACAGCACGCCGTCGATTTCCTTGTTGACCACTTGCGGGCGGGAAATTGCGAGCTCGAAACCTTCGCGGCGCATATTCTCGATCAGGATAGAGAGATGCAATTCGCCGCGGCCTGAGACGCGGAACTTATCGGCATCTTCGAGCTGCTCAACGCGCAAAGCGACGTTGGAAATAAGCTCTTTATCCAAGCGGTCCTTGAGGTTGCGCGAGGTCACAAATTTACCTTCACGCCCCGCAAATGGCGAGTCGTTGACTTGGAACGTCATAGAGATCGTCGGCTCATCCACAGAGAGCGGCGGCAAGAGTTCCACATGTTCCGGGTCGCAAATCATGTCCGAGATGCCGAGCTTATCAATGCCCGTGAAACAGCAAATATCCCCGGCAGACACACTTTCCATCTTCACGCGGTCAAGGCCCATAAAGCCGTAAAGGTCGACGATGCGCCCCTTGCGTTCCGTGCCGTCAGGCGAGGCGATGACGACAGGCGTCTTGGCGGTCAACACACCGCGCACAACGCGGCCAATGCCGATGACGCCCGTATAGCTGCTGTAATCCAGCGCGGAGACTTGGAGCTGCACGGGGCCGCTTGGGTCAACGTCAGGGACAGGCGCGTTTTTGACAATGCTCTGAAAGAGCGGCGTCATATCCGTTCCAATTTCATCGGCAGAGTCAGAGGCCCAACCATTCAAAGCTGAGGCGAAAACAACCGGAAAGTCCAGCTGCTCATCCGTCGCGCCGAGGCGATCAAACAAATCAAACGTCTGGTCGACAACCCAATCCGGACGCGCGCCAACGCGGTCAATTTTATTGACAACAACGATGGGGCGCAGGCCTTGGGCCAGCGCTTTCTTGGTCACGAAACTCGTCTGCGGCATCGGGCCTTCAACGGCGTCGACGAGCAGCACAACGGAATCGACCATAGAGAGCACGCGCTCCACCTCACCGCCAAAGTCCGCATGGCCCGGTGTGTCAACGATGTTAATGCGCCAATCCTGCCCATCCGGCGCTTTCCAGCCAATGGCTGTGTTCTTGGCGAGAATGGTAATGCCGCGTTCTTTTTCAATATCGCCGCTATCCATGACCCGCTCTTCGCGGTCACCGCGTTCATCCAGCGTGCCGGATTGGCGTAAGAGTTTATCTACGAGCGTGGTCTTGCCGTGGTCAACGTGGGCCACGATAGCGACATTGCGCAGGAATTCGACAGAGTTGGACATGATGGATATTTCGCGAGTTTAGAACGTTCGCGCGCACATACCGCAATGGGGCTGGATGTCTAGGGGGGATGGCATTTAAGGCGGTCCAGGCGTTGAGTGTCTCTAGGAGTAAGAGCTATTTAGGCATTCTGCTGTAATGATCAGTAATATGGAACTTTACCTACTTATTCCAATTTTCGCGTTTGTCGTCTCATTCTTCATCACACATCGGGTGGGAGTCAAAAATTTCGAAGGTTCAAAATTGAGTAGGGCCTATATCGGGAAATTTCTCTGGGGGTTTAGGACTTTGCTTTTCCCGACGATCAGCCTGTGGCTGTTATTACAATATGACCTTCGCGTATATTGTCTCTCGCTTCTACTATGGGTGGCCGTGAACGTCCTACTTCGCCAGATTTTTCGGGAAGAAAAAAGGAGACGTCCCGCACATTTTTATTTTGGACTGACCGGTTATATTTTCCTGATTATAACATTGGTTGAAAACAATCCATTCTGGTTTCAGATTTGGCCGAGTGTGTTTTTCTTGGGGACGTTCCTAGCCGCAATCGGTGCGGCCATCCGCGGCACGGCTACGGAACTTTCTTCCGCCATCTATGATACTGAACCCCTATCTAACGTGCAGATAGAAATATTAAACGTAACAACACCATTCTTGGCACTGTTATGTCTCATTCTAAACGAATGGTTTCGTACGCAGACAAGCTTTGAAGCTTGGGCATTTTTCCACGCTTTTCTGCAGCCGGTCTTCGTTTTGATTGTTGGATTGGGAACAATCATATTTGTCCCAATTTTCATTCGCGACTAAATCTCGTTAGCTTTTCTAGACTAAGTTTTACGAATTTTTCGTTGAAACCTCCCTACAATCAAACCGCTTCCTCATCGCTGAAAACGTCCTCTATCGACAGATCAAACAACCGCGCAATTTTAAAGGCCAGCGGAAGAGACGGATCATATCGCCCCGTCTCAATCGCATTCACGGATTGACGGGAAATGTTGAGCCTGTCGCCGAGTGACGCTTGCGACCATCCCTTCTCTGCCCGCAACTCCCTGAGGCTGTTTTTCATCAAACGATGTCCTCATCATTCATCACCAAGCCTTTACGAGTGAAATGACCGCCAAACTTCGTCCCGAAACTATAGGCCGCGCAAAACGGAACAATGATGTAAAAGATCGGAAATTTCGGGGCATCCACCAGCATTTCCATGAAACCCCAGACAGTGGTGAAAGCCAAAGTGGCACCAACAGCAATCAGTACACCGCGCGTTTGGCGAAAACGCTCATACTCGTCCGTTTCAAAAATCCACCTGCCGTGCCCCCAGATCAACCAAATGACAAAAAGCGCGGGAATGATTGCTAACGTAATATCCAATGCTACGGAGATTTCCCATCGCTTGGTAATTAAAGAAACCGTGAATGTGGAAATCAGATACCCCACCATCGACGGGAAGAAAACTCTGCAATAACGCCGTTTGGCTTGTTTCGGGCTCATGCTCTAACCTTATGCTGTCATGCCGAAATACACGCCCAATCCGGCCCCGATCATGCCAAATAACAGCCCAAGCCCGCCGCCCAGCCGATGCGTTTTACGCAGAGCCTTTCGTTGGTCGCCGGAAATGACTGTTTTGCAAGTCGGGCAAATGTTTCGTCTCAACATAACTTTCTCCAAATACTGTAAAGCATCCTTTCCATAGTCAAGGAGGCTTTACATGTCAAGCGCCCTTTCCATTCTGAGCGTGGCTCGCGTTGCGAAAAGCTGTATTCCAGCCGTTGCCTTATTCCCAATCCTTGTTCAAATAACGGGGTAACAGAGGACCACACCCATGCGCACTGACACAGCTCCCACACCCACGCTTCTCTCGGATTACACGCCGCCGAGCCATGAGCTTACGTCGGTGTATCTGGATTTCGACCTTCATCCAAAGACAACACGGGTGCGGTCCAAGATTGAAGTCAAACGTGTTCGGGATGAGCCTTTGGTTCTGAACGGTGAGAATATTGACCTGAAATCCGTCAAAATTGACGGCAAGTCACTGAAACGCGCCGATTATAAGCTGGATCAGGAAAAGCTGGTGCTGGCTAAAACGCCTGAGAGTTTCACACTTGAGATTGAAACAGTGTGTAACCCGAGCGCCAATTCAACGCTGATGGGCCTTTATGTGTCGGGCGGGCGGTTTTGCACGCAATGCGAGGCGGAAGGCTTCCGCCGCATTACATTCTTTCCCGACCGCCCAGATGTCATGAGCGTCTTTACCGTTCGCATGGAAGCGGACATCACATCCTACCCTTACCTTCTGGCCAACGGAAATAAGATTGAGGAAGGCGCAGTTCCTAAAAAAGATGGCGGCGAAGGCCGTCATTTCGCCGTCTGGCATGACCCGTTCCGCAAGCCCGCCTATCTCTTTGCGCTCGTCGCCGGGGAATTCGATGTATTGGAGGGCAGTTTCACCACAATGTCGGGCCGCAACATCCCGCTGGAAATCTATGTCGATCCCGGAAATGCGCCGCAGGCTGAATATGCGATGGACGCCTTAAAACGAAGCATGAAGTGGGATGAAGAGGTTTATGGCCGTGAATATGATCTTGGTTTATTCATGATCGTCGCCGTGCGCGATTTCAATTTCGGCGCGATGGAAAATAAGGGTTTGAATATTTTCAACTCCGCGCTTTTGCTCGCCGATGCCGAAAGCGCGACCGATTTCAATTTCGAGCGGATCGAGTCCGTCGTCGCCCATGAATATTTTCACAACTGGTCCGGCAATCGCGTCACCTGCCGCGATTGGTTTCAGCTCTGCCTGAAAGAAGGCTTTACTGTTTTCCGCGATCAAGAGTTTTCCGAAGATCAACGCGGCGCGGCCGTCCAGCGCATCAAGCAAGTGCGCGGATTACGCGGACGTCAATTCGCCGAAGACGCAGGCCCCCTCGCCCATCCCGTGCGGCCTGAGTCCTACATGAAGATCGACAACTTCTATACCGCGACGATTTATGAAAAAGGCGCGGAACTCATTCGCATGTTGAAAACCATTTTAGGACCGGAGGCTTTCCGCGCAGGCTCTGATCGTTATTTCGAAAAATGTGACGGCACCGCCGCCACAGTCGAGGAATTTATTGAGAGTTTTGAAGAGGCAACGGGCCAGTCCCTCAAACCCTTCATGCGCTGGTACAGCCAAGCCGGGACGCCAAGGCTCAAAGTTTTAAGCGAAACTGAGCCTACGGGCGGCACCCGTCTGCACTTCATACAGTCCACCGCACCGACCCCGGGACAGCCCAAAAAACACCCTGTCATTATCCCGATTAAGTGGCAGGTCGTCGGGGATGACGGCCCGCTTTCGGAACCGAAACTGACATTGCTGCAAACATCCGGGACGAGTGTCGCCTATACAAAAATAGATCAGCCGCATTCAATCTCCGTGCTTCAGGATTTCTCTGCGCCGGTTACATTGGAAACAGATTTTTCTACTGATGATTTACTGCGCTTGATGGGGGCAGATCCGAACCCGTTCAACCGCTGGGACGCGGGGCAAACCTTGGCGCGTCAACTCATGGCGGATATGGCGAAATCCATAGAGAGCGGTAAAACGCCCGCGCCCAATAAAGCGCTGCGCGGCTATTGCGAAGCCTTGCAACGCACATTTGATAATCCTGAATTTGACAATGCTTTCAAAGCCTTGTCGCTCATTCCTCCAGCGCCCATGGAAGTCTTGCAAAGCCTGAATGAGGTCGATCCGATTGCCGTCCAAGAAGCCGGAAAATGGCTATCCCGCGCCATAGCTGACCATCTGCGCGATGGTTTGGTCGAGCGATATCACGCGCTGACCGACACGGGCGGATTTAGTCCAGACGCCGGCTCCGCCGGGCGGCGGGCTTTGCGTAATCGATGCTTGGCTTTATTGGCCGCGCGGCATGATCCTCTGGCCGCAAGCCTTGCGCAAAACCAGCTCTCCGAGGCCACGAATATGACGGATGAATTCTCTGCTCTCGTCACCCTCACCCGTCTCGGCGGGCAACGCGTTGAGACAACAATGGAAGACTTTTACGCGAAGTGGGAGACAAATCCATTGGTGCTCGACAAATGGTTTTCCGTGCAATCCCAGCGCCCCCATGCGGGCGGCGTAGGCTCCATCATTCGCCTCGCCGAAACCCCGCGTTATGAGCGAAATAATCCGAACCGTGTACGCGCCCTCGTCGGCGGATTTGCGATGGGCAATGCGGATCTCTTCCACAAAATTGACGGCTCGGGCTATGCGTGGTTTGCAGATCAAGTGCTGGATATGGATAGCCGCAACCCACAAGTCGCGGCGCGTCTTCTGGGTGCTTTCGAAATTTGGCGCAAATTAGATAAGGGCCGCCAAGCCCTCATCCGGGCCGAGCTCGACCGCATCATCGCGGCCAAGCCGAGCAAAAATGTGTTGGAGATCGCCGAGAAGACACGCGGGGTATAGGAAGCGCCCGTAAACCTTTTCTTCGGCCTTCTATGCTAGGCCGCCCACATGTCGACTTTACGCACTGCTGAAGGGTTTCGCGACCACGTCTCGGAACAGCGCTTTTCCGTTTTACGCCAACCCATTGTGGGACTTTCTGACGGCGCGATCCATCATCACGAATGGCTGGTCCGGTTTGATCATGACGATCATCTAGAGGGCGTTTTGCGCCCGGCTGAACTATCAGGCGTTATCAAGGATTTGGACCTGTCCATGTTGGCCCAAGCCATATTGGTCTTAAATGAGAATCCCACAGGAACAGGCATAGCGATCAACCTGTCCGGCGCGTCCGTTGATAAACCGAATTTCAAATCCTCTGTCATGGCATGCCTAACCGCGCTCACCGCGTCTCCAACCAAACTGATTATTGAGCTGACGGAAAGTTGGGACATGGAGGATTTAGGATTAGCCGAAGCCCTGCTCTCTGACTTAAAAACCAAAGGCCATCCGGTCTGTTTGGACGATGTTGGCGCGGGTGCCGCGTCAATCCGCTATCTGCGGGCCTTGCCTTGTAATTGGCTAAAAATTGACGGCGACTTCGTCGCGGCCGCCTATGATACCCCGCGAGACCGTGCGATTTTGAAAGCGCTTTTGTCGTTGCGTGAGGCTTTGAACGTCCGGTTTATCGCTGAAGGCGTCGAAACCGAAGAGATACTGAATTTCGTGACGGAACTCGGTTTTGAAGCCGCCCAAGGCTATGCAATTGGCCGCCCTGAACCCGAGCCTCGCATTTTATAACGGTTTTACAACGATATTGCAGCTTAAACCGCCCCGCAGCGCCTGATTTCAACACTATATTAACCACGTTTTGTTCGACTGCGAGCAAGGACCTCGCTAACCCTATAGTGTGATGATTCGTAGGCTTTTTACGCTGCGGGCACACGGATTAGGGTGAGTCTGGGGTCGCAACGGGGGTTGCCGACAGGCACAAGGGGAATATTGTTTTGCAAAATGGTCGTGGTCCACAGCCCTATCAGTCAGCTCCCCCGGCGCCCGGGCAAACGGGCGCAGCCCCTGCGCGTCCCTATTCGCCCCCTTCTGCTCAGGCTCGGCCAGCGCCCGGTCAGCGCCAAATTGCGCCGGGTCAGCAGCCCATTGGTCGTCCGGCGATGCAACGTCCCGTCGTTCAGCCCGGCGGCGGACAAGCCGCATTTACCGCACCCCCGGGCTCCTCTGCTTATGGTGATGATTTCGTCAGCCGATTATCCGAACGATTGGGCGGGCGGGCCGTCTTCAAACGCTTACTTATCAGCACGCTTTCGTTTTTCGCGCTTTTCATCGTTTTGGCGACGACTAAGTTTGTCAATGACGTCAATACGGACCGAAAAGATCAAGTGTCCCAGTTCGAAGCCGCATTAACATCTGATGCAGCTTCCGTTGCGCGGGCTTTGGACGCCGAAATCGAATGGATGGATACAGCGCTGGCTCTGCGCGGCAGCTCTCAACAAATGGTCAATTTTGCAGCGCGCTCACGCAATGTCGTCGGTGCAGCATTTTTAAACGGCAATGGCAACGTCTTGGCAGACACGCGCGGTGCGGGACCACAACTCGCCGCATTGGATCGCCGCAACTTCCCGAAAGACGGCGTCACCGTCGACTCCCTCATCAATGACAAAGGCACAGCGACGCCTATACTCACGCGAAAGTCCGGTGACGGCTTTCTGGTCGTCGCGCTCGCGCCGGGAACCTTGATTGGACAGCGTGTTGGAACACGATCTCTGATACGCGATTCCGGCCGGGTGATTGACGGCCCGCCTGATGTAGCGTCGCAAGGCGTTCAGACATTTTACCGGATTAGCGCCAACCGCTTGACTGAAGCTGCGCGCGGAACCGCGACCTCAACCGTCGTTCAGCATTCCCGCAATGATGAGAATGTTTGGTTTGGCGCGGCCCGGATTCCAAACTCCTACCTCTCCGTGATGGATATTCAGCCGCGCGAGACAAATAGCAGCTTTATGAGCAACCTCATGCTTTTCGGCCTGCTCTTTTTGGGCTCGGCCTGGTTGATCTGGATGCTCATGAACCAGCTTCTCAAACAAATTGATGCTGTTCGTCAGCAAAACAATGTCGAAGAAATCTCGCGCCAACGATATCGCGCAGCGGTGGATGGATCGAATGGCGGCATTTGGGAAGTCGACCTGACGCGCAACACGGCGTTTCTTTCAAGGTCGCTCGCCAAGACTATGGGCCTTGCAGAGAAAGAAACCCTCCTCCCTCTCCCGCAATTTTTGGCGCTCTTCCAGATGGGTTATCGGGATAAATTTTATAGCTTTTTGAAGCGTGCCACCTTGAACGGCCAATTTGAGATCGAAATGGGGGCAGCCAATTTACCGATTTATCTCTCTTGTCGCGGACGTCCAACCCAACGCGATGATCAGACCAAGCTCGTTATTGGTATGGCGCTAGACATCACAGAAGCACGCGGCGCGCAGGCGCGGCTACAATCCGCCGAGGCCCGCTTGTTCGACGCCTTGCGGTCCATGAACGATAGTTTCGTGATTTGGGACCAAATGGACCGCCTCGTCCTGTGGAACAGCAAGTTCGAGGATTTTTTCGGCTTTGCCCCCGGTCAGCTGCAACAAGGCATGCCTTATCCCACGGTCGAATATCATGCGACCCAATATATCGCGCAAACCGCAGAGTTAGGCAATATAGCCGGCAGTGAAATCCAGCTCACGGACGGACGCTGGCTTCGCTATTTGGAAACCCACACAACAGATGGTGGGCGCGTATCCATTGGGACGGAAGTGACAGCCATCCGAACACGGGAACAGCAGTTACAGGTCAATCAAGACGCACTGGAAAAAACCATCAATGTATTACGGAAGTCGCAAGTGCGTATCGTAGAACTGGCGGAGAATTACGAGCAGGAAAAAATCCGCGCCGAGGAAGCCAGTCAATCCAAGTCTGAGTTTCTCGCGAATATGTCCCATGAACTTCGCACCCCGCTAAACGCAATTAACGGGTTCTCTGACATCATGAAAAAAGAAATGTTCGGGCCTTTGGGCGATGCGCGTTACAAAGAATATGTCAATGACATCCTCTTCTCCGGCCAGCACTTGCTGTCTCTCATCAATGATATTCTTGATATGTCCAAGATTGAAGCCGGTAAGATGACGCTAAATACTGAACCGATGATCATGTCGGATATGATCGGGCAGGTTATTCGTATCGTGCGCGGACGCGCGGATGAAAACCGCTTGAAGCTCGTCTATGAAGGCGGAGAAACGCCTGAGATTGATGCCGACCCCCGCGCCGTTAAACAGATCCTTTTGAACTTGGCCACCAATGCCATCAAGTTCACGCCCGAAGGCGGTATGGTGCGCATTGCTGTCGAGCCGAAATCCGCGGGCCTGATTATCCATGTGTCCGACACGGGAATTGGTATCTCCGCAGAAGATATCGCACGATTGGCTCAACCTTTTGAGCAAATTGACAGTCAGCATTCCCGCAAACACGAAGGCACAGGTCTCGGTCTGGCGCTCTCCAAATCCTTGGTCGAACTCCATGGCGGCAATTTCAATATCAGCTCGGTCGTCGGCGAAGGCACGACGGTCACATTCACACTGCCAACAACTGTTCAAGCCAAACAAACCGCGCCACAATCCAACGAAGTGGGCAGCGAGATCTCTCGCCTGGCGCAGGATATTGCGGAAGTTCTTCAGGCCAGCGGGTCAGTTGCAGCGCCCGATGCTCCCCTAAATCCAGTTTCGCAGCCGGTCTCACAGACGCCGCCGCCACAAGCTCAAGCCAATGTGTCGCCGCAGTCAGGACCTCCGCCGCATCCCGTGCAGCAGAACAACGCCGCCTAAATATTTATTTATTTGCAGGGCATGGCCCTAAGGTTGGGCAGGTGACACCTTCGCTTCCGCTTTGGCACGCGGGAAAATCAACGCGGCACTAAGACCCGGCCGATCCGGATCACCGCCTTTATCAACTGCGGGCAAATCCCCATTATCGAGCATCACGAAATCTGCGCGATGAAGATCGGCCACGGCCTCCACCAAGGATAGGCCAAGACCACTCCCCGGCAGCGAGCGGGATTTATCCAGACGCACGAAACGTTCTTTGACCCGTTCGCGGTCCCAACTTGGAATACCCGGGCCATCATCCTGAATTGAAACCTCAACGCCGCCGCCGCGTTTTTTCCGGCTCACCAAGCGAATAGATCCACCGCGCGGGGTGTATTTAATGGCGTTCTCCAGCAAGTTAGACACAGCCTGAGACAGCAATCCGCGATCTGCGAGGATCAGCGTTTTGGGGGCGATGTCAGCCTCAAAGCTTAGGCCTGCATCCTCACAGGCCGGCTCGTAAAGCTCGGCCAAATCATCAAGAATCGGTTTAGGGTCAAGCGGCCTTAGAAGCTCTCTGCGCTCGCCCGCTTCCAAACGCGCAATCCTTAGAACAGAATCAAATGTCGACAACAACTGATCCGCATCACCCGCAGCGGCATAAAGGATCATGGCTTCATCTGTATCGCCCAGTTCCACAGCCGCCGTTTCCAACCGTGTGCGCAGCCGAGTCAAAGGTGTTCTCAGATCATGCGCGACGCTATCACCCGCATATCGCATGGCCTGCATCAGGCGCGCAATATGATCCAGCATAGCATTTAAATGCTCGGCCAAGAGATCCATCTCATCTTCGGAATAATTACGCGGTGCGCGGCGGTCGAGATTGCCGGCCCGCACATCCGTCGCAAGCCGGTTGAAACTCTCAACACGTCGCGCAAATCTTCGCGAGACAAAGAAAGAGGACAAGAGACCCAAAAATAGCGCAATGCCGGCGGAGACTAAGATCGCAGTTCGGACACGCTCTCCCGTCCGCGAAATACTTTCAACGTCCCTTCCGACTATAAGAACAAGTGTCTTCTCATCGCCCAGAAATATATTGCCAACCATGGCCTGCGCCCGACGATCAACCCGTTCACTCCCGTCATTGGGCTCGTCCTCCAATAACGCCGAATAGATCAGATCCAAACGCGTTAATTTCCCACTATTATCTTCCGGAAAAATGCTGGTTTCCACACCGGTCCGTCTGGCATCAATCTCATTCAAATTCCCGGTTAGCTCTGCTCCGGGCCCCTGCAATAGATAAACGCGTTCCAGCACAGGACTGTTGGACAGCCCCCTTTGAAAAACTAAATTTTGAAGCGTTTTGTATCCGTTCTGATGATAAATCCCGCGAAAATTTGGATTATCAGGCGAAACGCTTCGCGGTAAAATCCCACGTTCAAAGGCGTTCTGGATGGCAGACTGGCCGGCACGATCATAAAGGGTTTGAAGCTCAGCAATCTCGGCTTCATTCGCGCGGTCAACCCGGCGTAATTCACTCTCAATCGTGGCGTAATAAATATAGCCCAATGCAACGAAGAGCGAGAGCACAAAGAGCAACGCGCCCAATAGAGACAATCTAAAGAGCGTGTTGCGGTAGAGTTTTCGAATAGAGCCGAACATATGCGTGCGGCCTTATCTGGTTAGACCTGTAAACGATAGCCCGCGCCGCGCACTGTGTGCAGAAGCGGTTCTTCAAATTCCTTGTCGATCTTCCCGCGCAGGCGCGAAATATGAACATCGATGACGTTAGTTTGGGGGTCAAAGTGATAGTCCCAGACTTTTTCGAGCAACATCGTGCGGGTCACAACCCGTCCGGCATTGCGCATCAAACACTCCAGAAGACGAAACTCGCGCGGTTGTAGGAGAATTTTTTGTCCGTCGCGGCGCACAGTTCGCGCCAGAAGGTCCATTTCCAGACCGCCAACTTTTAGCTTAGTCACCGCAGCCGTTGGATCAGAGCGGCGGCCAATGGCTTCGACGCGCGCCAGAAGCTCAGTGAAACTATAAGGCTTGGCAAGATAATCATCACCGCCCGCCCGAAGACCTTCGACTTTTTGATCAACCTCACCCAATGCAGATAGAATAAGAACCGGAACTGCGTCTCCGTCTTCGCGCAGATCCGCCAAGACTTCCAAACCATCGCGCTTTGGCAGCATACGGTCCAAAATCAGTGCGTCATAATCTGCGGCGCGGGCCATTTCCAAACCGAGGTCTCCATCGGGGGCGAGGTCCACAACATGTCCTGCCTCCATGAGGCCCTTGCGGACATATTCGGCGGCGACCGAGTCATCTTCGACGACTAATATTCTCATTTGCTTATTCTCCATAGGTCCCCACCCAGTTTGTTGGTTTCTACTCTAATTGCGCATTTAAACGTGTAGGCTTTGCCGGACTAAAGTTCGCATTTGCCATCGTATCGCCCTGCTGATAATTAACAAGCGGCAGGACCATATAGGTTTCACGTCCGTCTTTTTGACGCACATTCACGACAATGCCGTCCTGCATGGCCTCTTTAGCATTCAAAACGATGGACTTCCATGTCGCGACTTCCGCAACCGGCTGGCCATCGGCTTCCATTAAAACCATGCCCACTTTAAATCCGGCTTCTTCTGCCGCGGTGCCGGGGTCGACAGCTTCGACATAGACACCGACCTGATCAGAGCGCATGTTAATCGCAGAACGGAATTCCGCCGAAATATCCAGGACATGGATGCCTGTATCAATATTGACTTTAGGCTTGGCTTTATCCTCAGGTGCCGGGGGCGGCGGCAGTCCTTGCACCTCCGCACTCGCGCGCTGAATTTCGTATTTTTCAGGACGCTCACCGATTTGGACCTCCAGCGCATAAGTTTTTTCGCCGCGCTCATATATGAACTTTGCGACTTCGCCGGGCTGAATACGGCCGATTGCCCGGGTCGCTTCGACTGAGTTTTTCACGACTTGGCCGTTAATGTCCAAAATGATGTCGTCGACCTGCAAGCCATAGATATCAGCGGGAGAGCCGGGCAAGACGTCATTGACTGTCGCGCCGCCTTTGAAAAACCCGGGCTGCCCGTCTATAGAATATTCCGCTGTCCGCAGACCTGCGCCAAGATATCCGCGCCTCACGCGGCCATTTTTGCGTAATTGGCCCACAATACGCTCTGCGGTGTAATGCGGAATGACAAAGGCAATACCAACACTCGCGCCGGTCGGGGAATAAATTGCGGAGTTCACGCCAACAACATCGCCGTTCAAATTAAATAAAGGCCCGCCCGAGTTACCCCGGTTAATCGTGGCATCTGTTTGGATATAATCAACATAGGAGCCACTATCGACCTTCTCGCGGCCAATCGCGGAGATGACGCCGAGTGATGTCGATTGACCAATGCCAAAGGGATTACCAATGGCGACGACCCAATCCCCGATACGAACATTTCTGGGTTGGTGGAAATTGACGTGCGGAATTTTCTCATCCGTCTGTATCTCTAAAAGCGCGAGATCGGTTTCTTCATCCGTGCCCAAAATTTCGGCCGGGTATGTTCGGCCATCGTTAAACTCAATGTCGATATTCGTTCCGCCTTCAATGACGTGATAATTCGTGACGACTTCCAGATTCTCATTGATGATAAATCCGGAGCCTTGTCCTTCGCTGGTCGTCTCGCCGTCTTCTGTCGTCACGACAATGTTGACAACGGATGGGCTAACGCGATCCACGAGGTTTGCGATGGACGGCAGCGCATTGACGGGTATATTCAGAATATTATCGGCGAGTTCCTGAGGACGCGGTCTATCCATGGCGATTGATGGAACAGTCTGGTCCGATCCATCCGCAGGAGCACCGGACGGAGCCTCCGTGAGAGGCTCTTCTTCGAGAGCTTCCGGCGGCAGTTCGATGCCAAGATCACGCAAGGACTCAAAGTTAGCCGCACTCGGCTCAAACTCTATGGGTCTGTCTACGACAATTTCATAACTGTCCGGGTCCGCATACACAATGGTTGCGTCCTGCGCGACAACTTGCGGCGCAAGCCCAAAGGCCATAACCGACCCCAATAATGTCAACTTCATCTTAGACACAAAGTACCCTTTCCACTTACATGACTGCAGGGGTAAGGATGACCCAATGCTGTCCAAAACATGACGAAACATCCACATTCGAATATTTCTTCAGCCTCGAGACAGATCCAAGAAAAAATTGTTTTTGGGCATGTCGCGCAACCGCACGTTATTAAACCCTTGCTTTGCGAATATATGCTTAACAGCGGCTAAATCGCGCACACCCCAGCTGGGATTTCTGCGTTTCAGGGACGCATCAAAGTCCAGATTGGACGGCGCGGTCGTCTCTCCAGTCAAAAATGGACCATAAAGCAGCATTTTTCCGTTCGTTTTAACAAGCTCGGCAGCTAGCCCCGCCAAGCCATGCAGCGCCGAAATTGGTGCAATATGTATCATATTCGCACTGAAAATCGCGTCATATGGGGATGAAAGTTGCAAACAGGAGGCTGCATCCGACATATCGAGCGCCAAAGACGCTGCAAAATCATAAGTCGAATGCGCGGCCCAAGCCGCTTGGCTGGTGCGGGATTCGGGATTGGGATCGGAGAATTGCCAATGTAGATCGGGCCGCAGGTTTACGGCCTCAATGCCATGCTCCCCCGTGCCGCTGCCAATTTCTAAAACAGCAGCCCCCTTCGGTAAAACTTCAGACAGGGCCGCCGCGATATCGGCTTTATTTCGTCCCGCTGATGGCGAGAACAACCGCCCGCCATCGGACTGGCGATCCTCTAATGCGATGGGTGCTTGGCTCACGGGTCTATCGCGATCGGCAAATGTAGTTCCGCCTGCAAACCACCCGCGTCAGAACGCGAGAATGTGAGGGAGCCTTTGTAAGCATCGGCCAAGTCTTTCACGATGGACAAACCCAAACCGCTGCCCGGGGTCGCCTCGTCCAAACGCGCGCCGCGTTTTAAAGCCGTTTCAATATCAGCCGCCGTTAGGCCCGGTCCATCATCTGCAATACGGACCCTACAAAGTCCGTTTTCAACTTTTCGAAGCGTGACATCGATGTGGCTGCTCGTCCATTTAGCCGCATTATCCATGAGATTTCCAACCATATCTTCGAGGTCGCGCGGATGCCCACGGAAGATAAGACCCGGATCGCCGGTCTTTGTTATCTTCAAACCCTTATCCCGGTAAATGCGCGGTAAAGTCCTGACTAAGCCGTCAATGACAGGGTCCATTTCAGCCCGCACCCCAATGGCCTGACCGCGCGCGGCGGCGCGAGCGCGGCGTAAGTGATGGTCGACCTGCGCGGCCATGATGTCGGTTTGTTTTGTG
>Ga0209185_1000645_pt1 | contig 38009 bp, 34 predicted proteins | sample SidtaG_2_FD_187425 | JGI IMG/M metagenome (GOLD analysis project Ga0209185, IMG submission 187425) | Marine algal microbial communities from Sidmouth, United Kingdom - Sidmouth_Asex2 metaG (SPAdes) (version 2) | ecosystem: Host-associated > Algae > Red algae > Unclassified | place: Sidmouth... | reverse complement strand
AAATGGCTCCATCAATTTACTTTGACCGATAGGACAAGAATGTGCAAAACCAAGACCATGGCCATGTTCATGAGAGATGACATTTTTAAATCCCAAGATATTATTGGGACTATAAAAGTTATCATCTGTATCAAAAATCATATCTCCGTTATTGGGAAAATAGTTACAGGCCAATACGCCAGCATTTCCATCTAATCTATGTCCGCCTATACGTATGTCTCCTCTTATATTTAAAACACCTCCAACTCCTCCTCCACCAAAGTTAGCTCCGTCATCATTGGCCTCATATACATAGGTGAGTCCTGTAAGCTCTGCCCATCTATCAAATACTTGCTGAAAATGGATAAACCAAGGCCTCATCGTAAGATCAGAACCACCTGGTCCTGCACCAAATTGTTGATCCAGAAAAGCGATGAGGTCACTATCATCAGAAACATTTTCATCTGTAACACCACAACCGCCTGCAAATCCTGTACCATCAGGTACAAAGCTCCAAGTCAAAGATGTAGGGTCGCCTTGAGTAAGTCCTCCTCCATCGGTTGCTGTAACAGACCATCTGTTACCTAATTGATATTTTCTCCCATCAGAAGGATAGAGACCATTACCTGGAACTCCCTCGTTTTTTCTATAAAATGTTTCTATTATCTTAGGATCTGTATCAGGATGCCAGCAAAGTTCTGGTTTCTTATCGTCAGAATGCCGTTTACTTAACTGCGACAATAAGGCATCTTGGAATGGATGATAGTGCTGGCTACATTGATTATTTTTTGCAGCACATATATCGCTATAGCAATTTTCTGTTATCAGATTATCTGAGCCATAATTCCAGAGATAAAGAAAAAACAAAACAAGCGTCAGAATGCTTAGGAGTTTTACAGCAGGCTTCATATTAGATTGTTTATCGATGTGAGTTTTATTTGGATAGACTCCACATTAAAAGAAATAAGGGGTATAATCTTAGATTCGATATAGATCATTAGCCCTATTAGACTAGCATATTGGTACTAATATAGATAAAAACCGTCATCTTAATAGAATAATTAGAAATTTAGTGAGTGAGAATAAATCTTAACTTAGCAATTAATAAATAATTATTTAGACATCTTTAATCTTCGCTGATTAAAATAAATGATTCCAATCGTCCATGCATTCATATATCCGTTGGGAGCTATTACCATCAAGGTATTCGTATGAGATGTCCCTCAGCTCGTGTCTCTGTCTACTGTGTGTATCTTGCCCCAATATCAGGTGATCATACATAGCTTTCTCTAAATCATTCTGAGTATAACTTACAACCCCAGGGATCGTCTCCAAGAATGTAGATTGCAATGCTCTATTATTTTTTAGATAAAGCTCATAATCGTAGTTGAAAAAAATTATTGGACGATCAATAATCAGGTAATCAATATATATAGATGAATAGTCCGTGATTAATAGATCTGATAATGACATGACGGGATATACATCGTAACTCTTATCGTAATTAATGATATTAGACATATCAGGATAAGATCTAGCATTACGTGGATGAAATTTTAAAACCAATATGATTTTATTTTTATTTAAAAACATATTTAAAGTTTCAAAATCAAGATGCTTATTAGAGAAGGCATCGCTTCTGTCGACATCTCGGAAGGTAGGTGCATAGATGGCGATTTTATTACCCTTTTCCTTAGATATTTTTAACATCTCGAATTTAGCCTTATCAACTTTAGTTAGATCAAAATCGCGAGGCTCTCTGAATAGTACATCATTTCTGGGGTAGCCACAATTTACAGCTTGCTTATACAAAAAATACTTTTTATACAAATTTTCAGTCCAAAAGTCTGATGTAGAAATTACTGCATCATACCTTATCAATCGACGAAATAGTCTTGCTTTGAAGTTGGCGAATTTTCCGATTATTAGTCCTCTCTCTACTGGCTTAAAAGTTAATCCATGCCATAGATGAATTCTTCTTGCTCTAATAGAAAGGAAAAAATAAATAGGATAAAACAATGACCAATGGGAATGATCTACAACAAAAAACGAAGCTCGGAGAAGTGCTACTATCGACTTATAACTTGGATATAATAATATATGATCACTCAATTCTGGATGATTGACTAAAATCGATTTATCCCTCGTCAAAAACTTCACATTTTTACCATGCTTCACACCATACAAAAAGAAGTACATAGTATTACCGGCTAGCAAACCGTTTTTTTTTCCGACTACAATTGTTAGCCCTTTTTTCTTAGGTACGATAAAACTTAATGGAGCTATTAGTATCCAATAAAAGCAAATGTATAAATATGAAAACCCAATTTTTACCATTTTTTATTTAATTAAGCTTTCATGAATTTTTGATAATTCAAATATAAACTTTAAGTAGTTGCTAATTCAGTAGCACCTATTTCCCTTTATAATACATTTACAATTCTTAGTGCCTTCTCAAACCTCTCCTCACCTATCCCCTCTATGACATCATAAGGCCATCCTAAAAGTTCAAATTCATTTACATAAATATCAAACAAGACATCTCTGTCGTAAGGATTCTCTCTATATGGTCCTTCTTCCCATGGCACATCAGGACTCATAAGTAATATATGATCGAAGCTGCATTGAGACAACAGGCTTAGTATTCTCGGGCTTACTTTTCCATATTTATATATAGACCATATCTTATAGTTGAGTAGATAGGTGTCTAATATCACTTTGTTATCCTCAACCTCTCTGACCAGATCTGCATGTCGCAATGCCATGACTTCTATATCCTCGTAAGTATAATCAGGACCATGTTGCTCCAGATATGTTCTGCCATACTCTGGTATCCAATTGTAACCAAGTGATAATGATAGTCTCTTCGCTAATGTTGACTTACCTGTAGATTCTGGTCCAGCAATTAATATCATAATTTATGCTTTCGTTGTTTTTGAGGAGAAATACTTTTTGCGCCAAGCAAAAAAACCAGCTATAGACAACACAAAATAAACGAACATCAGAATAGATGAGATATTCAGTTCTCGACTCATATACAACCATATGGATACTGCATTAATGACTATCCAAAACAACCATGAACTGACCCACTTCTGAGCTTCCATGTAGCTTGCTATAAGACCGAATACTGAAGTAAAGGCATCGCAGTAGGGACTAAAGGAGTCGGTCAAGATTTGCTTCATGAGTGTACCTAAAGCCAAAGTCAACACAATGCCTGTAACAATTATAATTATAAGCGTATCTCTATCGGCAGTTGTAATCTCAACCGCTCCTTTGGACTTATCACTCCACTTGTACCAGCCGTAGACACCTATTATTACATAGACTACATAGAGTAGTGACTCAGAATAAAGTTGACTCACATACATTATATACACAAAAAGTGCCGATGATATAATCCCAAAAAACCAAGTCCATGTATTCTCAGCTATCATCATGACGATAAATAGAAGGCCAGTTATCACTGCAGTCCACTCAATCCAAGCCATATATGGAGTAGTATCTATCATAATATTGTGTACATAATGTTAGTGATTTTTACAGTACAAAAATACTCGTACTTAGTGGACAAATATCAATATCTTTGTGTCCTTATGCATGATATAGAGCCATATTTTAAGTGGAAGGGTTATTATGATTCTTCAGTCGATAAGAAATCTCCTTTCTATGGAGTGGAATATAGTGAGTTTACTTTTACTAATAAGGTATACAACTACTTTATCCATCCACAGTGGGATCAGTTCGGATCGGCAACTTTGTATGCTAAAGTCTTATTCGCAGATTATGAAGATGGTTATGCGATTATAGAACTTATAGGAGAATGGAATGATTGTCTTAATAATGATGTTATGTTCCTTAAGCGAGACTTAGCAGATGCGCTGATCGATCAAGGCATCTATAAGTTTATATTGGCGTGTGATAATGTCCTTAATTTTCATGGGTCTGACAATCTATATTATGAGGAATGGTGGGATGATGTAAAAGATGAAGGCGGATGGATAACTATACTCAATACATTAGATCATGTAATAGATGAGATGGAACATTCTAAGCTTCAATATTACTGCAACATAGGAGATCAATTCTGTGACATCAACTGGAGAAAAAAGAATCCTATCGATGCACTCAACATGGTAGAGCATATTATGAGTTCTAATATCAAACAAATACAATACTAAGTGGGTAAACACTATTCTGGATATGTAAATATTATAGGCAAACCTAACGTAGGTAAGTCGACGCTCATGAATGCGTTTCTGGGTGAGAAGATGGCAATCATCACTCATAAGCCGCAGACGACAAGACATAGAATATTAGGTATTGTAAATGAGGAAGATTACCAAATCGTATTCTCTGATACCCCTGGTCTTATAGAAGATCCGCATTATAAGATGCAAAACGCGATGAATAAAGCGGCCTTCTCGATATTTGAAGATGCTGATGTAGTATTATTCGTCGTAGAACCGCATATGACTTATGAAGGAGATGAGAAGGTTCTACAAAAATTAAAAACAACCAAAGTCCCTAAGTTTCTTCTTATCAATAAAGTAGATACTTCAGAACCTGAGAAAATAAAAAACCTTATCGAAGAGTGGAAGGAAGCAATCGACTTTGATGAAGTCCACGTGATATCAGCACTAAGCAAATTAGGAACTGATAATATCATAGAATGTATAAAAAAGAGACTACCCGAAGGTCCGGTATACTTCCCTAAAGATCAACTTTCAGATAAGTCAGAGAGGTTCTTCATCACAGAGATCATAAGAGAAAAAATATTACTCTTCTATAAGCAAGAAATCCCCTACTCTGTAGAAGTCCTCATCGAGAGCTTTAAGGAAACAAGAAAAAACGGAGCACCATTCAGCTATATAAGAGCTAACATAATAGCAATGAGACAATCGCAAAAACATATTCTCATAGGTAAAAATGGCTCATCGATTAAACGATTAGGTATAGAAGCACGTAAGGATATAGAAAAGTTTCTTGATCAGAGAGTCCACTTAGAACTCTACGTCAAGATCAAAGAGAAATGGAGAGATGATGATCAGTCACTTAAGAGATTTGGTTATCTGCAATAGGCCTCTGAGAGGCTTATGGTTATTGGAACAATATACTACTTCTAAAAATACAAAGAATAGAATTAAAATAAAGAATGAGATGGCACAGGTAATAGCTATAGTGGGAAGACCTAATGTGGGTAAATCTACACTTTTCAACAGAATGATAGGTGCTAAGAAGGCCATCATAGATAACATATCCGGTGTCACGAGAGACCGTATATACGGCACATGTGAGTGGAATGGTCGACAGTTTACTGTGATCGATACGGGAGGATTTGTAAGAAACAGTGATGATGTATTCGAGGCTGCGATACGTGAGCAAGTCTCTATCGCAATTGCCGAAGCAGACATCATCATATTCATGGTAGATGTAACGACAGGCATCACCGATCTCGATGATCAGATGGCACAGATGCTGCGTAAGCGTAAGAATGCTAATGTATTCGTTGTTGTAAATAAAGTAGATAATAACAGCCGTATGCTCATGGCTAATGAGTTCTGGAGTTTGGGATTTGAGAATACACTTTTTATATCATCGATAAGTGGATCAGGTACTGGTGACCTATTAGATGAGTTGACACAAGTGCTTCCTGAGGGCAACTCTGAGTTTGAAAAAGAAGGCGTCGCCAAATTAGCAATCGTCGGTCAGCCTAATGTAGGTAAGTCATCACTGACAAATGCACTCCTCGGAGAAGATAGAAATATCGTCACTGACATCGCAGGGACGACAAGAGATAGTATACACAGTTACTATAATAAATTTGAAAAAGAGTTCTATCTCATCGATACAGCTGGAATCAGAAAGAAAGGGAAAGTCCACGAAAACCTGGAATTCTATTCTGTACTCAGAGCCATCAGATCTATAGAAGAAGCTGATGTCGCTATGATATTAATAGACGCTAAGGCAGGCATAGAATCGCAAGATTTAGCCATATTTAGCCTTGCTGTAAAGCGTAATAAAGGTGTAGTTATACTTGTAAACAAATGGGATCTTATAGACGCTAAAGAAACTAATACGGCAAGAGATTTAGAAAAAAGAATTAAAGAAAAGCTGTCTCCATTTAATGATGTGCCGATCTTATTCATCAGTGTATTAGAGAAGCAGCGTATAAGTAGAGCTATAGATACAGCACTCGAAGTACACCAACATAGGATCAAGAAGATAAAAACTTCTGTCCTTAATGAGATCATGCTTAAAGAGATAGAGCGTACGCCTCCACCTTCGTCAAGAGGACGATTTATCAAGATAAAGTATATAACGCAATTACCACTTCACTACCCTGCTTTTGCATTTTTCTGTAATTACCCAGATCATGTCAAAGAAAACTATAAGCTATTTCTCGAAAATAAAATGAGGCAGCATTTTAATTTTCATGGTGTGCCAATAAGTATATTCTTCAGATCCAAATAACTGTTACATGTACAAGATCGAAAAAACTAAATTTAAGGGACTCTTTGTTTTTCATCCTCAAGTATTTGAAGATGAGAGAGGCTATTTTTTTGAGTCATATAATGCTGAAGTCTGGAAAGAAGCAGGCATCGTAACAAATTTCATACAAGACAATGAATCAAAATCTAAATATGGTACCGTAAGAGGATTACACTACCAGATACCACCACATGGTCAATCCAAACTGGTCAGAGTTACCAAAGGAGAAGTCGTAGATGTGGTCTTAGATATGAGACAAGAGGAAGACACCTTTGGCAGGCACTATAGCATTATCCTGAGCCAAAAAAATAAAAAGCAATTACTTATCCCAAGAGGCTTTGCACATGGCTTTGCGACTCTAAGCGAGACAGCGGTATTTAATTATAAATGTGATAACATATATCATAAATCAAGTGAGCATGGGATAAGTCCTTTAGACGAATCATTAGATATCGACTGGAAAATACCTGAGCAAGATATACTCTTATCAGAAAAAGATAAGAATCAACCGATATTCGGTGATCATGAGCCATTCATGTAGAAGTTGTGAGAAAGGTGTAACGGTTTTACGGTGTAAAGGTGTAATGGTGTAAAGGTGTGAAGGTGTGAAGGTATTACGGTATTACGGTATTACGGTGTTATGGTGTTATGGTGTTATGGTGTTATGGTGTTATGGTGTTACGGTGTTACGGTGTTACGGTGTTACGGTGTTACGGTGTTACGGTGTTACGGTGTTACGGTGTTACGGTAAAAATTTACGCGTCCTAAAAAAGGTTCTCTTTAATTCAATTATTTCTTATTCAACTTTTGCATAATAGATTCTGCAATAATCCAATCATCAGGTTCATCTAACTCTATGCTTGTATACGAGGGCATTATGATAGGCTTAATATTTCCTGATAAGCGATTCTTATCATCTAATATTGATTGTACTTTATTGATATAAAAAGCTCCATTCTCTATTAGTTGTCCGTTAAAGTCTTGGCGGCGAGGCCTTTGCACATAGTCATAATTTAATGACTTTCCCTCATGGGACCAAAAAAACTGTTTTGATTCTATGCATGATAAGACGCTATCTGTATCCTCATCATCTATTGCATCTAATCCCCTAATGATATCATCAGCTGTAGTAAATACTGATGTCGCTTGAAGTAAAATGAACGTATCATCTCCATCTAACTTATCATCAGCTTCGATGAATTCAAGCATAACTGATTCTGTAGAAGAATGATCTTGTGCATTATCAGTAGAGCGGCGATATACTTCTACATTAATCATAGACATTGCCATTACAACATCAGTGATCTGAGAGCAATCCGTTGCGACTACTATTCTATCTATTCGATCGACTTTAGATAATGCATTAAGATTCCACCATATAAGAGGCTTCCCAAGAAAGTCTTTAATATTCTTTAGAGGAATCGATTTAGATCCACATCGTGCTGGTATGAAGGCAATAGTACTGATAATATTATTTTCGATATTTTAATTTATCTCTCTGTTCCGTTTCGATATCTAAGATTTCATTGGGCTTATACTGCAGAGCAGCATGTGTAGCATGTATGTCTCTTACTAACTTAGATAGCCCCGCAGCTTCTAATGATGCTGCATGATCAGTGCCCTTCCAAGTTCTATCTTTAGTAAAATGACGTTCTATCCACTTAGCACCTAATGTATAAGCGGCTATATCTATAGCTATCCCTAAGTGATGTCCCGAGAAGCCTATAGCTGATAACTTATCCGCATAAGCGTCATGCAATCTCTTGATTTCAAGTAAGCATACACTATCAAACGGTACAGGATACCCTGACGTACAACTGTATAGCACAACTCTATTTTCATATCCTGAAAATAATTCTAAAATCGCCTCTTCTTCATCCCTACTCGTCATACCCAGAGAAATGTGGACTTCACCTTTATACTCATCTCTCAGATATATCAGCATATCAGTATGATTATTACAAGCCGAAGGTATCTTAATGAAGTCTGGCTCTAAACTCACAATCTCCGCAGCAGATGTCATATCCCATACAGAACATGCGTAGCCTATTCCGATGGATTCTGCATAAACTTTTAATTTTCTATGCTGATCTACATCAAATTCCAAATACTCACGATGAGCACCATAGCTTCGACCATAGGAGTTATAAGGTACTTGATGTGGCGCATCGTATTGCTCAGATGTCAGCAGTTCCTTAGGATTTCGCTTTTGGAACTTCGCGTAATCGACCTTACATTCCTTGGCTAATAGAACAAGCTCCTTAGCAATATCCATATCACCTCTATGATTACAGCCTATTTCTGCTATTACTTTTGGGAGGGTGTAGGAGGTCATTAATTTAATTTTTGTTATCGGGATACAATATAAAGGTAGTGTAATTAACTAAATGCTTAGAATCAAAATAATTCTACCATATAGCCTGTAGCTCAATAATATTTAACATCTTTATATTATAAATAATTTTAATACTTAAAATCCAAATAGCATACTGTTTACAGAAACTCAAGAATGTAATAGCTATTACACAATTAGAATATTCTATTAGATAGAAATTAATACGATGGAAATAGACGAAAAGAAATACTGGGAATCATTCTATGCTAAAAATAGATTTTTTGATCAACCAAGTCCTTTTGGTAAATTTATATTACCTTTCTTACAAGATAACAAAAGTCTTTTAGAATTAGGTTGTGGTAATGCTCGAGATGCTTTTTTCTTTATAGAAAAAAGAAACATCAATATCACAGCATTAGATCAATGTTCTGAAGAAATTGATTTCCTCAATACTAAGAAAGAAGATCTGAATATTGAATTCATAGCTCACGACTTCACAAACTTCACTAAAGAAAATGCATTTGATTATGTCTATTCCAGATTTACATTGCATTCGATTGCTCAGGCAGATGAAAGAAGAACATTTTTAAATGCTTATAACTCTCTTAATATAAATGGCTTATTTTTCATAGAAGTGAGATCTACTAAGGATGATCTTTATGGAGAAGGTAAATCACTTGGAGATCATCAGTTCATTACAGATCATTACAGAAGATTTATCGAAATGGAAGAGATGATACAAAATGGTATTAATAGTGGATTAGAATTAATCTATAAACTACAATCTAAAGGATTAGCGCCATACAAAACTAAAGACCCAGAAGTTATTAGACTTATATTTCAAAAAACGAAATAAATTAAAAGTGTGAGGTCTACAACAAATGTCAAATGAAGAAAATTTGCTTCTTATACATAGATGAACCTTACAACATATACCACTCACTTAGCATAGCTATAGAATTACATAATTCTTATGAATCAGATGTTACAGTCTTGTGTACAGAAAGAAATTACAAATTCGTCGATGAGACCCTTAAGAAAAGTTATGCCAGAAATCTAAAGGTTACAATTGTGAGACCTTATTGGCATTTCACCTTATCACATTACATTGAAATAAAAATACAATTTAGATACTTTATTTTCCATAGGTATAAGAAATTACTATCAAGCTTTGATGGGATAGTGTGTTCTCTGTACAACGATTTATTGCTTAAAAAATTTATCAACGCTCAATCAAAGACTAAATTAATATACGCAAGGCATGGCATCGCTAATAGTGCTTACTCCTACGATAACAAGGTAAAGGGCTTCGATTATCTTCTGTTAGCTGGAGAAAAAGAAAAAAAAGTACGTCATTCATTAAATCAATTAGTAAAAGATCATTATTGCATTGCCGGTTATGTAAAATATGATGTATGTCGAGACATGATAACAAAAGACCCATTTAGTAATAACAAACCAATTGTGCTCTACAATCCGCATTGGAATAAGGAGCATTCCTCTTTTTATAAATTCGGATATTCGATCTTAGAACAGTTTGCAAATCAAGATAAATACAATTTCATTTTTGCTCCACATAGCCTGCTCACGACAAGGAATAAATCAATCATTCCTGAGATCATGAGATACAAGGAATATAAAAACATTCATATTGATCTTGGCTCAGAAGCAAGTAATAACATGTCGTATATTAAGATTTCTGACATCTACTTAGGTGACGTAAGTAGCCAAGCATTAGAGTTTCTTTTGCATAAAAAAAGGCCTTGTTTATATTTGAATAATAAAGCTCAAAGTGATTCTAACTATGACTTCGATTCTTGGGAATTAGGGAGTGTAGTTAGTGATGTCAATGATCTATTAAGTAAATTAGAGGAAGCTAAAAATCAGCATGAATCAATTTATCTTGAAAAACAGAATAAAGAAATAGCTAAAGTTTTTTATAGAGGAGAAAAGTCTGCAACGAAAATAGCCGCTTTTTCTATATTCGAATACTTGAATAAAATTGATCTTGCATCGTGAAAAAAGTCCTCATCATATCATACTACTGGCCACCATGTGGCGGCATAGGGGTATTAAGATGTCTTAAGATCGCTAAATACTTAAGGGATTTTGGATGGGAACCGATTATCTTTACAGCAGATAAAGCAGACTATCCATCGATAGACCATACTAATAAGAAAGACATACATCCTGATACATTAATAATTAAACAAAACATATGGGAGCCCTATCACATATATAGGTTCATCTCAGGTAAGAAAAAAAACGCTAATGTCAATAATGTCTTCTATACAAAAGAAAGGAAAGCGGGATTAGCACATAAGCTATCAGTATGGATAAGAAGTAACTTCTTCATCCCTGACGCGAGATGTCTTTGGATTAAGCCTTCAGTAAAAGTATTACTAAAGTATCTTGAAGAAAATCATGTAGATGCCATATTCAGTAACGGACCACCACATTCCAACACAAGGATCGCTACACTCGTCAAAAAGAAAACTGGAATTCCATGGTTAGCAGACTTTCAGGATCCTTGGACACAGATTGATTATTTCAATTTACTTAAGCTAACCTCTTCCGGACTAAAAAAACATCAAAGATTAGAACAAGAAGCATTTCAACAAGCAGATAAAATTACCATCGTAAGTCCAACTTGGAAACAAGAACTTGAGGATATCGGAGCTGAGAATGTATCAGTTATACCGTGGGGATATGATCCTGAGGACTATACTCACTTAGAGTATGAAGCTTCAGGTAAGTTTATCATATCTCACTTAGGCATTCTTGGATATGATAGGAACCCAGAAAAACTATTTCAAGTTATATCAGAGTTAATAATTGAACAAGCAGAGTTTAGTAGTAAGATACTCCTAAATTTCCCTGGTCAAGTAGACTATTCTGTAAAAGAATGTATTGCTAAATATGGCTTAGAAAAGTATGTTGCATTGCCTGGAAATCTAAATAGAAACGATGCACTCCAATCAATGAAGGATAGTAACATCCTATTGCTATTACTAAATAAACAAGCTAATGCTAAAGGTAGAATTCCTGGCAAATTATTTGAATACTTAGCGGTAAAACGACCTATACTTTGCTTAGGAAATCCTCATGGAGATAGTGCAATGATTATAACTGATACAAATGCAGGTGTCAGCCATAATTATAGTAACACCCAAGAAATTAAAACGTATCTAAAATCAGAATTCGGAAAATTCCTAAGTAAAGGAGGAACGACAGATATAGAGTCAAATATTGAGGACTACTCTATTCTAAAATTGACACATAAAATCGCAGAATATTTAAATGAAATTGTTCGGGATTAGTTTTCAATGCATACTTTAGCATAAAATCAATCGATGAGAATAATTCTAATTATTTATATATCAATCCTCACGTGTATATCTATAAAAAGCCAATCTAACAGTGCCCTTGTACTAAACGGATGTACCGACGTCATAGAATTCCCTGATAATAATCACGTTGATTTTGATGAAGCGATCACAATTACTGCTCTGATCAGACCTAACTGTGGTGATGGGAACAGAGTATTTTTGTCTAAAGAATTTTGCTCCGGTCAATATGCTTATTACATGTCTGTCATCGATCAAAAATTAAGATGGTCCTATTCTTTTGATGGTTTTTGTGATGATAACTTTGCAGTAACTTCTTTTGATAATGTTATTCCCGCAGATCAAAACTCCCATGTAGCTGTAGTGCATACCCTCATTAATGTTAGATTTTTCGTTAACGGCGTTGAAGTTTTAACAGATTTCTCGCCATGGGCTGGAGGAAGAAAAATACATGATAGTAATGAGCCTTTACGATTAGGGGCTTACCAGAATATTTCTCAAGTATTTACTAATTATTATAGTGGACTGATAGATGACGTGACGATCTGGAACAAAGAATTAACTAAAAGTGAAATCAATAATCTTATATCAAATGCGCCAAACACTAATGACTCTAACCTGATGTTTTATTTAGATATGGAAGGATCAGGGATTGGCGATCAATTAATGCTTAAAAATTTAGCGACTAATGCATCTATAGGGAATAGTATTATAGTAGGAAGTAATTCTAATTCTCCATATAGAGCAAATGGTAACTCATATAGTAAAATAGAATTCAATATTGGAGAAGACACAACAGTATGTACATTACCACTTTCGCTTAACTTGGGTTCAGATAGTTATAAGTCTGTTAAGTGGAGTACAGGCGAAAGTACGCCACAAATAAATATATCGCAACCAAATACTTACGTTGCTACAATTGAGACAGAAGCTTGTAGATTTTTTACCGATGACATAACGGTTTATTTTAAATCCGTAGATACAATATTCAATAGTATTAATCTTTGCCAAGGCGATACAATCTCCTATTATGAGAATCTCATACACTCGGAAGGGCTTTATGAAATCGAAATTAGTTCATTAAATGACTGTGATACAATCATCAATTTGACAGTTAGTATAACTGATATCATAACAATATTAGATGAGCATTCAATCTGCCCCGGAGATACTATCATGATAGATACGATAGAAATTAATTCAGCTGGACTTTATTCTTATACTGTAGAAAACCAAATCAGTTGTGATACAATCTATCTTATTGATGTTATAGAAATAAGCGAAACAAATGAGAGTATTAACCTACAATTATGCAATTCCGATACTATCATCATTAATAATGTGACCTATTCTGCAGCTGGTAGTTATACTCAAGAATTTATAAGTTCATCAGGGTGTGACAGTATTCTAAAAATAGAAGTAGCAGATGACATTCAGATTCCAACCTTTGTAGAAGCATCCATTTGTGAGGGTCTTAGAACGGCTATAAATGGAGTAGAATATCAGACATCAGGAAATTACAGTCAAAGCCTAACTTCGTCCACAGGTTGCGATAGTATTATTACCATTGTTATTACTCAGACAGACATATACATACCTAATGTATTCAGTCCTAACCTAGCTGAAAATGATTCTTTTGGACCCTTCATACCATGTGATCTTGAGATCTACGAATTTCATATTTATGACAAATGGGGTAACTTAGTTTTCAGATCTTTGGAAAAGGAAAATCTTTGGAATGGAACTTATGACGGATCTCCTGATTTAATTCAAGGAGTTTATACCTACATGATACGCTACGGAAACGCTAATTCTTCAATTATCAAGAGTGGCAATGTGCTGATGTTAATATAATCACTTAGAACATTATTTATTATCCCATAGTAAGCGGTTCAAAAAAAAAAGCCGTTTCCTAAAAGTTGTATTCATTTGAAAACTAATGACATGTTGTAAAAATGTATTTATATAATATATAAATACCAAATAATTACAATAATTCACCATATGCCTATATCGCAGAATTATATATCGTTCAATGCTATATCAAAACAGCAATCTATTGATATAGTAATGAAAAAAAAAATCGCATAACTTCAACCTGTACCCAGTTCATCCACTAGAGCTACACATCCTTATAATTAACAATAATTGTAATATCTTTGCATTTCTAAAAATAATTATAAATAACTCATTATGATACGTTTACTTGTTGTCCTTTCTATTGCTATTCTTTGTTCTTGTGGTAATGCTCCTCAGAGACCAGATCCTATTTTAGATCAAAACTATCAGCCTACACCGGTCCAAGGTGCAGCTAATACAGCTGTTACACCTCCTACACCAGGTGCTGAACCAGCTCAGAATGCAGCAGGTGTGTGGCATTACACTTGCTCGGCAGGATGTGCAGGAGGAGCAGGATCAGCAGTACCATGTGCTACTTGTGGAGCTACTTTAGTACATAATCAGACCTATCATGGAAATGCGAACCAACCAGCAACAACTACGACTATTAATCCTCAAGCAGGTGGAGCAACGCCTATTAACTTAGGAGATGGTTCTTCCATAGCACCTATGGGTGGAGCACCAGCAACACCTTCAGTAACTACACCTCCTAAAGCACCAGAACCAGCTCAGAATGCAGCAGGCGTATGGCATTACACTTGCTCGGCAGGTTGTGCAGGAGGAGCTGGGTCTGCAATAGCATGCGCAGGTTGTGGAGCAACTTTAGTCCATAATCAGACATACCACAACTAACGGATAGTTAGAACAATTCTTCTTATTTCTTATTGATATAGATCAGTTCATCGGAATTAATCTACCTATCATCTATTTATTAACTTATGTTAATAGTAGAGTCGTGTATATATAATAATTTCGCTACTTAATACAGATATTAACAAACTACAATTGGATTATGCGATCATTATATATCATACTTCTATTCAGTATTCTTTCTTCAGCGACAAGTCTATCAGCACAAGATAGGTCTCCATTTAAGGTAACACTTAACGGGTATATCAAAGACGCTGATAACGGTGAGACCCTTATCGGCGCTACAGCATTTGTAAGAGAGATTGCAGCAGGAGCTACCAGTAATGAGTACGGATTCTATGCTGTAGATGTCCCTACTGGAGAATATAACATAGAATTTTCTTATCTCGGTTATGAGACTCAAGTTCTTAAAATCAATATGGTTAAGGACATAACTTTAGATGTAGAACTTGAAGAGGCTTCCGCTAAAATCGAGGAAGTGGTCATCACCGCAGAACCAGAAGATAAAAATGTCACTAAAGTAGAAATGAGTGTCAACAAGTTAGACATAGGTACAATTAAGAAAATGCCAAGTCTACTTGGAGAAGTAGAAATTATAAGAGGCCTTCAGTTACTACCCGGTGTCACCTCAGTCGGAGAAGGTGCTTCCGGATTCAATGTCAGAGGCGGCAGCATCGATCAGAACCTCATCCTATTAGATGAAGCGCCGATATTTAACTCCTCTCACCTGTTCGGATTCTTCTCTGTCTTTAATCCAGATGCAGTTAAGGACGTTAAGTTATATAAAGGCGGTATTCCATCAAGATATGGCGGTCGACTTTCTTCTGTTCTTGACGTGAGGATGAAAGAAGGAAACAATAAGAAACTTGCCGTGAATGGTGGCGTAGGATTTATATTCAGCAGGCTGTCAATCGAAGCGCCAATAGTCAAAGACAAGGCGTCATTTATAATAGCAGCAAGAAGATCTTATATCGATGTACTCTCTAAGCCTTTCTTACCGGAAGAACAATCTGATTCCAGACTTTACTTTTATGACCTTACATTGAAAACTAATTATAAGGTGAGCAGTAAGGATAGGCTATTCTTATCTGGTTATTTGGGTAGAGATAATTTTGTATTTGGCGAAGCTGCTGGATTCAGTTGGGGTAACTCTACAGGCTCATTCCGATGGAATCACCTATTTAGTGAAAAGCTATTCTCAAATATTACAATGTTCTACAGTGATTATAATTACAAAATCAATTTCGGGGATGATAATCAAAATGGTTTTGACTGGGATGCTAATATCGTCAACTACAGTGTCAAGCCAGAGTTTACATACTTCATGAATCCTGACAATCTTATAAAATTTGGTGGTCAATCAATTATATATGAATTTCTTCCAGGTAATGCCGTAGGGAGAAGTGAGGGAGAAACTCGAGACTTCTCATTACCTAAAAAGTATGGTATCGAAAGTGGCCTATATATAGAAAATGAGCAAACGATTAATGATAAGCTTAGCCTCAATTACGGTATAAGATGGTCACACTTTAATTATACTGGAGAAGGCACAGCATACACATATCGTGACGCTGCAGAGCTGGGACAGCGAAAAGAATTAGTATCTACAGAAACATTCGATCAATGGGAATCTATACAGACTTACAATAATTTTGAGCCGAGGTTCGCTGCTAAATATCAGCTTAATCCATCAAGCTCTGTCAAGTTGAGTTACAACAGAATGGCACAATATATTCAGCTTGTAAGTAACACAACAGCGAGTACCCCCATAGATGTATGGACACCAGCTTCTAATAATATAAGACCTCAGGTCGCTGACCAAATTGGCTTAGGGTACTTCAGAAATCTAAAGGATAATAGCTACGAAATAAGTACAGAAGTCTATTATAAGTTGATGGATAATATTGTCGACTATGTAGATAATGCAGATTTGGTATTGAATCCCTTTGTAGAAGGTGATCTCATAGAAGGTGATGGTAGAGCATATGGATTTGAGTTACTTGTAGAAAAAAAGAAGGGTACTGTAACGGGTTGGTTGAGTTATACTTTATCTCGAACAGAAAGAAAAATTCCTGGAATAAATAATACAGAATGGTATCCGTCGAGATTTGATCAGACACATAATCTCAGTCTTTCTGGCTTCTATGAATTAAACAAAAGGTGGTCATTAAGTTCTACTTTCTCATTGATATCAGGATCACCTATAACCTTCCCGACATCGAGATATGAGCAGCAAGGTTATGTTCTTCCACATAATAGTCTTGATTCCAGAAATAATGTAAGGATTCCTGTTTATCATAGATTAGATATAGGAGCTACATTAAAGGGTAAAGAAAAACCAGGTAAGAAATGGTATGGAGAATGGGTATTCTCTGTATACAATCTCTATAATAGAAGAAATCCCTTCGCTATATTTTTCGGACCAGAAGGAGATAGTAGAACACCTATTAATGGACCTATTAATACTGAAGCAACCAAGCTATCTGTCATAGGAAGTTTCATTCCATCAGTATCGTATAACTTTAAGTTCAATTAAAAGTAAAAATGTCGAAGAGCCAGATATTAAAAACTTTTAAAAAATAATAATATGAAAAATCTATTTTTTATACTCATAATTTTAAGTGCATTATTTACTTCTTGTGAAGACCCTATTGAAGTAACACTCATCGAAGCTGATCCGCTATTAGTAGTAGATGCATGGCTTAATAATATAGACGAAACTCAGGTTATAAAATTAACCAGCTCACAACCCTACTTCGATAACACACCAGCTACAGGTGTTACTAATGCTGATATCACTGTCACTAGAGGAGATGGAGAAGTGTTCTTGTTCACACATACTGATAACGGAACCTATACTAACACCTTAGAACCAAGCACAACTATCGGAGAAATAGGAGATTCTTTTACACTTAATATAAGCGTAGATTCAAAGCAGTATGCTGCGACGACAACACTTAATAGAACTGCACCTATCGACAGTATACGACAAGAATTAAGAGAAAATGAAGTCTTTGGAGATAACGGCATCTATTGTGAATTAATGTCAAGAGATCCAGTAGGATTGGGAGATACATATTGGATTAAGACTTACAAAAATGGAGAATATCTCAATAGACCATCAGAGTTAAATATAGCATATGATGCTGGGTTTGACTCAGGAGGAGAAGTAGATGGATTTATATTTATTACGCCTATTAGAGAACTTATAAATTCTTTCAGCGATGATCTTCTTCCAGAGCCTTATGTATCAGGAGATGATATAAGAGTAGAAGTCCACTCTCTCAGCGAAGACAACTTCTTCTACATGGAAACATTCAGAGATCAACTTATTAATAGCCAGAACGGCATCTTTGCAGAGCCACTGTCTAATACTAAAGGAATCGTCGAACATACTAATGGAGATGAGAATGTCTTGGGCACATTTAATGTAGCGGCTATCTCAGTAATCGATTACACAGTACAGTAAACTATAAAGAGTTGTTCTGATAGATGGCAGCTCAACTGCTAAAACTTATAGTCAGCGACTTTCGTTATTATCATGATGGTTACAGTATAATATTTATATAATAATACCTCAGCATTAATATCGAATGAAAAAAATATATAAAATAGATGGCATGTCATGCATGAGCTGCGTTGCTAAAGTAGAGTCTAGCCTACTTGCAGTTCCAGATATTATCTCTGCAAAAGTTGATAAAGCTTCAAATTCAGCTACCGTAGACTTAAGTAAGGATATCCCTATCCATACTCTACAGAGCCACTTAACATCTTTAGATCCAAAATATTCCATAAGCCAATCAACAAGTGACTCAGTAAATACTATTAGAGATGCAGGACCTAATGACCTATCACAATACAAGCCGATTTTTATCATATTCGGATACATCACTACAGTAACACTTTTAATTCAATACTTGAATGGAGGTTTTGATATGATGCAATGGATGCGTCATTTTATGGCAGGTTTCTTTTTGATATTTTCATTTTTTAAGATGTTAGATTTATCAGGGTTTTCTGATAGTTATAGCGGCTACGATATCATAGCTCGTAAGTGGAAGGGATGGGCTTATATCTACACATTCATAGAATTAGGATTAGGCTTAGCATACCTGACTAACTGTTGTCCACTTACTACAAATGTCACAGCATTTATTGTCATGACAGTATCTATTATCGGAGTATTGCAGAGTGTGTTAAACAAAAAGAAAATACAATGTGCTTGCCTCGGGTCTGTATTCGATCTACCTATGAGTACAGTTACGATAATAGAAGATGGCTTGATGATCATTATGAGTGGCTATATGATAATGTATTACATATAACGAATTATCAATATATGATTACAAATGCAATATTTCCTTTTCTTTGCAGTAAGTTTAGCTAGTATTCATTAAGACTATATATACTCCATCATATATGCATCGTAATATTAAAGCCAAATTAGCTGCACACTTTTCAAATCCGAAGTACATACTTTTTCTGATAAGTCTTGTTCTTCTCATTATAGTACCGCCTTTATATAGTGTTTCTGATTCGGCTACAATATTATTTGATCTTAACTATCTCATAGTATTATTCTTGGGGTCTTTGTATACGAGTTATAGTGTCAGAAACTTATTAGTACTGATCAGCTTAGCTATAATGACTTACATAACTCATTTGTTTTTAGAAGCGACTTCACAGATAAAATTTATTAATGCATTATTTACAATAAGTTTTTTCTTTATAGTTTTCACTAATCTCATCAAGTTCGTACTCAAAGAAAAATTTATAGATGCTAATGGTATATATGCGGCAATATCTGGATACCTCGTGCTGGGAGTCATGGCTGCACCACTTTTTTATATGATTGAAAGACATTTTCCTGGCGCATTTACTATACACGCTAATTATGTTATCTATGATTTTATCTATTACAGTTTTATCACATTGACAACTGTCGGCTTAGGAGATATTGTACCTATTCATCCATTTGCCAAAGCAGTAACTATAGTAGTAAGCATCGGAGGACAGCTCTATCTCACTATTCTCATAGCTATTATTATAGGTAAGTATATGTTTAATTTTTCAAGAAAAAATTTGGAATAATTGCATAGAGCCTGAGAGAATTTCAGATAGTATAATACCCTAATAGATTGATACGCCAACGAGAGAACACTATCAGTTGATATCAACCGAATTGGAAATATTAAGACCTTATGATTTATTATTATTCATATTCTTCCGACATGAGTATAAAAATAAATTTTAAGAATACAGACAACTTTAGCCTTTCGGCAAAATTAGAAATGCCTAATGAAAACCTAAGGTCTATGCTTTATTTGCACATTGCTTTACATGTAATAAGAATCTTACAGCCATAAATATATATCTAAAGCTTTTAATAAAATGTAATCGATGTTCTAAGAATTGACTTTTCAGGGCTCGGAGATTATAAAGGCGATTTTGCAGATTCTAATTTTAATTCTAATGTCAATGATCTCATGTCAGCGAGTGACTATCTATATGACAACTATAGTTCACCTAAGATACTCATAGGTCATTCTCTGGGTGGTGCTGCAGTACTTTGAGCGGCAGGATAAATAGAGTCCCTATAAGTTGTAGCTGCGATTGAAGGACCAGCGCCCACAGATCATGACTGTCACTTAATCGGTAGTAGAATTGATCAGATTAATGGTGCAAAAACTACAGAGGTCAATCCTAATGACCTATGACATGAGGAAAGTTATAATTCTAAAACGGGAATTAATTACCTTGCATCACGTATGCAGCCCACACTCATATCATCACCACTACAAGGATTTACAGATTTCCGATTTCGGAATGCTCTGCATAAGCATTTTGGTGGTATAAATACCTACTATGCTCCATACATCAGACTCAATGGAAAATTGATTATAAAGCCAGGCTACCAGAAAGATCTACAACTTAAAAACAATGATATACTTGAGGTCATTCCTCAAGTCATGACGTGCAATGCTGATGAATTTATTTTCGTAATAAAATATGTGCAGTCATTAGGGTATAAAGAACTCAATTGGAATCTCGGCTGCCCCTACCCTATGGTGACAAATAAGGGAATGGGTTCTGGCCTTATAAGTGATCCCAATAAAATAGATGATATTCTTAACCGAGTTCATAACGAAACGGACATAACTATATCCATGAAGATGAGAATGGGTTATGACAATCCAGAAGAGATCATAAAAGCTTTTCCTATACTAAATAAATATCCACTAAGAAACATAGGCATTCATGCACGTATAGGCAAACAGTTATATGTAGGTGGCGTCGATTTGGAGAGTTTTAATAGATGCTTAGACCATACAGATCATAAGATCTATTACAATGGTGATATCACTACTGTAGCCCGATACCGAGAGATGGCAGATCGCTTTCCTACCATTGATCATTGGATGATAGGACGAGGTCTGATATCAGATCCATTTCTGCCGTCTATGATTAAGAGTGATAGCGATAATTATCCAGAAGACAGAGTCCATCGATTCAGTAGATTCCATGAGGCATTACTTAATTCCTATACAGAAAAACTGACTGGAGATAAAGCTGTAATACGTAAAATGCTTTCATATTGGGAGTACTTCTCTTCTACTTTTCAGGATCCATTTAGAATTGTCAAAAAAATTAAAAAAACAAAAACATTAGAGGCATATGATGCTGCTGTAGCTGAGATCCTTGAAATTATGGAATATGGGATTATTGAAGTATAGGATTAATGAAGTAGAGGGCTGTAATTCTAAACCTGTTTAGCCATAGAAATAATCAAGAATATTGAAGGTTTTTAAATCAAGATAAGAAATGCCACTCACAAGTATATCTTATTCGATGATGCTACTGCACTATATAATCTCACTAACAATGCTGTAGAAAATCCGGATATACTAAATGCTAATCAGCTGCCACTATCTAATAATGATCAGATAGAATTCGATTATCTACTTGAGCAATTAGATGAGATCCGATAGTCAAAACAAATTATAAGCTACTTATTATAATGCTAAATCTTTAGCACTTTAGATGTGTATACTCTTTTCTGATAATTAATATTAATAAGGTAGATACCTGCTACCATATAGATTGGAATAGGCTTGACGATTAGGGCTTCAGAATTGGAAGTATCTGTCGTTTTCATTTTTGTCTGTTCTTTTGTTCGAGCTGTCTGATGTCAGACTCCAGTTCTTTTAAGCTCTGTTCTGTCTCGATTAGTTTTTGAGACTCTTTGTATTTGTTATACTCTGAACTCGATTTACTATCAGCCATTTGACGACTGATTTTACCTGCATGTGTTAAAAGTTCTCTGCCATTAAGTCTGAGTATATCATCTAACTTCGTTGCCCAATCAGCCATGTACATAGGGGTACGTTGCTGAGCTTGTGTTTCTGCAAAGGCTAAATACTGCTCTACCAGTAATCCTAATAGTCTGATCTCTTCTTCATCGAGATAATTCTTGGCTATAGATACATCGGCTTTTCTAAGGTTTTCTTTGTCTAAAGAGAGCAAACCCATAAGAGGTAAAGTGGCATCCACTCTCTTGTAGACCAGCTCCGCCGCTGTCTTTTGGCTTATAGCCCAGAGGAGTTTATTTTGTACTATCTTGAAGAACTCACGAGTCTTATCTGCTTTGGGGTCATAGTCTATACTTGTCATATAGATGTCCTTAACCTTCTGGTAAAAGAACTTCTCTGACAGCCTTATTTTACGTATTCTCTCCTGTAGTTCGGAGAAGTAGTTCATGGAGTTTCCAGATTCGAATCGGTCATCATTGAGTACAAAACCCTTGATAATGTACTCTTTGAGACGCTGTGTAGCCCATATTCTAAATTGGGTGCCTTGTTGAGACTTAACTCTATAGCCTACGGAGATGATTACGTCAAGATTGTAGTGATTGGTGTTATAGCTCTTACCGTCAGTTGCAGTTATCCGGTAATTCCGGACAACTGAATCTTCGTTCAATTCACCTTCGTTAAAGATATTACGGATATGCTCACTTACAGTCCTTTTGTCTTTCCCGAATAGAGATGCCATCTGAAGCTGAGTCAGCCACACCGTCTCTTCTTCCAGCCTTACATCGACCTTGATGCTACCATCTTCATTCTGATATAGTAATAAATCGCTATCGCTCATAATGGTCAATGTTTAATGGTCAATGTTTAATACTGGCCTTTGATGACTTGATGATGGTTGTAATTAACTTGCTTCTCTAAGATAACAGAGATTTTTGAATGAAGTGGAATTCTAAAATTCAATTACCCACTCTATTTAGCATAGAGCCATTAATATCCCAATCCATTTATTCCGACAAGCAAAACATTTCTAAATTACTCTTACTCAGAATACTTCTCTTCGATATTCTTCTTGAGGCTATTCAATACAAAAACGTGCTCTTGCTCTATACCCCAACTTTCTAAGGGCTGCCAATACATACGAGGATGTAATATAGAACGGTATGAGCTTGTACGTGTGATAAGTGTGCCTGTGCCTTGCGCTTGCATAGCATATGTCGCGTCGACAAATTGGAACCAATCCTTACCTGTCAGCGTATAGTCGATGACATCCATTTTCAGAATTTTTCCTCTTTCGTATTCTGTAATTTCAGCTATAATTTCTCCTTTCTTGAAGTAACAATGTCGCTGAGCACCGATAGTATCAGCCATCAATTGGCACCTAAGTGGTGAAGGTAATCCTAACTGTAAACCGATTGGCTTATCAGCGTCTAATTTTTCCATTTGCTTCACTTCGTCGAAGACAATCTCTGGAGCAAATTCCAAATACGCCGTATTAACGATAGTCACAACTTCCGGCTCTGGCACAATCATTCTTTCTATAGGAGTAAGAAAGAGAAGTAAGAGTATAGGCGTGATTGTAACTAATACTTGCGGATTATCAGTGTGGTCATTTTTCTTGCTGAATTTCTTCTGTACATAATATCCGATATATACCATAATGAGAAAAAGTGGTAATGCCATCAATACACATATCAACCCTTCTAATGCTCCAGCCAACAAAAATCCCATGAATATAATGACACCAAAAATCAGAGAATATAATGATCGCTTACCATTATCATGTGTTCCTATCGCAAACCCTACTGACATAGGAAAAATAAAAAAGAACGTCCAACCGTAATCTACGAAACCAAATTTCAACAACAAGAATCCCAGTAGCAGAACTACTGCTGTCGTTATCCAAGAATATTTAGAGATTTTGTTCATACACTAATCTACGCAATTAGCTTTAAAGGAACACTAATTCTTAGCCCCTACTTCTCTGGGCCATACGCTATTATCCCTATCTACATCAGCTAATCTTTCTGATGCATCGATCATCACCTTACTTATCTCACTGATAGGCACATCTACTTCTATACTGTAATCCATATGCGTCCATGGCCAATCAGGTAGCTTCGTTCCTGAGAACAGATCACCTCCCTTCTCACCTCTCATCATACGTAGAGGGATATAGTAGTTCTTCACAGTGCCATCTCTGAGTTCTACAGTAATATCCATAGGCATAGGCATCTCTCCTACTCTTTTAAGCTGGACCGTCGTCTTATCATCCATACTGACGACATCCTCTATAGCATAATCTATAGTCCGAGTCGTGTATACAAAGTACTCCTTAAACCAATCTAACTCTAATCCAGAAACCTTCTCCATTACTCTTATGAAGTCATTAGGATTAGGATGTTTGAATTTCCAATCATGATAATATCTGAGCATACCTTTATCAAAGGCGTCCTCACCTATAATGTACTTAATTTCTTCTAAGAACACAGAACCTTTAGTGTAAGCTCCCATTCCGTATGCCGTATTAGTAGCAAAGTGATCAGCATGTATAGACAACTGCTCTTCCCTTCCTGACATAGCAAATCTTCCATACCCACTGACGGTATTACTGTGTGGGTTATCTACAGCCTCTCCCTTAATAAGCTTCTTACTTCTCAGATGATTCATAACCTCTGCAGATCCATGAGATGTAAATCCCTCATCCATCCAGGCATATAGGGCTTCATTAGTTGCAAGGACCATCTGATACCAGCTGTGCATCCACTCGTGTATAGCGACACCTACGAGACTCTCATAAGTTCTCTCTCCTGTAATCAGTGTCGCCATCGGATACTCCATACCTCCGTCACCACCTTGGATAAATGCATAAGTCGGATAAGGGTACTTCCCGTATTTCTTATTCATAAACTTTTCAGCTTCATTCATAGCGGTATGTAATCGCTCCCAGTTCTCCTTTGTCGCTTCATTCTCTTGGAAGAAGTAACGCAGCACTGTACCAGAATCAGTCGTCTTAGAGAAGTGTGTATAATCAGGATCTGCTGCCCATACGAAGTCATGTACATTATCAGCTTTAAATCTCCAGTTAAGCTTAGACTTACCTAAGAATTTTTTCTTCTTAGTGTTCTTATCAGAATAGCCATGTCCCATATCTTTAGCATCTTCTACAAGTCCTGTCGCTGCGACTGTATACTTTCTATCTATCTTTATCGATACATCAAAGTTACCCCATACGCCATAAAACTCTCTGCCTACGTACGGATTAGAATGCCAGCCCTGATAATCATATTCACTTAACTTAGGGTACCATTGTGACATAGAATAACTGATCCCTTCTGCATTGTTTCTACCGCTTCGTCTTATCTGCTCTGGTACCTGAGCATCCCACTTCATCTTCAATTTTGTCTTCTTACCAGGAAGAATTGGTTGAGCTAATGTTACTTCTAATATTGTACCCTCTACATGATACGTAGTAGCTTTGCCATCTTGCTCCAGACTTTCGATACGTTGATACCCGATTTCCTTTTCTGATAATTTTGAAATTCTACTTTCTACTCTCCTATCAGGATCTGAGATATTTCTCGACCTTACATCCATCATACTATTAGGCTGGAATGCATTAAAGTATAGGTGATAGAAAACCTTGTGAAGTGTATCGGGAGAATTATTCTTATAAGTAATCGTCTGCTCTCCCGAGTACTGATGATTTTTTACATCAAAGTCAATTTCCATCTTGTAATCGGCTTCTTGTTGCCACCTGTCTGGTTGTGCTATAGTGATATAAGTTAGAGATAGAAATAGGAAAGTGAATAATAATTTCATGTGTATTAATATTTAAATAATGCTTTATTTTTTTGTCTATAAAAACTAAACACTCGATAGACTGATGCTTTCTACAACATCTATAATCCGTCTATAGAGTAATAATATCCTCGCTCATAAAATCGTCGCTTTCGATATCTTTTATACTAGAGAACAACTTACTGAATGATCCCCACTGGTACTTGTGCTTCATGTATAATAGAAAACATATAGATATTATTATAAAAAAGAACAATAGTAAGACGGGATTAACATCATTAGTCTTAAACAAAGATTCCGTCTGTATCGCTGCTCCTGAGTAACCGACGAATACTGCTCCAGAAAAATTAGTAGCCGCATGTACCCCGAGTGCAAGCTCTAAGCCATCATCCATAATCGTCATAATACCTAGGACTAATCCTGCACTTATATAGTAGGTCTGCATAATCCCAAAACCAAACTTTTCAATCTCAGGATTCATCGCGTGGATAAGACCGAAAAGTACAGAACTAATTAATAGTGGCATCCACTTGGTTCTCTTCATAAGAAAGTGGTCCTGAGGCAGTTTGAGACCTTCGACTATTGTTATAATAAAATAATTAAGTCCTAATGATATGAGTATCAGTGCCGCAAGAAGTCCTGTCTTTTTTATTATTATCAATAACACAGAATCATCAAGGACATTAGTAAATCCTAACTTCGATATGCTGGAATATAATACCATAGCAATTATAATCGATCCTATAATACTGAGCAGCTTATAGAGTGGCGTCAATCCTGTCCCCTGCATTATATATCCTCTAAAGAACAGCTCCTCTGTACTCGTCTGTATAGGTAGTATCAATATGGAAATGATCAGCAGCGGTATAAAAGTGTTCCACTGAAAATGAAAAGTGTAATTGTCCGGATATAAAAAGTAGGCTACTACCTCAAGTATCATCGACATGAACAGCCATAGAAAAAAGGCTTGAAAAATACGGTTCCATCTTATCTTAGAATATGGATTAACCAGAGTCTTAAACTCTCTATCATGTACAGGCTTAAAGATAAAATAAAATGCAGTCAATGCCCCCACAAACATCAGAAGTAATAATGCGAATCCCATGTTACTATTAATGCCAAACATGGTAAAATCTGGATTAGTACTGAATTCCTCTAAAGTAGACTTAGTGATATCAGGATTGTCAGAAGCAGATCGAGTGATAGCCATAGCGAGAGGCAATTGACCTATCATATAACCTATACCTACCACTATAGTCACCATGATGTACCGCCACCATTCGTTATATCCCCTCTGCGCCTTTTCAAAAAACATTCTTCGTATTTCTTGTAGATTAATTTAATTTGATCTGTAAAACGCATAAAAGTAACAATTGCAAGGCAATTATTTATCGAGCAGAAAGCATAATGAATTGATGTCTATTTAACTATATTCTTAGGATTTAGTTATCAAAATTGGAAATTTTACAGCATTTTTGTGTGTACATATAGGAATTATGAAAAAGAACAAGATTTGGATACTCGTAAGTGTGATAGTAGCATGTGGAATCTACAGGTTATTACCACATATCAGTAATGTTACGCCAATAGGTGCCATGGCATTGACAGGTGGTATGTATTTCCGCAAGAGAATCCTTGGTTTTATCCTTCCGATCGTTACACTTTACGCAAGTGATTTGGTACTTAATAACACACTTTATGCAGTAGAAGGCACAGGATTTGTGTGGTTCTCTAAGTATATGATCACAGTTTATATTGCTTTTTTAATCACTGTACTATTAGGTATCTTCTTAAATAAAAAAACTACATCTGCTAAGATTGTTGGAGGAACTTTGGTGGCTTCACTGTTATTTTTCTTGATTACTAATTTAGGCACCTGGGCGGAAGGTTTGATGTATCCTATGACTCTCTCAGGTATGGGAGCTGCTTTATTAGCAGGAGTACCATTCTTCAGAAGTACGCTATTAGGTAATCTCATTTTCATTCCACTATTCGTAGCATTCTTTGAATACTATATGAATGGAAATAACATCTTCAGCTCTGATAAAGAAGTACTCTTAGATAGGGCTTAATTACATAACAATGCGGTCGAGTTTTCTGAGGGAAGGATAACTCTTAACTCCTCTATAGTAGCTAGTATCTCCCTTTTTTATTTAGGATTCCATTTAACTTCGTCGATGCCGTCGAGGTGAGCAAGATATCTTGCAACTACAAAAAAGTAATCCGATAATCTATTCAAATATACCTGTACGAAAGTATCTAAGTCTTCTTGGTTTTGCTGCATTGTAACGACTCTACGTTCTGCTCTCCGACAAACGACTCTGCACACATGTGCTTGAGCTATCCGACGATTACCTCCTGGCATAATAAATGACTTCAATTGAGGTAACAATGCGACCATACGATCTATCGCCTCTTCCAGCTTTACGATATTATCTTTATCCAAAGCAGGAAGGTACTCCGGCATCTTCCCATCAGAAGCCAAGTGACTTCCTATATCAAATAAAATCGGCTGTATCGACTTTAATTCTTGCGTAAGAATACCATCATCTATTTCTGCTATAAGAGTCCCTAAGAATGAGTTCAGTTCATCTACAGTGCCATAGGCTTCTATCTGAATATCGTCCTTAGATATCTTAGTACCTCCAAATAATGAAGTACCTCCTCCATCTCCTGTCTTAGTGTATATCTTCATATTGTTTTTAGTTTAATCTTCTATTCCATATGATTTATAACATTATATAGACAGATAGCACCTGGAGCAAAATCTTAATTCTTATTGTAAAAATGCTCAGGATCATGCGCTTTCATAATATTATCATTCTTAATATCAGATTCTAAGAGTCCATCTCGGAGTCGTACTATCCTATGTGCATGTGCTGCAATCTCAGGCTCATGGGTCACAAGGATAACTGTATTACCTTGATTATGGATCTCTTCGAGAATCGCCATAATTTCTATTGATGTCTTAGTATCAAGGTTACCTGTAGGCTCATCTGCAAGTATCAATGCAGGATCATTGACTAGTGCTCTCGCTATGGCAACTCGCTGACGCTGACCCCCAGATAATTCATTTGGCTTATGTTCTACTCTATCTCCTAATCCTACGATACTTAGTACATGCTGAGCTCTATCGAGTCGCTTGCTCTTACTCATACCAGAATACACAAGTGGTAGCGCTACATTCTCTAATGATGATAATCTCGGCAATAAGTTAAATGTCTGAAATACAAATCCTATTTCTTTATTCCTTACTTCCGCAAGTTCAGAATCAGTCATCTCACTGACGATCTGATTCTTGAGCTTATACTTACCCTGAGTAGGTGTATCTAATAATCCCAATAGATTCATCAATGTCGACTTACCTGAGCCAGAAGGGCCCATTAATGCCATATACTCATTACGATGGATGTCTAAGCTGACACCATCGAGGGCATGAACTTTCTCAGTTCCCATTGTATATATCTTCTTAATGTTGTCAATTTCGATTATTCTTTCGCTCATAGTATAGCTGTTGTTAATAAAGTAACCTTAATGCATTACCACTTATTATTTTAAGACTACAATTTATAGATATATCTCAGTATTTATTAATTATTTAGATAATCATAAGCTCTTATCCGTCCAATACCATTTATGTATGAATTTTCCATGGCGGTCTTTATTACCCTTTATTATGGACTTGGGCTAAAAACGTGGACATTTGATCAATTATCATATCTATGCCGAGCTCGCCTGCGGGCAGGTAGGTAATTTAACCATAGGGAATTGAACATTCTATTGAAATATACATGAAATTAATAAGCTTAAGTGGTATAACATTGTAATTTAGCACGCTGATAATCGAATAAGGTATTTTCAATCATTAATAGAACCTACACTGAATACTGACATCAAGCATATAGCTGTCGCAGGTAATATAGGCGCCGGAAAGACGACACTGACCGAAATGATCGGTAAGCACTTTAACTGGGATGTCCACTTTGAAGATGCTGACACGAATCCCTATCTGTCTGATTTCTATGATGATATGCACCGATGGTCATTTAACCTACAGATCTATTTCTTAAACTCTCGATACAGACAAATCTTAGATATCAAAGCTGGTAATAAGGTAGTTATTCAAGATAGAACAATCTATGAAGACGCTAATATTTTTGCACCTAATCTCTACGAGATGGGATTAATGTCTAAGCGAGATTTTGACAACTACCACAGCTTATTTGAGACTATGACGAGTCAGGTCTCTCCTCCCGATCTACTCATATATCTAAAAGCAAGCATCCCAAAGCTCGTAGAACACATTCATAAAAGAGGACGTGATTACGAAGGCAGCATCAGCTTAGACTATCTCAAAAGATTAAACCAGAAATATAATGACTGGATCGCTAACTATAAAATAGGAAAGCTTCTTGTTATCGATGCTGACATCATTGACTTTAAGAAAAACCCTGAAGATTTCGGCACTATCATACAGCAGATAGACAGTAAACTATTTGGACTATTCAAGGGTTGATAATTTTAATCTTAACTTATGTATGAGAAACTCAAATCTCAATTAGTCACTCACAACATCACCTTAGTCGCAGTATCTAAGACTAAGCCCACAAGCGAGATCCAAAAGCTTTATGACAAAGGACAGAGAATATTCGGTGAGAATAGAGTCCAAGAAGTTGTAGAAAAACATGATAGCCTCCCTAAAGATATCCAATGGCACGTCATAGGACAACTCCAAAAAAATAAAGTCAAATACATAGCGCCATTCATCTCATGTATACAATCTGTTGACAGTCTTGCACTGGCTAAAATCATCCAAAAAGAAGCTGACAAAAACGATAGAAACATAGACATCTTACTACAGATAAAAATCGCCGAAGAAGAAAGCAAATCTGGTTATGATTACGATCAGTTACTAAAGGACTTAGTTGATATTAAAGCTTTCGCAAATATCAATATCAAAGGCGTCATGGGCATCGGTACCTTCACTTCTGACGAAACAAAAACCAAACGGGAATTCGATAAGCTAATGCACTATTTTGATAATTTAAAATCCAATCACTTTTCAGGTATTGACGACTTCAAAGAAATATCTATGGGTATGTCGGGCGATTACCTTATGGCAATAGAGCATGGCTCTACGATGGTAAGGATAGGGAGTTTGTTGTTTGGAAAGAGAAATTAGATAATATGGAAGTTATTTTACGCTATGACTTGGCTTATATGATTCTATCTCTATTCTTTTAAGCATTTAAGTCATAAATGCTATAATTTTAGAAGTCAATGATGATAACTTGTCATTTGCCTGCCTTTATAATACTCCTATAGTTAATTATAGATTCTTATTGCATACTATATAGTCATAGAGCTGCAATGGTATTATGTAGTTAAATCAAAATAATTTCGTTGCTACAATTTTTTTTCTACATCAATTCCTATGATGCGTAACTACTTTCTACTGTTTGGATTATTAGCATTTTGCTCTATTGCACTGAGTCAAGCGGCTCCACAAGATAGTCTACATAACTTATTAGATCAAGCACATGATCCAAATATCAAAGCATCTATACTCCTCCAAATTGCAAAGAAAACATACGAAAAAAGCCATGACGAATATCTAAGCTATAGTCATAAAGCACTCGCAGAAACTGAAAATCCTAATTTCAGTAATGATACACTAAAAATGAAAATCACAAACAATGTGGGTTGTGCTTATTCTGAAATTAATGATGCTGACAAGGCCAATCAATATTTCTTTGATGCCGCCAAAATTGCAGAACAAATAAATGATCAACGATACCTCAGTAACTTATATAATAATATAGGTCTCACTTACGGAAATGTCCACCAATACGATAAGTCGATAGAATATCATTTTAAGTCATTGGAGATCAAAAAAGATAGAGATGACTCACTAGGTATATCTATCTCATATACAAATGTAGGCGCTGTTCATTACTCACTCAATGACTATATAAAAGCCAAAGAATTTTTCGAAAAAAGCTTTGTCATAAGCAAGGAATTAGATGATACAGAAGGTATTGCATTCGGTTACACTAATCTTGCAGACGTCTATTATATAGAAGGAGAGTATGAAAAGGCTTTAGAGTATTACCAAAATTATCTCTCAATGGTAAGCGAGTTAGGTTATAATCACAGCATCCTATATGGCCATAAAAAAATCGGAGAGATACATTTAAAGCTGGATCAATTAGAAAAAGCCAATCCTCATATCCAGAAAGCTTATGAGATGGCCACAGATTATAATTACACATGGGAACTGACTAATATATGCTTACTATATGCAGAGCTCATGAACAAGGAAGGCAATAGTCAGCAAGCCTTGGTATACGCTCGACAGGCTTTGGATTACTTCCCTACTTCATCGTCCAAGAGAAAATTAGCGTCGATTCATCAGACATTATCAGATATCTATAAAGACAATGGTAAGATAGACTTAGCTTATTATCACCTCAAGCAAAACCAAATAGAACAAGATAGCGCTACGCAGCAAGAAAACTTAGAAACCTTCGCTGATATGGAAGCCAAGTATGAGCTAAATCTAAAAGATAAAGAGAACCTATTCTTAAAGCAAAAGCAAACACTTAATGAAGAGATTATATCGCAAAGAACTATCGTAGCACTTATAAGTACCTTAGGAGCTATATTCCTAATTGTAATAGTGTACTGGCTATACAAGCAAAAAGAAAATAAGGAGCGACTTAATGTAGTACTGGAGAAGAAGGTAGAAGAAAGGACCATCCACTTGAGAACTTTGAATAAACAATTTGAACAAACGAATAAAGAAATAGAAGAATTCTTCTATATCACAGCTCATGATCTCAAGGAGCCGCTACGTAATATTATCTGCTTCTCTGACTTAGCTAAGAGAAGTATAAATAGCTCAAATTATAACAAGGCCTCAGAATACCTGACGTATTCGGAACGCAGCACCTCACAGTTGAGGAATCTATTCCAAGGTATAAAAGAGTTTTTCAGTATAAAACAACAAACCCGAAAAAATTGGATGTATATCGATACTATCATTGATAAGGCTGAACATCAGATAGAAAATACATCAAATTCTAAGCAAGCAAATATTAGTTATCAGTCCAATATAGAAGTAAGCAATTATCTATTACCAGAACAACTGAGTGTTGTGATTAAAAACTTAATTGAGAACGGCACTCGATTTAATGATAATTCTAACCCTGCAATTGAAATATCATTAGAGGAAAAACCAGATCAGTTTTACTTCACTGTCACTGATGATGGCATAGGAATACCTAAGGATTATCACCTAAAAGTTTTTGAAATGTTCGAGTGCTTAGACTCTCAGGGGAAGCACCTCGGCCCAGGTTTAGGATTAGCTATCTGCAAAAAAATCATCAAAGAATTAGGCGGAGATATCAGAGTTAAGGAAAGCGATATCAGCGTTACGGTAATCGAATTCTGGATAGATAAGAAATACTGTAAGGTCGGTGAAGTTAGAAACTTAGCCGTGGTTGAAGTGGCTTAAGCATAGAGATTGTAATATTAATTTGATAAATATTGATCCACTCCAATGAGGAATTTCACTGTGATAATAACTCACTTTCCTACCTTTGAAAACTTCTAATATAAGTATGGGTTTATCTCCATAATTATTAAAAACGAACGATCTATAAATATTTCTAACTGCTGCTTTTGAGTTTTGCATTGGATAATAATATCGGACTTTACTAAGAAATCAATTTTTATTCATGTGCCAAAGTATGTCATTACTAATCAATTACTATTTCTGAATGAATTATTTGAATAGTCGAAGGAGTGATACTCTCAATTTTCATTATACTCTTAAATCCCATATTCTCATCTAATGTAATTATAGAGTCGTTTGATATACTATAAGAACCATTAATGTATTCCCATGAATAAACTACACCTGGTCCGCAATTTTTATACAAAAAACTTCTTTTGAATTTTTTATCAGAATAAAATTCAATCTTAGACGTATCATCCTCCCATTCAAGTCGTTTCTCAAAGAATAAAGTGTCTTTATCCAAACTTACAATTTCCCATATTCCTAAAACATTTTTTCATATTGGATATATGGAATTGATAGAAAACTAATTATAGAACTTATGATAAATATAAATTTCATATGTCGATAAATATACTTACGTAAACTCTGATAATCATTGACTTATTCATACTAAATACATCTACCTCTTCACAAACTTCTGCACCTCCACCCTATCATTATAACTTAACTCAATGAGATACATACCAGAAATCAAATCACTGACTCCAATTTCTGAATCATCTAATGCTGATGACCGTATCACTCGACCATTAATATCCAGAATTCTATAGCGGACCTCATAGTATGATGACAACTCTACATTGAGTACATCACCTGTCGGATTAGGGTATATGCGAGAGACTTCTGTCACGACATCCTCAGCAGAAACGGAGCTATCATTAATAAATGTATTGTAGAAAGTAAGACCCCCACGGAAGTTACCGACGAGCATTTCCATCATGCCATCATCATCTACATCAGCCATCGTAGGTATACTCCATCTACTCTCATCTAAATCTCCAAATGTAGAATCTATTCTTGTAAATGTCCCTTCGATATCTCCTCCATCATATGTGAAGTGACTGATAAAACCCTCTTGAGATCCTATATAAAAATGCAACTCTCCCTTCTCTCTTAGTATGAATGGTGCCGATGCACCCGCTGCTGAAGTCTGCAATCCTTCTCGCGTTGTCATACCTCCTAAGGCTGCTATATTAGGCTCGGACAATACATCTCCTACAAATTGTGGATTACCGACCTCACCTATATTCTCAAAATAATTGACATTGCCTATCCTACCATCTTGTGATATCGTCTTTCGCTGACCTACGACGATATCCATTAATCCATCTTCATTAAGATCAACTATAAAAGGTCGCGACTTCTGACCTACTAAGATATCCATGTATTGATATATCGGATTCTTATAATCAACGGGTTGACCGGGACCTGCAATATTTTCAAAATAATACAGATATCCATTCTCTTCGCCCATAAGCATATCGTTATCACCATCTCCATCCAGATCTCCTATCGTGGGTGATGGATTACGCGAAGTATTAGAGAATTCTGAGAAGGATAAGAAGTCATCATCTATAAGCTCGTACTCAGGCGACTGAAGTGTTCCTGTATTCTCATATAAATATAGAGCCATATCAGCAATAGTACCATCAAAAATCCCTCCTGTACCTACAAGTATATCCATCAATCCATCAGCGTTATAATCAATAAATGCTGGCGCTGAATAGCTGCCTATATCAATCATATCTTTGACTAAAAAATCTCTCTGTCTGAATTCAAATCTATTAGCAGCATTACCTGTATTCTTATAGTACCATGCATTTTTGACATTTTCTACGCTGGCTAAGCTGTTAGGGCTTGCAATAAGATCCTTAAGTCCATCACCATCTACATCAACATTAAATGAGCTCAAGAACACAGGCATATCGACTGGTTTATCATAAGCCGGAAACTCAGGATCTACAGATACCATAATGTCATTGCCATTCATTCCACCATTTTCTAAGTAGACTAATTTATTATTGACAAGATCACCTATGACTACTTCAAGGTCTCCATCATCATCGTTATCGAATGCCATGACGGTAGATCCTGCATGTAGTTTTTCGTCGATCGACTCTTCGCTTTGTAGTCCAGGTGCACAGAATCCGTTAGTGCTTAATATTATGTCGGCAGATACACCACTTTCTCTAAACTTCCCAAAACAGAAATCACCAAACTCATATTCTGATTCCGTAACAGGAAGATTATTTTCAACTTGAAGATTTCTATATAATGTAACAAAAGCGCCTCCCGGATCAAATGATAATATATCCATATCACCATCCTCGTCTACATCTATGATTTCTGGGACATCTGTAAAGGTTACAGAAACATTAGTCCATCCATTACCATCGTTGATATATATCAAATCCTGATCTCTATCAGGTCCACCTACTCTTATAGGGTCAAAGATCCATTTATTATTATCGAACCTTCCTCTATGTAACTGTGCTCCTGAGACGCCCTGAGATGGATTAGAATAGATATCTAAGACACCATCTCTATCATAATCTCTTACTAAAGCCCAGTTCTCCATATCTGGCAGGCTGCTATTATATTCTCGTGTATAACTGTAAGCTTTAGTACCACCAGAACCGTCATTTAAGAATATCATCGCTGCGTCTGCTCGGTCATAGACAAATAAATCTAATATTCCATCACTATTCCAATCTCCACTAGAGAACTGTGGTGCCGTAAAACCTCCAACAAATGGAAACTTCAATTCCTTACCTTCTACCGTAACTGGACAATCAAAGGATTCTAAGGTCTGGCTAAAAAGTGGACAACTCAAACAAACCAAACTAATAAATACGAGAATTTTCATAGCTAAATGTATTAAAGTGGAAAAATACATATCAATTTTAATTATATATGTAACTTGTTATGTAATCGGGTCAGAATTAGCATCCTATTGATTACATAGGTCAAATATCAGTCAAACTTTACTAAAATAAGCAAGTATATCTTGATAGCGAAGACTTTTGATAAAGAAAGCTGTTATTGGCATATCTATTGAATATTACAAAAGATAAAAACGAAATGTTTGATAAATGTGTTATTTTATTAAATAATTTGAAATTTTAAAGCCATTACAACAGTTTTATGGCTGTTAATGTCATATAATAAACCACTACTTATGTCAAACGACTTTGCATTTGAACGAGCACACAAAAGAAAAGCTAACATGATCTCTTTTGCATTTCATGTAGGTCTCTTGCTTTTGGCATTTTTCTCTACATGTGATTATGAGAAAGCCATAGATAAGCAATATTCTGTCGCTCTCAACTTTGAAGAAATCATTCCACCAAAATTGGAGGAATTCAAAGAGGCGTCTAACAGTAATAAAGCTCAAGAAAAAGAAGGGGCCCCTCGTAAGAATGCCGATAAAGTAGCAGAAATAAAAGATCAGCAAACGAAGACTGTAGAGACTAAGAGACCCGAGGTAAAATTACCTAAGCCTACTCCTGCCCCTCCTACACCTACTGATCCTGTCGTATCAGAGACTACTATAGAAGACGATACAGAGATCACTGCAGCAGAAGAAGAGATAGAAATAGAAAGCCCAGAACCTGAAGCGATCCCAGAGCCTATACCTGAACCTAAAGTTATAGAACCGACTCCTGATCCTGCACCTGAGCCTGCTAAAGAATCCGTTAAGACTAAGATAGGAAAGATCCTTGATGTTATAAAACAAGGTGGCAGTGATAACCAGGGCAATCCTGATGGTGATCCATCAAGATCAGATGGCAAAGATGGAGGCACAGGCGAGGGCAAAACAGGTACAGGTGCTGGTAGAGATAAATCTGGAAACGACGGCGATAGCGGATCAGGTGACGGTGGTGCTGGAGTCGGAGAATATGATGGATCTGGAAATGGGGTATTTGGGAGAAGAGTTATTAAAAGAAATGTAAACGAAGTTCTTAGAGTTAACTTCGAAAATCAAAAAGGGAAGAAAATCGTCGCCAAATTCTGTGTTAATAAAGGCGGTAATGTGATCTATGCAGAATTATTACACTTTGAAACAACTGCTATTATTCCAGAAGGTACAGAAAAGGATGTTCTTAGAGGAATATATGGTTACAAAGTAGAGCCCGATAGGAATGCTCCAGCTGAGCAATGTGGAAAACTAACAATAACTCTGACTGAGATAAACACATTAGACGCAATTTTACCTGAAAAGAAGAAATAATTGGCCGGTATTCTGTGAAGTAAAAAAGTTAAAATTTAAATTATAATAAGCTTCCTATCTTAGCAGCTCAATAAAAGCCTAAGATTGGAAGCTTATTCATTATTAGAAGTTAATCAGTATATCAAGCGAGTCCTCGCCCTCAACTTCGAAGAACCCATATGGATAG
>Ga0209185_1000644_pt1 | contig 38140 bp, 32 predicted proteins | sample SidtaG_2_FD_187425 | JGI IMG/M metagenome (GOLD analysis project Ga0209185, IMG submission 187425) | Marine algal microbial communities from Sidmouth, United Kingdom - Sidmouth_Asex2 metaG (SPAdes) (version 2) | ecosystem: Host-associated > Algae > Red algae > Unclassified | place: Sidmouth... | reverse complement strand
GCCTTACATCCCATAGCTAACATGATCGGCCACCTACCGTAATTGTCATATTTTTCAGGATTTTCAATGCTGAAGTCTAAAGTTCCTTGTGACGAGTGGCCAAAGAAAGTAAGCAGTGATACTCCTGTATCTATATCATCTAATATTTGCTGTGATAATGTTGTCTGTACAGGATCACTAGAAGTTTTCTCATAGGTTTTTACCGCTGCTCCAAAAGAATTGGACTCAATAGAGTCCTTCATACTTGACAAGTAGCTAAAAAGTAACTTTTGTTCAGATGGACCACCACCGCTTAGGTGCAAGACATTCTTCAACCACAATCTATCTTCTATAGATAAATTCTCTACATCAGATAATCTTGCATGTACTTTTACCTTGTCCAAGTAATCATTGATCTGAGTTGTATTAGCTACAGCAACTCTACCAAGAGACACATATGGATATGATTTTTCGCCTTCAGAAAATAATAAGTTATCTGATCCTGGCTTACCATAAGTAGGAACGAACGACTTGATTAAAGTTTGCTTATTTCTATTAGTATAATCTAAACCTTTACCCAATAGTAAAACAGTATTAAAGTCTGGCCATTTTGTCTTTATATAATTACTGAAGTTCTTTATACCGTAAGAGTGACCTGCAATGCCATAGCCAAATTGATCACATAAGTCTTCTACATGGAATACAAAAGTCTTGTAAGATCCTCCAGATTCTGTAGATCTAAAATCTGCATATTCTTGTACGTGATTGCTTCCATTTTCTGTAACATCTAATAACTCACTTGTGAGAATTAAATATTCCGCATTAATATCATCTATATTTTCAAATCTTTTTTCTGTAAGCAATTTAGGACTTAGAAAAGTCGTCTCATTCATTAAGTATACAGTACTCTGCGTAGGTCCAGAAAACTCAAACAAAAACTTAGCTGTACTACCTGTCACCTCAGGTGTAAGTACTCTATTATTAGTTACGTCAAATACATAATTTGTATTACCTTTTTTAAAGTTTTCAAATTCGAAATAATTATTACCTGAACTTGCTTGCATCATTAACTCAACTATACCTTGATCTTTAGCATCAGTTTTTCTTGGATATGTTAATGATATAGAAGCGATATTATATAGATCTGAAGTTCTTACAGCATCAAAATTTAATATAGAAGTCGGTTTTAGATCTATAAGATTAATAACATGATCTTTGTCTATTACCGCTGCCCCGCCTACAGCTTCTGACTCTATTAAGATGTCATTAAAGTAAACTTGAATATTGTGGTCTGCAGAATTTGTACCCATTCTATAGTTAAGAAGAGCTGTTGCTCCCTGAGCTACATCAGTAACTGGTATCGAAAAATTATGCTTAGACCTTAATGGCGTAGCGAAACCTTCCGCTTTTATAAATGAAGAAAAGTCAACTTCGTGATCATTAGGTGCCGGTGGACTCCAAGCTTTATCAGAAAAAACGAGGTCCTCCTTATGTAGGTAGAATTTCTTTTTCAGCACATTAGTTCCTGCAACATTATTGTCTAATTCTGAATAACGTAAAGCACTATTTGGCGCATTGGCCCAAGAGATATAATAAGTACTTTCATCTGAGAATAGACTATACTTTGGATTTAGTTGTTCGCCTTCGGGATCATTAAACAAGAAAGCATCCATCTCTCCTCTATTCTTCTCACCATAGAATATTATAAAGTCTCCATTACTCCAAGAAGTTTCTGATGACACATAAGTAGCTACTTGCTCACCCATGTGAGTAACATGAATTCCAGCACCGATAACTCCTGCCGGTATCCCTTTTGCTAATAGATCGCTATAGTTGAGCTGATACATACCATCTTGATCAAGCGTAACTTTGATATAAGTTTTATCATAGTCTATCCACTCATTACCATATAGAGTTTTTCCATCTATAAGCATCTGAGATGATAAAGACAGCGTAAAACTAGCCATCCAGAGGCAAAAAATCAATTTTCTCATTTCGTTCGAATATTTAAAGTCTAATGTAAAATTACATTATGTTGTTTCTATGTTTGTCGCATATCCTCATACTGGACACGCCTTAGTAGAATCTAGCTATATCAACAACAGCATTGATTACAACAAATAATAAGATACTTTTGATGTACATTATTTGTATAACAGCTGTCATTTGGCTCATCTAACACTATATTTCTTCGTTCTTGTCGCTATCATACAATTAGTCATATGGATAATGGTCTATTCGAGGCTACTTTTTATAAAAAAAGCATCAGAAACAGACTCTTACCCACCGATTACTGCTGTCATATGCACTAAGAACAAGCTAGACAATCTCAAGTCTAATCTGCCCTCAATTCTATCACAAAACTATGATGGACTGTATATCTTCTTGGTTGATGACTTTTCCGATGCAGATACTTGTCGATATATTAAGGAGCTGCAGCAGAAAGAAAGGTATCTTATATACCACGAAGTTATGACAAATATTGATGGTAAGAAACAGGCTCTCATCGAAGGATTTGTTAAAACTGAGACACAATGGATATTATTAACCGATGATGACTGCCAACCGCATACCAATAAGTGGGCAAAATCCATGATTTCTGAAGCCAATCGCTCCGAATCTTCAATAGTTTTGGGCTATAGCCCTTACAGAACCGATGATACACTTCTAAGTCGATGGATCCACTTCGAAGCTTGGATAACGGGTGTACAATATCTCTCATATGCAGCAGCAGGTCTACCATATATGGGCGTAGGAAGGAATATTATGTATAATAAAGGCACTGTAAAGCCAGAACATATCGCTTCTCACTTAGATCTAAGCTCTGGAGATGATGATCTAACCGTTAATGCTGTCGCAAATAAGAAAAATACGACTATAAATATCTCTAAGGAATCATTCGTATGGACTTCTCCACCTGATTCTTACTCAGCATATCTTGATCAGAAAAGGAGACATTACAGTGTGTCTCACAGATACAAAAGGAGCCATAAGATTGCTATATCTGCGTATACGCTCTCCCAAGTAGGATACTATGGATTACTTATAATACTTATGTGTACTGCTTACTGGAAGATAGCCCTCGGCACATATCTTATACGCCTTCTTATAGTCATGTCTATCTCAAGTGGTCTTTATAAGAAGATGCTTTCGCAAAATTCTATATGGAGCTTTCCGATAATGGATATCTTACAAGCTTTTTACTATGTGTTTTTTAGCTTTGCACTATTTATACCTAATAATAAAAAATGGTAGCTGGACCTGATATCATCTTTAAGTACTTTCCTGACTTAACATCTGATCAGAAAGACAAAATAAGTCAGCTTGGACCATTCTACAGTGAGTGGAATTCTAAAATAAATATGATATCAAGAAAAGATATAGACAGTCTATATCATAGACATATACTACACTCTCTATCTATTGCTAAATATACTTCCTTCGCAGACGGTACGACAATACTCGACTTAGGTACTGGTGGTGGCTTACCTGGAATTCCGCTTGCTATCTTATTTCCTGAGGTACAATTCTTACTTGTAGATGGGACCGCTAAGAAGATCGGCGTTGTCAATGAGCTCATTACTACCCTACAGTTAGATAACGTAATGGCATTGCATAAGCGAGCAGAAGAATTAAAGATGCAGTTTGACTTTGTTCTTGCGAGAGCTGTCACAAGGTTAGATCGGCTTATAGAATTTTCATTGCCCCTCATCCATCACAATAATCGAAACATTCTTCCTAACGGTCTCATAACTCTCAAAGGCGGTAATCTAAAAGAGGAGATTGCTGAAGTCACTAGACAACATAGTGTAGAGCAAACCCATCTTCATACTCTTATTCCCGAAGAAGCATTTATGGATAAATCCATCCTTTATGTGCAAGCTTAGTAATTTGGTTTAATTTTGATACTGTGAATGAAATATTGTCATATCATCTTTTTGATTTAATTAATCAAAGTATTACTGTAGGTAAGGTAACAACGCTATTCGCTGCTATTGCTTTACTATTTGCTATATACCGAGCTATACTTAAGAAGTATTTTCCTAAGGTATTTGAAGGTGCAGAGATAGATGTGACCGAAAAGAAAAACCTTACAAGGCTACTCAGAGGTCTTGTACTTTTAGTTTTTGTCTTAGCAGCTGTACTTACATTTAACCAGAACCATATTTTATATCGATTTGAAACATTTGATTTTACAATAGTTCTTATCATTAAGGCATTACTATTTGTACAATTTGTAAGATTGATTGACTGGTTCGTATCCAATGTTATCATCCACAACTATTATGCAGCACGCAGTAGAGTGAAGAAAATTTCTGATGCTACATTAAGCCAGAGTGAAATAACAGCTAAGCGCTTAGTACAATCTATCTTCTATGTCATCGTTCTTCTTTTTGCTTTAAAGAATTTTCATATTGACTTCACGCTATTCAATAGAAATTTTGGTGATAAGTCTGTAGAGTTTAAGTTGTCAAATATTATTAATGCCATCTTAGTCATATTGTCTGCAAGGTTATTTGTGTGGGCTATTATTAATATCTTCTTCTTTAATGTCTATCAGAAACAAAAGATAGATGTAGGATCACAATTTGCCGTTAATCAGCTTGTCAAGTACGTCGTATATTTAATTGCTATCATCGTCTGTTTTCATGTCCTAGGTATAGATATGAGTCTTATACTCGGTGGAGCTGCCGCTCTTCTTGTCGGTATCGGACTTGGGCTACAGCAGACATTTAATGATTTTATATCTGGATTAGTTATACTTTTTGAGAGAAGTGTTTCTGTAGGTGATGTGTTAGAATTTGGCTCTACTGTGGGTGTCGTTAAGAAGATCGGAATGCGAGCGAGTATGATAGAGACACGTGGCAATACTAGTATCGTCGTCCCTAATCACATGCTTGTCAATGATAAGGTGGTAAATTGGAATCACTTTAATGAGCGAGTAAGATTTAATGTTGATGTCGGCGTAGCTTACGGTTCTGATACGGCTCTTATAAAAAAGTTGTTGCTCCAAAGCTTAGACAATAATCCCTACGCTGAAAAATTTCCTGCACCTTTCGTTAGGTTTCAGAATTTTGGAGATTCTTCATTGGACTTTAGTCTATACTTCTTCTCGCGTAACTTACTTATTATAGAAGATATAAAAAGTGATATCAGATTAGAGATAGATCAATTATTCAGAGATAATAATATAACAATTCCATTTCCGCAATCTGATATCCATTTTAAGAGGGATTAATATTTTACTGCGGATTATTGCTTGTGTAGCGAGTACTTCCTTTGCCACGAATGCACGAATCATATATAACACAAGTACTAATACTATTTAAGATCTTAAATATAAACCCGTAACGATTAGTGTATTCGTGGCGATCCATAAATATTTTACTATAGATTATTACTTGTGTAGCGAGTACTTCCTTTGCCACGAATGCACGAATCATATATACCCGTAACGATTAGTGCATTCGTGGCGATCCATACATGTCGCTCGCAAAATTATGAGCATCTCGCATTAATCGCTCCGTGACATCCTTACATATTTCTAATTCAAAGGGATTAATATTTTACTGCGGATATTGCTTGTGTAGCGAGTACTTCCTTTGCCACGAATGCACGAATCATATATATCCGTAACGATTAGTGCATTCGTGGCGATCCATACATGTCGCTCGCAAAATTATAAGCATCTCGCATTAACCGCTCCGTGACATCCTTACATATCTCTAATTCAACTTCTCTTTACCGCCATCCTTTTTGATGTCTTTCACTATTTTCTTTACATCGTCAGCAGCTTTCTTAAGCTTATCAGCTTTGCTGGATTTGGTTTTCTTTTCGACAGAAGGACGAGACGTCGACTCATTAGGTTTTTCTGAAAAAGTAAATCCTTTAAGATCTGTACCGACATATATCGTCTCACCTGCAGTAAACTCTCCAGAAAGAACTTGCTTAGACAGTTGATTGATGACCTCTCTCTGTATTACTCTCTTAAGTGGTCGTGCTCCGAACTGCGGCTCGTATCCTAATTCAGCAAGTAAGTCCATAGCCGTATCCGAGAACTCTATACTTAATTCTTGAGCAGCTAAATTCTTCTTAGTCTTGTTAAGCAATAAGAAAGCAATCTTTTTAATCTCTGCTTTAGTCAAAGGATGGAACATAATGGTCTCATCTATTCTATTAAGAAACTCTGGCCTTAGTGTCTCTTTCAGAAAATCAAAAACTTCAAGCTTTGTGGTTTCTATAATATCTTCTCTATGGTCATCACCTACTGCTTCGAGATCTTCAAAGTTTTCTAATATCGTATCTGATCCCATATTAGATGTCATAATGATTATGGTATTCTTGAAGTTAGCAACACGACCCTTATTGTCAGTAAGTCTCCCATCATCTAATACTTGCAATAATATGTTGAATGTATCAGGGTGTGCTTTCTCTATCTCATCCAAAAGTATAATAGAGTAAGGCCGTCTTCTTACCGCTTCTGTAAGCTGTCCACCTTCATCATAACCTACATATCCTGGAGGAGCTCCTACAAGTCGTGATACAGAATGCTTCTCCTGATACTCACTCATATCTATTCTTGTAATAGCTCGCTCATCATCAAATAACACCTCTGCTAGCGTCTTAGCTAACTCCGTCTTACCTACTCCCGTAGGACCAAGAAATATGAAAGAACCTATAGGCTTATTAGGATCAGAAAGTCCTGCTCTACTTCTACGTATCGCATCTGATACTGCGACAACAGCGTCTTTCTGTCCTATCAATCTCTTGCCTATCTCGTCTTCTAACTTTAGAAGTTTTTGTTTTTCACTTTGCAGCATCTTGGCTACAGGTATACCTGTCCACTTAGCTACGACGTCTGCTATATCGTTAGCAGTGACTTCTTCGTTAGTAAATCTTGAATCGGCTTCTATACTGTCAAGTTCTTTTTGTGTTTCCTTAAGCTGTGCCTCTTTCTCTTTTAGATCACCATATCTAATTTTGGCTACTTTCTCAAAGTCACTATCTCGTTCTGCCATCTCTGCTTCATGCTCATACTCCTCTATTTCTTTTTTTATAGTTAACATTCTATCAACTATTCCTTTCTCATTCTGCCATCTAGCATTAAGCGAGTCTAATTTTTCTTTGGTATTAGCTAGCTGCTCATTGATACGCTTTAGTTTCTTTTCATCTTTCTCTCTTTTGATCTGCTCTCGCTCTATCTCAAGCTGTCTGACCTTACGATCCATCTCATCTATCTCTTCAGGGACAGAATCCAATTCGAGTCTCATCTTAGCTGCAGCTTCATCTATCAGGTCTATAGCTTTATCTGGCAGTTTTCTTTCTGTTATATATCTATGTGATAATTGTGCCGCGGCAATTAAGCCTTCGTCCAGAATATCTATTTTATGATACATCTCATACTTCTCTTGGATACCTCTCAATATAGAGATCGTATCTTCTACACTTGGCTCGTCGATGTATACTAACTGAAATCTTCTAACAAGTGCCTTATCACTTTCAAAGTATTTTTGATATTCATCTTGTGTCGTTGCGCCTATAGTTCTAAGCTCTCCCCTCGCGAGTGCTGGCTTAAGAATATTAGCGGCGTCCATAGCACCGTTACCTCCGCCTGCTCCGATGAGCGTATGTATCTCATCTATGAATAAAATAACTTCGCCATCTGACTCTTTTACTTCTTCTACGACAGCTTTCAGTCTCTCTTCGAATTCTCCTTTAAATTTTGCACCAGCAATAAGAGCTGTCATATCTAAGGAGAATAGTCTTTTAGATTGGAGATTCTCAGGGACATCTTGTTTCACAATTCTCCACGCTAAGCCTTCTACTATTGCCGTTTTTCCTACACCAGCATCACCCACTATAATAGGGTTGTTCTTTTTTCTTCTTGATAATATGTGTAAGATTCTTCTTATCTCTTCGTCTCTACCGATGATCGGATCTAGCTTACCTGACTCTGCTCTTTCATTTAAGTCTATTGCGTACTTCTTCAATGCGTTATAAGCGTTATCGGCACTTTGTGTATTAACCTTACGCCCTTTTCGTATTTCTTCAATACCCGCTTTTAAAGCTTTCTGAGTTGCACCGAGGTCTTTTAATATCTGAGCTCCCTTATCCTTACCTGCCACTATACCTAAGAGGATTAGCTCTAAGGAAATAAATTCATCTCCATATTCCTTAAGTAATTTCTTAGCCTTACTTAATGATGCATTTGAGTCATTAGTAAGAAACTGTTTGTCAGAGCCCTCTACCCGAGGGTAGGTCGCGACATGATCCTTAAGTGTCTTATCTAATGTTGCTAAAATAACGCCCATTTTCTTCATTAGAAATTCTACTAAGGATTCGTCTACTTCCTTAATACCTAAGATCATGTGTGGCGTATCCACCTGTTGCTGATCGTGATTCTTAGCGATTTGCTGGGCTTTTATTATTGCCTCTTGCGCCTTTATTGTAAAGTTGTCGTATGTCATGTTTTATTCTTTTATCCAATGGTGTACCATCAAATTGTGGACCGTTTGTAATAGGGTAAAAATATACGACAATCTGACTTATAAAATTAAATGCTTGTGACAAAATGTCTAATGTTGTATTTTACGTAATACGCTTCTGATCCATTTTAAGCAATATAGTTATCATAAATAGAAATGCAATCAGTGAAGAACCCCCTTTACTCATGAATGCTAGGGGTATACCTATGACGGGCATGATACCCATCGTCATACCTACATTTATAAAAAAATGAAAGAATATAAATCCTGCTATCGAATAAGCATAGTACCTGACGAAAGGGAGCTTGGCTCGTTCTGCTATAATACTTATACGTATGAGCATAACTGTAAAAAGAACGATCAAACTAAAGGATCCTAAAAATCCCTGTTCCTCTCCTAATGTACTGAAGATAAAATCCGTCTTCTGCTCTGGTACATAATTAAGATTCGTCATGGAACCATTGAGAAAACCTTTTCCAGCAATACCGCCAGATCCTATCGCAGTTTTGGATTGTATAATGTTATAGAGTGAGCCCTGAGGATCACAGAGATCGGGTCTTAACCATACATTGATTCTATCTCTTTGATGTGACTTCAGTACATTCTGGAACGACCACTTCGTTCCGAAAGATAGTGCTGATGCCACACAAGCTAATATCAACCCTATCAATAGCGTCTTATACTTTCCTTGATCAAAAACTTGATAAGAAATATAGCCTCCTGCTACAACCGTAAGACCAAGCAGAATCCTATAGTCCATAAAATTATAACTGGCTAGACAAAAAAGACTTAGTAATAATATGACACTCATAGGAAGTTTATATTCCTTAAGATTAACTGTAAGAAATAAACTCGTACACAACAGGATTAATATGAACATCAAAAACGGTGACCATATCAATGAACCTATAAATATGAATGCTAAGGATAGTCCAAGAATATATAGTGATGCATTCAAGCCTGCTCTAAACAGAGGCACAAAAAATGCTAGGAAAACTATAGATGTCCCCGCGTCGGGTTGTAATAAAATTAGTCCCGCAGGAATTAGAAATATAAGACAAGCCTGTATAATCGTCTTAGAATTTTCAAGATTAATATTAGGTTGGCTTAAATATGCAGAGAACCCTAAGGCAGTACCTAACTTAGCAAACTCAGATGGCTGAATGGAAAATCCGAAAATTGAAAACCATGAGGTGGCACCCTTTATTTCTTTGCCTATAACAAGTACTGCAATTAATGATAAAGTGGTCGCTATCATTATCGGATAAGCAAGACTACTCCATATACGCCAATCTGTTACCATAATTGCTGCACAAATAATAGCAGAGACACCTAACCATATTGTCTGAGAACCTATAGCTGAACTGAAATTAAATGAACTTCCAGAACCTTCATAACTAGCAGCGTATAACATAAGCCAGCCTATAGCCACAATAGCAATTGTTACTGATAATAGAATCCAATCTATAGACTTTGCTGCCGCTCTCCGACGCATTAGAATTCCACTAAGTCTTTTTTGGCAATATCATCTTGTACTGGGATGGATAGTGGGAAGTCCTTCTTCATCTCCAGAAGTGTCGCTTCTAAGTCAGCCTTGCGCTCATATGCACCTACTCTGACCTGGTAGTAGGGTGGATTATGTTCCCATGCATAATCTATGTGTGGATAAAGCATTTCAAATTTCTTGTATGCTTTTTCCATTTCCATCCTATCACTTGTAGCCATAATCTGTATCCGCCATGCTCGTATTATCGGATTCTGAGCGTTCTTACTCTTATATATTTGCATGAGTCTAATGATAGACGGTTCTTCATTAACGATAACTTGTGCATCGGACTTGAGACCAAAGACAAAAATTACCATTAGTATCAATAGCGTTTTAATAAAGATTTTTTTTGGACTACTTACCATGGCATTGTTTGTATTTCTTACCACTACCGCATGGGCATGGGTCGTTTCTTTTTACTTTCTTCTCATCTCTTTTAAATGTCTCTGGCTTAGCTCTCTCTGCTTGACCTGCTTGCATTGCTGCACGTCTACGTGCCTGATCAGCTCTACTGGTTTTTACATTTTTGAAATCCGTCTTGTTGACCTTAGCTTCTCTGACATCCTCAGGTCTACCTATCATCAACTTTCCTCCCATTAAATACGAGATAACATCATAATTTATTCTGTAGACGAGCTGCTCAAATAAATCATAAGCCTCCATCTTATATACGACTAATGGGTCTTTCTGCTCAAATGAAGCCGACTGCACAGAATCTTTCAATTCGTCAGTGCTCCTGAGATGTTCTTTCCAGTTCTCATCTATGAGTGCTAGCGTTAATGCCTTCTCAATATCTTTCATTATCGTCTCGCCTTCACTATCTACGGCCTTCTGAAGATCGGCGGCGATAGGTAATGGCTTTTCTCTTGAGCCACTAACATATGGTATTGCAATACGCTTATACTTATGGCCCTCTCTCTCAAGAACAGATGTAACTACCGGAAGAAGTACTTCAGTAATTTTCTCTGACTTGTTTTTATAATTTTCAAATACCTCAGCTTGGAACATTTCGACTAATTGTGGAACTGTACCTTCTGTAAATGTTACTTCATCAATCTTAGTATCTAATGACAACGCGGTCAAGCAATCATTCTTAAAGCTGTTATAATTACCAGCAGACTTATGGTCTTCTACAAGTCCTTCTGTCAGTGAAGTAATCATATTATAAAGATCTACAGAAAGTCGTTCTCCAGAGAGGGCATTATTTCTTCGCTTGTAGATCGCTACTCTTTGGATGTTCATCACATCATCATACTCTAGTAATCTTTTTCTAATTCCGAAGTTATTCTCTTCTACTTTTTTCTGAGCTCTCTCTATGGACTTTGTGATCATTTTGTGTTGGATAACTTCACCGTCTTTGTGACCCATCTTATCCATGACACCAGATATCCTCTCTGAGTTAAATAGTCTCATCAACTTGTCCTCAAGAGAAACATAAAATTGTGATGATCCAGGATCTCCTTGTCTTCCAGCACGACCTCTTAACTGTCTATCCACACGTCGAGAGTCATGTCTTTCTGTTGCGATTATGGCAAGACCTCCAGCTTTCTTAACCTCATCAGAGATCTTGATATCGGTACCTCTACCAGCCATGTTAGTGGCTATGGTAACCTTACCGGGCATACCAGCTTCACCTACTATTTCTGCCTCTCTTTGATGTTGCTTCGCATTCAATACATTATGATTAATACCTTTAAGCTTAAGCATTCTACTTAGCTTCTCAGATATGTCTACTGTTGTTGTTCCGAGTAGCACAGGTCTCCCTGCTTTGGTTAATCTTTCTATCTCGTCGATAACTGCATTATATTTTTCTCTTGCAGTTTTATATACAAGGTCTTCATCATCTTTTCTGATTATAGGTCTATTAGTAGGTATAACTACGACGTCTAATTTGTATATCTCCCAGAACTCTCCAGCCTCTGTCTCTGCAGTACCTGTCATCCCAGACAGCTTATGGTACATTCTAAAATAGTTCTGTAACGTAATGGTTGCATATGTTTGTGTAATGTCACCTACTTTTACATTTTCCTTAGCCTCTAAGGCTTGGTGCAGTCCATCAGAATATCTTCTACCTTCCATCATACGACCAGTAGATTCATCGACAATTTTTACTTGACCATCGATAACTACGTACTCTTCCTCTTTTTCAAAAATCGTATATGCTTTCAGTAATTGACTTACGGCGTGTAGTCTTCTTGACTTCACAGAATAGTCTTGTATTAACTCTGTTTTTTTCTCTGTCAGGTCTACACCAGAAGTATTCATCTCACTGTCTATAGCTTGCATTTCATCAGCTATATCTGGCATTACGAAAAAGCTTTTGTCATTCTCACCGTTAGATAAGAACTCGGTCCCTTTTTCGGTAAGTTCTACATTCCTGTTTTTCTCATCTATTGTGAATAACAAGTCTTCATCTACAAGATGCATTTTCTTGCTTTGCTCTTGCATGTAGTAATTCTCAGCTTTCTGCAGTGTCGCTTTGACACCCTCCTCACTTAAGAATTTAATTAGTGGTCTATACTTTGGTAATGCTCTATAAGATCTCAATAGTGCCATACCCGTATCTCCTTCGTCATGACCTGTATTACCATCTTTAAAAAGTTGCTTTGCCTTAGCAAGATAATCTGTAGCCATCTTACGTTGAGCATTGATTAACCTTTCTACTTTGGGCTTGAGGATATGGTATTCTTGCTCTTCAGTACCTGCTGGTACTGGACCAGAAATAATCAAGGGTGTTCTTGCATCATCTATCAGAACAGAATCTACCTCATCTATCATCGCATAATGATGCTTCCCTTGTACTTTTTCTTCTTGGGACTTGACCATATTATCTCTCAGATAATCAAAGCCAAATTCATTGTTGGTTCCATAAACGATATCACACTTATATGCCGCTACCCTGCCTGGAGAGTGTGGCTTGTGCTTATCGATACAATCTATTGTTAGTTGTAAGAATTGAAATATCGGACCTATCCACTCGCTATCTCTTCTTGCAAGATAATCATTAACGGTAATGACGTGTACGCCTTTTCCAGAGAGTCCATTAAGATATGCCGGTAATGTTGCCACAAGGGTCTTACCCTCTCCTGTCTGCATCTCTGCCACCTTACCTGAGTGTAGTACATAACCACCGATTAGCTGCACATCATAGTGCAACATATTCCATGTTATATCTCCTCCAGCTGCAGTCCAAGAATTCTTCCATGTAGCCCTGTCTCCATCAACAGTGACAAAGGTCTTGTTGACTGCTAAATCTCTATCTTGGTCAGTAGCCGTTACTTCTATAGTCGTGTTATTCATGAATCGGTGAGCTGTCTCCTTAACTACCGCAAATGCTTCTGGCAGTAAGTCCATAAGCACCTCTTCCAATAGAGTATCTCTCTCTTTAGTTAATTCATCTATCTCACGATATATATCTTCTCTATGGGATAAGTCTTGCTCCGATTGTGCATCTTCTTCGGCCTGAGTGATCTGAGCATCAATATCACTCAGGTATTCTTTAATACGAGCTCTAAACTCTATCGTCTTATTTCTAAGTTGATCGTGGCTTAGTGATTGATATTCATTAAAGAATTGATTTGTTTTTTCTACGTAGGGATTGATCGCTTTAACGTCTTTATCGTACTTCGTCCCAAAAACTTTCTTAAATATGTTTAACATTTGCTTTTTTCTTCTTTGACAAGCTCGAAGTTACTGAAACTCCCATTTATAAGCCCGAATATTTCTAATAATAGATGAATTATTGGATGAATCTTAGCAATATCTTGTAGACTCACGAAATACATCAAATAAAACGGGTTCGCCTCAATATTCGTTCACAACATTTCCTCGTTAGAAAAATTTTTATTTCTGGTTTCTTTTTTATCAATGCTTATTCCGAGACACTTATATAAATACAAATTAGAGGTATGCTTTTCATACATTTGCAATCATAAAAAAAATCTCATATGAATACAACGTTTTTAAAGAAACTCAAACTCAAAAAAAGTAATCCCGGTACATTCACGGGCTTGAAATCTATAAAGTCTAAATCTGGTACGATAGAGTCTTACTCTCCTGTAGACGGCAAGTCGATAGGAAAAGTGGAAGTAACATCTAAGAAAGATTACGAAAAAGTCATCAAGACCGCTGAGAAAGCATTCGTAGAATGGAGAAAGGTACCAGCGCCTCAGAGAGGTGAGATCGTCAGACAATATGGCGATGCACTACGTACTAATAAAGATGCCCTCGGAAGATTGGTCTCTTATGAGATGGGTAAGTCACTACAAGAAGGCTGGGGAGAAGTACAAGAGATGATAGATATCTGTGATTTTGCAGTCGGTCTATCTCGACAACTCTATGGTCTTACTATGCATAGTGAGCGACCATTACACAGAATGTATGAGCAATGGCACCCGATGGGTATCGTAGGTATTATATCAGCATTTAACTTTCCTGTAGCTGTATGGTCGTGGAATGCGATGATCGCTCTCGTATGCGGTGATGTATGTGTATGGAAAGGTAGTGAGAAGACACCTATGTGTTCTGTCGCTTGCCATAACATATTACAAGATGTACTTAAAGCTAACAAGGTTCCTGAAGGAGTAAGTAGTCTTGTTACTGGCGATTATGAGATCGGTGAGTTAATGTCTAATGACTCAAGAATACCGCTTGTAAGTGCTACAGGAAGTACACGTATGGGTAAGATTGTTGCAGCGACAGTAGCAGCACGATTAGGTAATACGCTCTTAGAATTAGGGGGTAATAATGCCATCATCATCACTAAAGAAGCGGACCTTAATCTTGTATTAACTGGAGCCGTATTCGGTGCAGTAGGGACATGTGGGCAGAGATGTACGAGTACACGTAGATTAATTATACACGAATCTCAATACACTAAAGTCAAAAACATTCTCGTCAAAGCATATGCACAACTTAAGATAGGTGATCCTTTAGATCCTAAAAATCATGTAGGACCACTTATCGATACTGATTCTGTAGATGCGTACTTAGACACAATAGAAAAGATAAAAGAACAGGGCGGTAAGTTCGCTGTAGAAGGTGGTGTACTCAAGGGTAAGAAATATAGTAGTGGTTGCTATGTCAAACCTTGTGTAGCTGAAGTCACTTCAGATTTTGCTATAGTTAAGCATGAGACATTTGCACCTATTCTATACATTATGAAGTATAAAGGTGATCTAGAAAATGCAATCGCCATACAGAATGATGTACCACAAGGCTTATCTTCAGCGATCATGACGACTAACTTAAGAGAGGCAGAGCTATTCTTATCCTATGCAGGGTCTGATTGTGGTATCGCTAATGTCAACATCGGCACAAGTGGTGCTGAGATCGGTGGTGCATTCGGTGGAGAGAAGGATACTGGTGGTGGAAGAGAATCAGGATCTGACTCATGGAAAGCATATATGCGTAGACAGACAACTACAATTAACTATAGTACTGAGTTACCGCTTGCTCAGGGTATTAAGTTTGAGCTATAAGAATAAATTATTTAAGTATATACAAGCAGGGCACGGCGTGCCCTGCTTTTTTTTGTCTGAATTATCAGTTCTGATAACATAGGGGTTTATTAAGTATGTATATTAGAAAACAATTAATCTCAAACCTTCTAAATGAAATACATTCTATTCATTTTCTTTAGTGTTTTAATTCTAACTCATGGTTACTCTCAAGATCAAAACCTTATCGAAAATTTCTCAAAAGATGAAAATTTCCTTATCAAACCAGCTAATGTTTATGGAACATTTGGATCTATAATATTCGGATTTGCTGGCTCTGCTAATGCAGAGTATCTTTTCTTAAATATTAGGAATATTAAATTAGGACCAAAGATATCATTTGGGGGTGTTGTTATCACCGATTTTTTTATTGGCTTTAGTGCTGGCGCCTTTTATAGTCCAGGGGCAAGTCTTCTTATAGGAAAAGACCGCATTAGTATAAATAAAAATTCATTTTTCGTAGAGCTAAATTATGGTTACTTATCCTTTGTAAATGACCTTACTGAAGGTGACTATTTATTCGCTGGTCTTAGATTATATGAGCCATCTGGACGAATCTTCAGAATTGGTATTGGCTTCCCAGAGTTACTGCAAGTCAGTGTCGGCCAAAGTTTTTAAATGTGTAAAGTAATCCTCACCACTATTATTGTTAACTCAAAACAATACAGCAACGCTTAATATCTTCAGCTTCAATATATATTAAGCGAAGAAATATACTGGTGGTTGAAGAGAATCAGGATCTGACTCTTGCTTATTACTTGATATCAGGAGATAGTTATAAGAAGAGAAAAGAGGACTATCCAAAAAACGGTATTCCTCTTTCTAATATATGGTTATGTAATTTCTCTATTTTCGTACCTTTCTTCTTACTCACTGTACTATAGCACAATTAGAAATTAATCGATGGATAAGAATTATATAAAACTTACGGTAAGTATCCTCTTAATTTTATTAGGAACATGGCTTTTGTTTATAAATGAAGAAAACCCTAAAATTTCTAACCGATCCATGGGAGACGATTCTTTAGTTGTTATTGATCTTACAAAAAAAAGAGTTTACCAAGGTATGTGTATGTTATTTCTGGCTGCCTATTAATTGCAATAGGGGCAGCATATTTAATCAAGCCGCATCTCGGTCAGAAAAAAGATAATAATGATAATCCTTTAGATGCTTTATCAGAACGAGAATGGACCATAGTTTCTCTCATAGAGAAGGGTATGACCAATAAGGAAATAGGAGGCGAACTCCACATAAGCCTTAGTACTGTCAAAACTCATGTTAATAATATTTTTAAAAAATTAAGTATCAATTCTCGATCTGATCTATTAAAAATCACTGCATCTAATAGGGTTTAGTACTAATTTCCACCCATTGATATTAGCATCATAGTATCAATCCATTTTAATTTGCCATTCATAAAATATAAATTTTTTGGATATGCGAATAATGAAATTGCTCTGGATCTTACTTTTCTTCTCACACACCATAATCGCTCAAGACATCACAGAATGTATAAAAGTTGTGGACCTTACCGTTACATCAATTAACAAGCAGTCTACGGAGGAACTCTCTAAATACCTTTCCGATGATTTTATGATAGCAGGACAGAAAGGCGTAGTGGCCAAAATAGTTCTGAAACAATTATTCTCTCAACTCGGAGAAACAGTAAAATCACATCATCAAGAAGACGTCATCGAATCAGAAAATGAGCTGGTATTAAAGTATAATATCGACTATGAAAATAAGGGAATGAAGGAGGCGACATTTACTTTTAATAGGGATAATCTACTCAAGGGTTTAGAACTTTTTGAGATGGAAGTAAAGACAATGAATGGAGAATCCGAAGTGCAAAAACCGGATAATAGTATCATTGAGATTCCATTTAATTTGGCAGGAAAATTTATTGTTGTAGATGTAGAATTGGATGGAGATAAGAAACCGTTTATACTAGATACGGGATCTCCTAAAGTCATTCTTAACTCGAAGCATATGCCTGATTTTGATAGTGATAAAAAAACAATAACTTCTAATAAAGGGGTCAATGGTAATATTTCTGGAATGGATATCAGTAAGGTTAATAAGCTAGACTTTGGAGGAATTCAGCTTATCGACCAAAAGGTAGTCACTCTTGATTTGTCTAAGTTAGAAGAAGAATTAGGAATTGAATTCTTTGGCTTTATTGGCTATGAAGTGATTAAAGAATTTGATATAATTATCGACTACGAAAAGCAAGTTCTTATTCTTATAGACCCTGATGTCTTTGATAACTATAGAATTGAAAATTTATCAGATAATACTTTAGAAAAGATTCCATTTAGTTTAGAGAGTCATATACCTGTAGTCAAGGCGCAGATACATGGGGAATCTTATTCTTTTGGAATCGATAGTGGTGCTGAGAGTAACTTAATTGACGATAGACTGTGGACATCACTTAAGCAATGTGTTAGAGACATTAGTACAGACGAATTATCTGGAGCTGGTCCTATCACGAAAGAAGTAAAAACAGGAAAAATTAAAAAGACGAAAATTGGAAACACAGTATATAAAAACTTGGATACAGTATTTAGCGATATCTCTCATTTAAATAATAGTTACAAAATTAAGCTTGACGGCATAATGGGTTATGAATTGTTGTCTAAGCAAACAACAATAATATCCTATCATAGAAAAGAAATGATTTTTATAAGGTGATAAATCAAACCTATATTTGATAGAATGTAGAAACTTATTAAGCTTAAATTCAGGAAATCTTACTTGATACAAGTCTATTTTTAGAAAAAAAACAACCCCCTCCATGATGGAATTAATTGAGAAATTTATTCTTATAGATAGATTGTAAATGCCTGATGTTATACGAAGGCAAGATTAATATATATTGTACTTTTATATTTCTCATTTTGACAATAATTCATAGTCATGGCTCAGATACTAAACCCTATTCTATCGATATTGGTCTTCATTTGTTTGATTAATAATATAGATGCACAAGACTTTAAGAAGACTTTTGATCTTGCAGTAGGCAGCTCTATCACCAATACTCAATTTAAATTCAAAACAGAATATCTACATAAACCCCAAGAATCAATATATGGACGCATAGGATTAAGAAACAGAAGGGTTGCTGATGAAGTAATAGGCTTAGATACTTTCTTTATTAGTTCAGACACGATGAATATGCGTACTTTCAATAGGTATAGTTATAGGGACGGTAATGAACTACTTCTCAATGTCGGCTATCGACTATATTCAGGCAATTATTTTACCACTAACAAATACAATCATTCGCAATTCTATATCGATATGGGAGCTTCATTTTATCTTAGGTTATATGAAGAATCCATCTTACCTGATAACCTTTCAAACTATGGCGTCGTACTCGGTGGAGGGTATAAATTTTATTTAGATAAGTATTTCAGCATAGACTTCAGTTTTAATACAGAAACGAGAACAGGAAAATGGACCGATAGTACATATATTGATATTGAAGGCAATATAGAATTGGGCGTTGGCTATATCTTAGGAGGTCGTCAGAAATTGAGTGTAGAGTAGCAACATTATCATCCAAATGGAAAGTCCAATTATGAAGGTCTTATGGGAAAGATATTAAAAATCTGTTGGTGAAAACAATCCCACATGATAACAAGGGAGGACACAAGTGACCTGTTTTGTCATTCCTATACATTCTATACATCAGATATTATATTTAAGATATCATCCTACCGAATTCCTAATATATTTTTTGTCGAGTAATCTTACTTGGCTATAATAATCTTCTATTAATGTACCCCAATCATACCCTACCGTATATGCTAATGAATTAATAATAATCTCTGACCTTAATGCGTCATCACTCATTAAAGATTTAATGTGAGTCAGATAATCTCTTTCATCAAATGGGTCACATAGAAACCCATTCTGTCCGTGCTCTACAAATGACTTAGAACCTCCTCCATCTGCAATCACACAAGGTAGATCGCTACTCATCGCTTCTAATACGACATTACCATATGTCTCACTTACAGAAGGAAAAAGAAATGTATCACAGGAAGCATAAACTTGACCCAGCTCTTTTTGATCGATTTTTCCGAGAAAAAATGCATTAGGCATTTTCTCTTGCATTGTATGATATGCTGTGCCATCTCCTGCAATAATAAAGTTGACTTTCAGGTTTTCTTTTTCTGCTTGTTGGTACACTCTTATTAATGTCTCTAAGTTTTTTTCCCAGACAAGACGACTTGCAAATAGGATATTGAAATTATCATTGCCCGTTATTTTTCTGATCTTAGATACGTCTCTATTATCTTTATTAAAGATTGATTTATCTATTCCACGTGCCCATATTTTCATCTTTGATTTTGCTACGCCTACACCTTGCAGATAGCTTATCATTTCTTCTGTAGGCGCAAGAACAAGATTACAATTATTGTAAAAGTTCTGAGTGCTGCTATTGACAAAATTCTCTGCCAAGTGGACCATTGATTGAATTCCACTGAGGTAGTAATTAACATACGATATGTAATGGGTATGGTATATAGTGCTCACAGGAATACCTTTCTCTTGTGCAATCTGTAGTGCATAATTACCCAGCATCGAAGGCGTCGTTATATGTATAACATCTGGCTTGTAATTTTCTATTTCTTTCCTGATTTTGAAATATGCCAATTGAGGAATAGCAATTTTGTAATTACTATTAAATGGTATCGTGAGGTTAGGTATGCTTACCACTGGTTCATTCAAGCCTTTAACAGCACCTTGACCAGTGAAATATTTTATATCTACATCATCTGGCTTACGATCTATTATATGAAAGACAGTACGCATACAACCGTCATAATCTCTCATCAACATATCCGAAAAAAATGCAATTTTTGTTTTACTCATAGCTTTGTTCTTTTTATATTTTATAGATAAACTTCAGATACCTCCATGTCACTTTTCTTTGTCTCATATATCAGCTTAGCAAATACTTCACGATACTCATCAGCCATCTTGTTCCAGTTAAATTGCTCAGTGACATACCCGCTGCATGACCATCCTTGTGTATTTAGATCATGAGTAAGTGCCTTCAGCCAAGCCGATTGATTTTCAGAAGGAATAAGCAATCCGTTTTTTCTGTGTGTAATGGCGCTTGTGATTCCTTCAAGGTCTGCAGCTACAACAGGTACGTTATACATGTTGGCTTCTAAGGCGACTAAACCAAAACCTTCCATGTCACCATGTACCTTTACATTAGGCATAACCATTACATCCGATTGTGAGAGTATATAGTTCTTAGTATTGTGGTCCGCATTCTTATACCATTGGAATCTGTTCTTAAAGTCTTTAAGATTTGCTAGTGCATTTAATTTCTTGTGCTCTGTAGATAGGCCTAAGAATAATTGTATCTGAGTTCTAATTGCTTTTGGTAACACCTTAAGAACGAAATCAAAAAGGCGATTCTGTTTTGGCTCTGGCCCTATAAGAATAAATATATATTCCTCAGGTAATTCTCGTAAGACTTTATCTACAAACCATGCAAAACCTTTGCGCTTTACCGGGCGACCTACAGCGACTATTATTTTTTTACCTTTTTCTCTATAATCGTCTAATGTCTTTATGACAGAAGCGGGAACACTGTCTTCTTTTATTTTATCTATTACATGGTCAACTCCATTCTTAATCATATAAACTTTATGTGGCTCAAAGCCTCTTACCACACACTGCTCACTTGTATAAGCACTTACAGTGATAAAGGCATCAAAAGACTTTACAATTGGTAACAATAACTTCTGATATATGACATTAGGAAATACCAAGTCAAGACCATGATAAGTTGCTACAACTATCTTCCCACTTAATAATTTCATCCATGCACAGCATATGGCACACACACCATCGTTCAGATGGATAATTTCTATGCTCGGATGCTTACGCAATAAAGTAGGTACTCTCCAGAATAGAAATATAAAGAAAAAAACCAACGAGCTTTTCTGATCATAAATGATCTTATGTATGCTATCAGCATCTGAGAATCCATTGATCAGGTGATAACTTTGTTTCTGCATTCCTCCTATCGACGGAGGGTACTTATAACTAATGAACAATATATCCATCGCTTGCTATTTTTATATGATTTAATTTTTTTGAGTTCTTCTTTGTGTACATGATATATGATATCAGGCCGAATAGAATCCACCATAATTGTCGTATCCTGCGCAGGATACTAACGACTACCCATACACCCTCATCTTTGACATTAAGCATAGACAAGAAGTACTTATTACCATATTCTTCTACACCTATCTGACCCGGAATAAATGCCATAACACTTCTCAACAATGATGTGCCTACCTCCATACTCAGAGCTGAAAGAAAGCTAATATCAACATTCAATATTCTGAGTATATAGAAATACTCTAATGCCCCAGCGAGATAATGGAGAACTAATAATCCTATAACTATAAGGATATAGTTAGGTCTGGCTCTTCTTAGTGTGTAGATATCTTTGTTGTATGCCTCTATTGTAGGGAGGTGTTTCTGTAGATATCTCCAGCCCGTTAATCTATGTATATGTGCTAACAACTTGTGCAGCCATAAGTCCTTATGAAAAAGTAGCAGTAGTAACAATGCAGCAACACCTACAAGGCATATGAATGTAATAACAGAAACTAACTTAGAAGTGAACACATCATCTATCAGAAATACAAGAACAAAAAGGACTACTAATAGATAACTGAACCACGTCAAGAGTCTGGATATAATTACTGACTGCGAGATCTGTGATGTATTGTAGCCTACCTTAGACATCAGGTATACCTTAATGGCATCACCAGCAATTATGCCCGTAGGATTAGTTACACTTAGTGCCTCTCCTATCTGCCTGACTACAAAAAATCTGCCTAAATGGCGAATATTAAAAATAGAGTTAATAGAAAACATCCATGCCAGTGTACCAAACAAATAGGCCACTAATGATATGATTATAACTCCTATAATCTTATAACCCAATTGATCCACTTGCAGTAGCAATAATTCATAGTCTATATCCCGCAGGAATAAGATCAATAAGATTGCAGTAATCGTATATATGATATACTTCATTCGTTTGCTTTAGTCCATTCAAAAGTATATATGAACAAAGCAGGGATCGTCTCATCAGTCTCTTTGGGAGTCCCATTCGGGAATAGTGGGACTTAATTAAGCTTAATGAGACTTGTTACTGTTCAAGGGAACATGTTCCCTTGGAGGGTAGGAATATTAATATTGTTTTCTTTTTATGAAGAACTTAACGTCACATCTTAATAGCAATTATGAATTATTGATGGAGGTATACCCATACTGCAAGATAAAGCTCTTACCTTAGGTACTCGCATAATTAGTCTACAATGAAAAAAGAAAACAAAAATTTAAGAAATATATTATTATTCATCGCTTTTTTTGTAGCAGGCTACTTGATTAATAAGTATTTAATTTAAAATAGGTTACAAGGGTATACCGCTGCCATTATAGATTATTCTTCCACTTTTATAATATCTAACTGCAGCTCTTCTATACCCATAAGAGGATTATCTCTACCGTCTTGCTCAAAAGAAAAAATGTACTTGCCAGGTTCAGCAAATTTGAATTTCTCTAAAAGGTAGACTTTTATTTGGCAGGTTTCATTAGAACATTTACCGATCCAATTGCCTTTTTTTTCTGCGACGTCTATATTGAGTTGCTCGGTTTTATCTTCTTTATTAGGAAAGCTTGTCGTCACTTTCATATACATATTCTGATATGAGTAGGTGGTACTATGTTTTACATTAAGATGTAAGTCGTAATACATTGAAGTATCTGACACTTCTACTTCGAAGTCTTTTTTGATATCGTATGCCCAGCCATTAGCGTCTACAATTTGTGATTCGCTATAGAATGGTGCTGGCTCGCATGCCGAGATTAATAGTAATATGATGATGCATGAGAAGTATTTCATACTAATCAAAATATTCTTTCATTCTTGCAAAAAATCCTTTCTGTCCTTTTCCTTTTTTTGGTTGGAAGTTTTCCATTTCTCTCATGTCTTCCAGCATTTTCTTCTCATCAGAAGTCAAGTTCTTAGGCGTCCAGATGTTGACATTAATTAATTGATCTCCTTTTGGATATCCTTGTACACTTGGAATTCCTTTCTCCCTTAATCTAAAAATCTTACCTGCTGATGTACCTGCTGGAATTGTAATTTTTACTGGCTTAGAAAGTGTCGGTACTTCTACTGATGAACCCAATGCTGCATCTGCAAAATTAAGGAACAAATCATACATGATGTTCTGACCGTCACGTGAGAAATGTGGATGCGGCTTCTCTTCTATAGCGATGATGAGATCACCGTTAGTTCCGCCATTGGGACCAGCATTACCTTTACCTCTCATAGATAATTGCATACCGCCTTCTACTCCTGCAGGTATTTCTATTTCTATCGTCTCATCCTGCATAGATCTTCCTTGACCTTTACAGGTTGTACATTTCGCTGTTATCTGACTTCCTGAACCATTGCAATTTGGACATATCGCTGTTGTCTGCATCTGACCTAAGAAAGTAGACTTGACCTGACGTACATACCCTGATCCATTACAGGTCCCACAAGTAGATACAGAACCTTTGTCTTTGGCGCCAGAACCCGAGCAAGTATTACACTTACCTTGTTTCTTAACTTTTATTTTTTTAGTAACGCCATCAGCTATTTCCTCTAAAGTCATAGACACTTTGATACGGAGGTTAGCACCTTTCTGGCCAGAAGAACGTCTCGATGATGTGCTACCTCGGAAGAAGCTATCAAACGGTCCTCCCGAATCTCCAAAAATATCTCCAAAGTGTGTGAAGATATCATCCATATTCATACTACCACCTCGACCTCCGAAGCCAGCCTGCGGGTCTACACCTGCATGACCGTATCTATCATAGCGTGCTTTCTTATCAGCATCACTGAGAATCTCATAAGCTTCGGCTGCTTCTTTAAATTTTGCTTCGGCAGCACTATCATCTGGATTCTTATCCGGATGATACTTCATAGCCACTTTTCTGTACGCCTTTTTTATTTCGTTCTTGTCTGACGATTTAGTGACGCCGAGAATCTCGTAATAATCTCTTTTTGCCATAGCTATTTTTTACTTACCAACGACTACTTTGGCAAATCTTATGATTTTGTCACTGAGGTAATATCCTTTTTCTACAGTATCTATAATAACTCCCTTTTGATCTTCGGAAGCTGCCGGTATCTCACTTATCGCTTCATGGAGCTCTGGGTCAAACTGTGCACCCGTACTTTCCATCGGCGTCAGGCCCTTAGAAGCCATGACCTTATACAACTTATCATAGACCATTAAGATACCTTCACTAATAGTCTCTGAATTTTTGTCATCTTCAGCCATCATCTTAGCTCTATCAAAATCATCAAGTACAGGTAGTATATCTACGATTGTACTCTGAGCTGCTGTCTTCATCAACTCAAAACGTTCTTTAGAATTTCGTTTCTTAAAATTCTCAAACTCAGCAAATAGACGCAAGTACTTATCCTTGCCTTCGTTGACCTGAATTTTTAATTCTTCTACCTCGTCAAGTGGCTCTTGAGTCTCCTCTGTCTCTTGATCTTCTGTCTGAGTGTTCTCGTTAGCAACTTCCTCTTCGTTGTTCTTTTTTTGATCGCTCATTTTGAACCTATTTTTCCATTTATTTATCAAATCCTTTGCCATAGCTATATCACAGACATTTTGGCAGCAAAAATAGGATTTGTATGCCAGTAAAGCTGACAATTTAGATAATACTATACAGATTCTGTCTATTAAAGTTCTTGCTGTAGAATTTTCTGCTTAGCTATTTGACTGACTTACTTAGATATTGGGCGATTTCTTCCGCTGATTGGTTGACGCCTATGACTTCGCCCTCAGGATTTATGAGGAATTTGCTGGGTACATCCTTTACGTTATACTTCAAGGCTAATGGTGCTGACAGGACTAATTTTGACTGCTGGACGATCTGATGCTTCCACGTAAAACCGTCTTTCTCTGACGCTCGCTTCCAGTTCCTATCATTCTTCTCCAGAGCAATTGTTACAATATTAAACCCTTGAGCATCTGTAAATTGCTTATCGCCAAATTGCTTGTGTAATCTTACAAGGTTTGGGTTATCCCTTCTGCATGGTGGACACCACGATCCCCAGAAGTCTAAGAGTACATACTCGCCTCTTAGGTCTGAAAGCTTAAAAGTACTACCATCAATGAGTGTCGTCTCAAAGTCTGGTGCCATATTACCCTTCTTAGAATGCGGAGACCTAAAGAAAACCATATAGATGCAAGCTATTAAGACAACTGCAATGGTCAAGTACTTTAATTTTGAATAATTCACTTTTTGAATATTTATAATCAATTAACGCTTAGCTTACTTATCATGTTCCACAAAAATAGATGTTATAACTACCGTGCAAGTATGATGCACGATGTGTTGTATTATTGTACTATTAAAGGAAATGAAGAATGCTTAGCACTTATTAATGACGAATAAGTAGACATAACAACATTATTATATTAAGCAGTGTTCCTAATAAAGGTAGTGATTAACGCATTTATATAAAGAGTGGTAGATAACAAATATTAAATAACTATATTCGACACGGAAACATAAACAAGACATGAGCAAAGACAAAAAAGAAAAGGAAAAAGAAGCAAAACTAAAAGCACTAAACCTTGCTGTAGATAAACTGGAAAAAACATATGGTAAGGGTGCCGTTATGATGCTGGGTGATAAGCCCATGGTCAATGTAGATACAATACCTACAGGATCACTAGGGTTAGATATCGCATTAGGTATAGGAGGATTCCCGAGAGGTCGTATCGTAGAGATATATGGACCTGAATCTTCTGGTAAGACGACTTTAGCTATACACGCTATTGCACAATGTCAGAAGCAAGGTGGTATCGCTGCTATTATAGATGCTGAGCATGCATTCGACAAGACTTATGCAGAAGCGCTTGGTGTAGATACTGAGAACCTTCTTATCTCACAACCTGATAATGGTGAGCAAGGTCTTGAGATCGCTGAACACTTAATTAGATCTGGTGCTATAGACATCATCGTTATAGATTCTGTAGCCGCATTAACTCCACGTGCTGAGATAGAAGGTGAGATGGGAGATTCTAAGATGGGACTACAAGCGAGATTAATGTCACAGGCATTAAGAAAGTTGACTGGTACTATCGGTCGTACTGGTTGCTGCTGTATATTCATCAATCAGTTGAGAGAGAAGATCGGAGTTATGTTCGGTAATCCTGAGACAACGACTGGTGGTAATGCATTGAAGTTCTATTCTTCTATCAGGTTAGATATCAGAAAGTCTGGTTCTGCTATCAAAGACAAAGAAGGAAACATCATCGCCAATCCAACGAAGGTCAAAGTCGTCAAAAACAAATTGGCACCACCATTTAGAATAGCGATGTTCGACATGATATTTGGACAAGGAATATCAAGAACTGGAGAGATTATAGATCATGGTGTTGAGTTAAACATCGTAGGAAAAAGTGGTTCTTGGTACAGTTATAATGATACTAAGATTGCTCAAGGTAGAGAAGGCGCTAAGCAATTCTTAGTTGATAATCCAGAAGTGCAGGAAGAGATCGCTGCTAAGATTACAGAAGCATATCTACCTACAGAAGCTCCAGAAGAAGAAGTGAAAAAAGTAGAGCAAGAAGAATCTGCCGCTGAATAGTAGTTTCACTTTAAGAATAAAAAAAGCCCCTTGGTCTAAAAGATCAAGGGGCTTTTGTATTTATGTATCTTTAATAAAATCAGCAATCACAGTTGACTATCGTTCCTATCTTCTCACCTTTTGCCGCTCTTAATAAGTTGCCTTCTACATTAATATCAAAGACGACTATAGGCATGTCGTTCTCATGACACATTGTGAAAGCTGTCATGTCCATAACCTTGAGGTTCTTAGAAATCACTTCGCTGAATGAGATCGTATCATACTTGGTAGCATCTGGGTCCTTTTCTGGATCTGCTGTATAGATACCGTCTACTCTTGTTCCTTTGAGTATAACATCAGCTCCTATCTCACTCGCTCGTAGTGCCGCTGCAGAATCTGTAGTAAAATATGGACTGCCCGTGCCAGCACAGAATATTACTACCCTGCCTTTCTCTACGTGACGTATGGCTCTTCTTCTTATGTACGGTTCCGCTACTTCTCGCATCTCTATAGCAGATACTAATCTTGAATAGACATCTTGGTTCTCGAGAGCACTCTGTAGTGCCATACCATTTATAACAGTGGCCATCATCCCCATGTAGTCTCCTTGGACTCTTTCTATACCACTCTTATCTGCTTGTAGACCTCTAAATATATTACCACCTCCAATAACAATAGCAGTCTCAAAATCAGCATCTACTAGCTTCTTAATCTCCTTAGCATAATGAGTCAGTTTCTCGGGATCTATACCAAAACCCTGTTCGCCCATTAGAGATTCTCCACTTAGTTTTAATAATACTCTCTTGTACTTACTTGCCATACTGTGTTCTCGAATTGAATAATGTTATAATAGTAAACAAAAAAAAGCGATTCAAAATGAATCGCTTATATAATTTCTTAACCTAATTTCAAGTGTTTGAAATCAGTGACTGTAAGATCAGCGTGAGCTGTCTTAAGATAATCTGCCACAGTTTCTTTATTGCCTTTAACATAGATCTGATTTAACAGTGTTCTTTCTTTGAAGAACTTGTTTAGTTTACCAGTTGCTATTCTTTCAAGCATTTCTTCTGGCTTACCTTCTTGGCGAGCTATGTCTTTACCTATTTCTATTTCCTTCTCTATAACAGAAGCGTCGATACCATCTTTGTCAAGAGCTATAGGGTGCATTGCTGCTACTTGCATAGCAACATTCTTTCCTGGCTCTTCATATTGAGGTCCTTCTAAGTTAAGTGCTACGATGACACCTGCCTTGTTACCCATATGTATGTAAGGCAATACTTGTCCTTCTCCTGCAGCTGTAACTAATTTCTCGTATGCGCTAAGATCAATTTTCTCACCGATAACGCCTGTACTCTGCTCTACCTTTTTAGCGATAGTCATACCTGGCTCATACTCAAGAGCCAGAAGCGCTTCTAAGTTCTCAGGTAATTTGTCTAATGCGATATCAGCAAATGAAGTCGCTAATTCTACAAAACTGTCCCCTTTAGATACGAAGTCAGTCTCGCAACTTAATCTTATAACAACACCGCTGTTCTTATTATCAGATGTTTTAGCTATAACAACACCCTCATTAGCTTCTCTATCTGCTCTTTTTTCAGATAATTTTTGACCTTTTTTTCTTAGTGCTTCTATTGCTTTTTCGAAATCACCATCAGTTTCTGTTAGTGCTTTCTTGCAGTCCATCATACCAGCACCTGTCTGGTCTCTTAGTTTTTTTACGTCTGCTGCTTTAATTGCCATCTTTGTATTGTTCTGTGTTTTTTGTATTAATAATTTCTATGAAGCTGATTAGGCTACTGCTTCTTTTTTAGAAGCTTCGTTATCTTTTCTTCTCTCTTCCATACCCTCTTTAATTACCTCTGTAATATAAGATGTGATGATCTTGATAGACTTAGAAGCATCATCATTAGCTGGTATAGGAAAATCAATTAATGTAGGATCAGAGTTAGTATCTACGATACCAAAGATCTTAATACCTAACTTTCTTGCTTCCTTAATTGCAATGTGCTCATGTACAGTATCTACAACAAATATTGCTGCAGGTAATCTGTTTAAGTTAGCAACTCCACCAAGTACTTTTTCAAGTTTATTTCTTTCTCTCGTAAGAGTAAGTCTTTCTTTCTTAGTAATACTTGTAACGCTGTCATCAGCTAACATCTTATCGATGTTATTCATCTTCTTAACTGATCTCTTGATTGTAGAAAAGTTAGTCATCATTCCCCCTAACCATCTTTCAGTTACGTGAGGCATGTTAACTTCTCTTGCAAGACCTGCTACAGGTTCTTTAGCTTGCTTCTTAGTCGCTACGAACATTACTTTACGGCCAGACTTAGCGACTTGCTTGATTGCTACAGCTGCTCTGTCGAGGTATTCTGATGTTCTGTTGAGATCGATAATGTGTATACCTTTTCTCTCCATGAATATGTAAGGAAGCATCTTAGGGTTCCACTTTCTCTTCATGTGTCCCATGTGTGATCCTGCGTCTAATAGCTCTTTATATGTTGGCTTTGCCATGTGATTTCTGTTGGATTGTAATAAATAAAATGAAAAAAATTATCTCTTAGAGAACTGGAAGCTCTTTCTTGCCTTAGGCTTACCATACTTCTTACGCTCGACTACTCTTGAGTCTCTCGTCATGTATTTTTTCTCTTTGAACAATGTTTTGTGATCTTCATTCACGATAACAAGTGCTTTGCATACCGCCAGTCTTATCGCCTCAGCTTGACCTTTGAATCCTCCACCACTGACATTAACTTTAAGATCATAGGTCTTTGCGCTATCTACGATAGTAAAAGGATCTTCAAGGTTATATCGGATATTTTTCTGTGGAAAATATTCCTTATAGTCTTTGCCATTGATTAAAATATTGCCACTGCCTGCCGACATATATACTCTGGCTACAGCTGCTTTTCTTCTTCCGCTTGTGTTAATGACTTCCATATTATCTTTCTATGTTAAGTTCTTGTGGTTGTTGTGCTGCATGAGGATGCTCTGGTCCTGTGTACACATATAGTTTTTTAATTACTTGTCTACCTAATTTAGTTTTAGGTATCATTCCTCTTACAGCTTTCTCAATGATATCGATAGGCTTCTTTTCTAACATCTCTTGAGCTGTTCTTCTTCTCTGACCTCCCGGATATCCCGTATAGCTGATGTATTCTTTCTTAGCCATTTTATTGCCTGAGAATCTTACCTTATCAGCATTTATTACGATAACATAATCTCCAGTATCACAGTGTGGTGTGTAACTTGGCTTATGCTTACCTCTGAGGACCATGGCTATCTTAGTACATAACCTTCCTACGACAGCAGTCTGTGCATCTACAACATACCAAGTACGTTCTACTTCTGACTTCTTTGCTGACTTCGTTTTATAACTTAATGTATTCACTATAAACTCTTTAAAGTTTTAATTTAATCTTGAAGCTATTCAACAATAACTCCAACCCTTATTTTTAAGGAGCTGCAAATGTATATCTCTTTTATTGGGAAAACAAGATTTCTGAAGTCTTTTTTTAGATAAGACTGTTTATAAAAGACTGATAATCAATAAAAAAATCGCATTATTCTGTAAGGCACTCCTCCTAAGGCGATTATAGATGACATTAAAACAACTGTCTAACTAAAGATGAGGTATTAGTTTAAGAGAATCAATCTTTCTAAAGCTTCCATAATCAACCTATATCTTATTCATATTCTAAGCTAATACCATTTTTGTATACCTACCAACATATTAACCATCAATCACGTCTTATATGATATACACTAAAAAAAGTTTAAAAATGAAATACCTAAAGTTACTCTTACTTATACTTTCTATATCAATCATATCATGCCATCAAGATTCAGATATAGGGTCAATATCTGAGCCTAGTTTTGCAGACTCTTCATTTTCAAATGAAACTAACGGAGGTAATAACGAAAATGAGCCTAGCTCAAATATAATTGTAGAGAACCCTTTCATAAAGGTTACGGATGAAGATATTTCAACATTCTCCATAGATGCAGATGGTGCCTCGTATTCTGTTATGCGCAGATTTTTGGCAAACGATGTCTTACCTGTTCCTGGTTCTATAAGAACAGAAGAATACGTCAACTACTTTAATTACGATTATCCAGAACCAGAGGGTAATCTACCAATTTCATTAAGTGGAGAAATAAGTACTTGTCCATGGAAAGAAGATCACAGATTGATGAGAATAGGTATAAAAGGAAAATCTTTAGCCCCTTCTCAATACCCAGCCTCTAACATCGTTTTCCTGATAGACGTATCAGGAAGTATGAATTCTGATGACAGGTTGCCGTTGCTTCAGACAGGGTTTAAAAAATATGTTGATCAAATGAGAAGCATAGACAAGGTTGCTATCGTAACTTATGCCGGTGGTGCAGGCGTCCTCTTAGAATCTACTTCTGGCAATGAAAAAGATAAAATTAAAAATGCCATCGATCAACTAAGTTCTGGCGGTAGCACAAATGGCGCTGGAGGAATTATCGAAGCATACAAAATCGCCGAAGAAAATTATATCCAAGATGCTAATAATAGAGTTATCGTCGCATCTGACGGAAACTTCAACGTAGGGATATCTGGCCAAGAAGAACTCGTAAAACTGATAGAAGAAAAAAGGGAGTCTGGAGTCTTCTTATCTATACTAGGTGTCGGATCTAATGTAAATGAAGGAACGCTAGAGCAAATTGCTAACAACGGAAATGGCAATTTTGAATACTTAGACAATGAAGACCAGTTAGATAAAGTTTTTATAAATGAATACAACAAATTTTTTACTGTTGCCAAAGATGTAAAGATTCAAGTAGAATTCAATAAAGAAGTAGTGAAGGAATATCGACTGATCGGATATGAGAATAGATTGTTATCTACTGAAGAATTCTTAGATGATACTAAAGATGCAGGAGAGATCGGTGCTGGACAATCTATCACTGCACTGTACGAACTTATACTTGTCGATCGTCCAGACAAATCGGTATCTGCGTTCAACATTGACTTCAGATATAAGGCACCTGATTCCGACGTAAGTCAAGGTTTAGACTTAGACATATTTGATAAAGACATTTCTTTTAATCAATCGAGTGACAATCATCGGTTTGCTGCTTCAGTAGCATCATATGGACTCCTATTAAGAGATTCTGAATTCAAGGGAACTACTGATTTTAATAAAATAAAAAACTGGGCAGAGCAATCTAAAGGCTTTGATCCTTTTGGTTACAAATCTGAGTTTATAGAATTAGTCGATAAAGCCCAAGGCTTATAATAGAGAAGATATAGGAAGCATCGGGGTGACTCATCTCGATGCTTTTATTTGCCTGATAAAAAAGCTATCGGTATAGCAGAAATCTCAAAATACAACATACGGATAAGATGGTAAAAAGGATAGCTGCTAGAACCTGAAACCAAAAGAAAAATTTAAACTTAATGAACGGTCTGTGTCATCTCTAAGAACGAGATTTCTATTTCTATCTAACTCTCTCAAACTATAATCCATGCCATCATTAGTAATGTCCCTTAAGCCATATTCTGCTCTGGCTCCTACGTAGAACCCTGGATTAATAAAGTAGTTAAGACCCAAAATTAACTTTGCATCTACTCTGTTAAATCTCTGACCTGTAACTTGTTCTGAAGTAAGGTTATAGTATGCACCTACGAATTTGGGCATAGTCAATGATTCGCCATCTACTTTAATAGCTAAGAGATCTTGTATGCGTGTATTAAATGAGCCCGCCATATCCGATCCATAGCTATGGTCTAAGGATTGTCCAAAGAAAAACTCATCATTACTAAAGTCGACAAAGCCTCTAGCTCCTGGGCCTATCAAAAACTCCGCTGACATTCCTGCATAGGCTTCAAATTTTTTGTTTATTCTGAGATGTGCTGTTAGTGGAATGGATAGATATGAATTTGATACTTCAAGTTGATAATCAACATTACCAAATGCGACGATGTTCTCAGAACGATCTATGGCATTTATAATATAAAAAGCGTTACCCGAAGAATCTACAAATGTCTGCTTAGTCCCCCTCTGTATATAAAGCATCTCTGCTCTGAAGCTTAATATATCATTCAAGAGATAGGTATAGTTGATACCAAAGTGAAAACCATTAGATACGCTATAATCTTCGCCCTCCTCAAGTGGACCAGAGAATTTGCCATAATTTAAGCCTGCACGTACGCCAACTTTGTGCTGTGACATCAATGGTATCGAAAACGCTATAAGTAAAAGAAGTAGAAGATTTTTCAAAGGTCTCAATATTTATGAACTCGAAATTAATTTTTTAATCTTTGGTATTATAACTTAACGGAATAGAGATTGATTAATTATCAATACTATTAGATTAAAGGTGACAAATAGCGATGACAAGAAGGAACAAACTGCTGAAGTTTACAGAATTATTAACATTTTCTAATGTTTATGAGAGTACAGAAATAAATAGTGACATCCTCGCAGGTGACGACGGAGAGTTAACGGCCATGAACGGACAATGGCAAGAGAAATACTTTAAGAACCAGAATCCCATAACAGTGGAACTGGCTTGTGGTAAAGGAGACTACACAATAGCACTCGCAGAACGCTATCCAGACCGCAACTTTATAGGCGTAGACATCAAGGGTGCTAGAATATGGAAGGGTGCTACAATTGCTCAAGAAAAAAAACTATCGAATGTCGTATTTCTAAGATGTAAAATAGAGTTCTTAGCACAATATTTTGACGAGAATGAAGTCTCTGAGATATGGATAACCTTTCCAGATCCATTCTTAAAGGAAAGTAAATTTAATCGTCGTATGACATCTCCGTCATTTATAGAAAATTATAAAAAGATCTTGAAGCCAGAGGGTCTTATTCATGTCAAAACTGACTCGCCAGAATTCTATGAGCATACTAAGGAAGTCCTCTCGGAGCTAAACATTCCATTAATAGATGACTACTTTGATATCTATTCGGAAGAAGTTTTACCCCACCCAGATTTGGATATTAAAACATACTATGAATTGAAGCACCTCAAGATCGGTCGATTGATCAAGTTCTTAAGATTTAACCCTAATTCTTAGAAAGAACATACTGCGACCACTCCGTGGTCGAAAAATAAACTAATGTATTTCTAACATTATTAGACCGCTCTGCGGTCTGTTTTGAATTCTTAAACTCTTTTAAGTATGATATAACTATCTACTAAGTTTATAAACTCACTACGCAAACTACTAATACTATAAAAAATCTATCAGTACTACATCTGTGCATAGAAATTATACTCAGAAGGGTTATAATATTTGGAAAGTGCATCAATACGAAAGTGGAATCGATTAATGTAATCTCTACCCCTTGCTTTATTTCGGTATTTTAGACTACTAATTTCAATCAATGGCTAACACATATAAGAGTATCTCTTTACAAATTGTCTTTGCCGTAAAAAATAGAATTAGATAAATCTTGAAGGCCAGAATTATTTAAGTACATAGCTGGAATTATTAACCAACGAGGACATTATACATTAGCTGTTAATGGTGTTGAAGATCACACACAAGCGCCTTTATCAAAACTGAAAAACTCTGTAAACATTATTTTGAATGGCAATTAGGATATGGCGTTTTTTCACATGGTTTTAGAGAAAAAGATATCGTAATAAATTATGTTATTAATCAAGAAGAACATCATAGAACGAAAACTTTTCGCGAAGAATATTTCTCATTCCTTAAGTCTTATAATATAGAATTCAAAGACAAGTATTTGTTTAAATTTATAAAATAAACTAACGCTACCAAGCTTTTAGTTGTGGAGAGTTTGGCCTGTAGATTATAGTATATGATCTGATATTGATCTATAGCATGATGCTAAGTAAAGAGATGTTATCAAGATTATAGTCTTTATCTACTGACCTCAGAAAGATTATAGTATTTTAGAAAAGCCTCTTAGTTAATGATTTTGACCACAGAGTGGTCATATTACCTTCACATGAATCATGACATCTCAACCCTAATTCTGTCCAGTAGCTTCTTCGTCAAAATGATTCCAGCCTTGTGCTTTTAATGGGTGTATGTTGCCACCCGTCGTATGCAACTTAAGGCCTTCTTTCTTCTCCGTAATCTCACCGATGATATACACATCTGGCATATATTTTATTTTTTCTAAGTCTGATTCATCTATTGTGAATAAGAGTTCATAATCTTCTCCGCCATTCAATGCCGTTGTAGCAGGATCTAATCTAAACTTGATCGCCATCAGTTCGGCTTCTTGCTTTATCGGAATCTTACCTTCTTCTACATAGGCGCCGACACCTGACGCTTTGCATATGTGCATAAGATCAGAAGCCAATCCGTCAGAGACATCGATCATAGCAGTTGGTATAATACCTTCTTTCTCAAAATACTTAATGCTATCTTTTCTAGCTTCTGGCTTAAGCTGTCGTTCCAGAAGATATTTTTGGTCCTCAAGATCTGGCTTGATACCAGGACTTGATACATAGAGTTGCTTCTCTCTTTCTAATATTTGTAAGCCGAGATAAGCGGCACCAAGATCACCTGTCACACATAGAATGTCTCCGACTTTTGCTCCAGACCGATATGTGATTTTTTCTTTTTTGACTTGGCCCATTGCCGTTACACTTATCGATAAGCCTTTAGTAGAAGAGGTCGTATCTCCACCTATTAGATCTACATTGTATATACGACATGCTTCATTAATCCCGAGATATAGTTCTTCTAAAGCCTCTACAGAAAACTTACTCGATATTGCTATGGAGAATGTAATCTGTGTCGGCACAGCATTCATAGCATAGATGTCTGATAGATTAACAACCACTGCCTTGTATCCCAAGTGCTTTAGTGGTGAGTACATTAAGTCGAAGTGAATGCCCTCTATTAATAAGTCAGTGGACATAACCATATAGGCATCACCATAATTTATAACTGCTGCATCATCTCCTATCCCTTTGACTGTGGACGTATGATACTTAACCGTATTCTCAGTCAATTTTTCTATGAGTCCAAATTCTCCTAAAGTATTTACGTCAGTGAATTTTGGTTTGAAGTTATCCATTGTCTTGTTTTATATTTTCTGATGCTATAGACCATAAGTTATCATTAGTCGGTAAGCCAATAGCATAGCTTAATTTTTCTCCCTTCTTATTAGTGAAGTCAATCTTAGAAGCATGCAAATGTATGCTTCTATCTTTATTCCCTCTTCTAGCACCGTACTTGACGTCTCCTTTGACAGGAAATCCTGCATGAGCTAGTTGTGCTCTTATCTGATGGAATCGCCCTCTCTCTATAAGTACCGATAGTACAGAATAGTTTTCTAATTTCTTAAGACATTGTATGTGAAGTAAAGTTTTTTTGTATCCAGTATTAGGCTCATCTAATACTCTGGCCTTTTTATATTTCTGATCATGATACAAGTAGTGTTCCAGTGTTGTAGACTCTTCTGGCCATTGTCCTTCTACAATTGCATGATACTCTTTAGCCACTAAGCCCCTATCTTGTAACGACGAGTAATGTACTGTAAAGTCCTTGCTCTTAGATAATATCATAACCCCACCGACTGGCCTGTCAAGTCTAGTAAGAAGGTGCAGTTTCTTTTTATTCCTCTTCTGCATTAGACTGTGTACGTTGTTTTCATCCAGAGACTGATCTGTTTGTGATAACATTCCAGAGGGTTTCCCTACAACGACATAGTCCTTCTCATTAGCAATTATAGTTACACTTGGCTTAGTTGGTTTCATATTCTATTCTATCTCTTCATAATCAGTATATGCGTCTTCATCACTCTCCTGTATTTCATCTTTTACTTTAGTGTTCAGCGAGTTCTGAGGCCTAAATGTTCTATAAGCAAAGTATAATAAGCCGATAATAAAGAGGTATTTCAAGATTTTAGTATTTATAAGTGCAATTTTAACACAATAAAGTGTAAAATAATTGTCAGAAAAGGCCCTTTAGGCTATTGTTTGTATAAAATTAAATTTATGTTTGCAAGGACTTTAACACCCTTAAATATTCTATCGCCCCGTTAATTTATTTTAGCGGGGTTTTTTTATGCCTACATCCATGGCTTATAGCTGCTCTCCACTTTATACAAAAGGTAGTCTTTTATACCCATGGCCTCATCAGTATACAATTCTGGAATCTGCATTGTCGCAGACGCAGTATGTATTGAAAGACTCGATAACTTTCTCCTTCTCTGAAATGGCGTCTGCGTGATTTTTATATTCTGGACTTTATGTAATTCCATCAGCGATAATTGATGCCCGAATGCACCACCTCTTATAGCAATAAGATTTTCTGAAATGCCATATTGCTTTTTCTTATACCTGAGGTAACAGCCCCATATAATAATACCATATAGAATAATTCCCGGCAGTAAGAGATTATATTTTTGGGAAAATGACAAAAGAATTATCGGTGCTATAAAGACCCACGTCCATCTTAATACTAACTTATAAGCGTAATACTTATTAATCGAATTCCATGTGATGGTTTCCAGATCGTCATATTTTTCTTCAAATATATATTTGCTCACATTGGTGACATCTTCTTTTGTAAGTCCTGAGGCTGTCGCATTTTTAGTATTACCTGCGCTTATCGTTGACGCCTGCTGCATGATCGTAGTATAAATACCCGCCATCCTCTGCAGCAAGTTCTGCGACCAAGAAAGAATCTGAATCTTACTGTCCTTAGCTGCATATTGCTTCCTATTAAGTAATCCTGATTCTATTATAAAACCATCTCCTATTCTATACATCGTTAACCCAAAATATCGAAGCACCGTTGTCACAATTGAGATTAAGAATGAGACCACCATGAATAATATACTGAGAAATATTATCATAAATATACTCTGCATAATAACCTGAGCTATGGGTAGATACTCTTCTGCTTTAGTAAGAATATCTAAGCCTATTTCCTCTAAGTCATCATATACAGAAAAGAAGAAAAACA
>Ga0209185_1000643_pt1 | contig 38141 bp, 34 predicted proteins | sample SidtaG_2_FD_187425 | JGI IMG/M metagenome (GOLD analysis project Ga0209185, IMG submission 187425) | Marine algal microbial communities from Sidmouth, United Kingdom - Sidmouth_Asex2 metaG (SPAdes) (version 2) | ecosystem: Host-associated > Algae > Red algae > Unclassified | place: Sidmouth... | reverse complement strand
TATTTTTTTTTGGAGCGAACGGTTGATTTCCTCCGTCGTGACGGAAAGTCCCGCTATCCGTTAAAGGTCGGAGATGTAAGGCATTTTGAAAATGCCTTACATCTAACCGCCCTACCACTCCTATCGGGGCTATTTTTCATGGTCTCAACCGCTACAGCTATATTTATGCCTAATAATTTGGCTAACTTAAATTGAATTACAAACTTTGTTTATTTTATAAACAATTTTAGAAGCACAAAGTTACAAAAATGGCGGTTATTGCGTTAGAAGAAATGGAATTCTATGCCTATCACGGCTTTTATCCCGAAGAAAATAAGATTGGGGGCTACTATCTCGTAGATGTGTACTTAGAAACACCTGCTGAGATTGCCACAAAAAAAGACGAGCTTTCGGGAACTATTAACTACGAAACGGTGTATTCTATATGTAAGACAGAGATGCAAGTCATTTCCAAGCTTATAGAACACGTAGCCCAGCGCATTTTTGACAACATTCATCAAAAATATGCCTCATTACAGTCTTTAAAGGTTCGAGTATCCAAATTAAACCCACCTTTGGGCGGCAAATTGGCAAGAACCTTCATAGAAATAGAAAAAAAGTTTTGAGAATTGAAAAATTGTTTTAACTTTGCGTTCCATTAATGGAAATGGTCGGATGGCCGAGCGGCTAGGCAGAGGTCTGCAAAACCTCGTACACCAGTTCGAATCTGGTTCCGACCTCTTAGAAACCGTTATGAATCTTATGATTTGTAGCGGTTTTTTTATGCCCTTTCCCCAATACTGCTATTCTGAACCTTTACTGCTTCCCACCTCAAAATATAGCCTATGGAGCTAACTGACTTGTATCTCATAGCTTTTTATGGTATTTTTGATAGTATCCAATGCTTTAGATTCTGTAAAAGGCTTTTTCACAAGACATTCGCTCAACAAATAAAGATAAATGTTAAAAACAACCATAACGCCTGAAAAGGCACAAATACAATTTTCTATTCCTGCTGAATATGTGGGAAGAAAATTAGAAGTCTTATTATATCCTGTCGATGAGGTAACAGAACAACAGGATAATAAGCCACCTGTAACAATGGAACAGTTCAAAGGAATTTTGGATAATGAAACCGCAGAACGATTACAAAAAGAAATAACTAAAAGTAGAGAAGAATGGGACCGAGATATTTAATGGACACTAATGTCATTATTGACTTTTTTGCAGGGAGAATTCCACAAAGAGGAATGACTTTTATCAGTTCTTTACCTCCCATAATTTCAGTAGTAACAGAAATGGAAGTTTTAGGATGGTACAATCCACAACCTACACAACTTCTAAGTTTAGAAGCTTTCGTCAATACGGCTATTGTTATTCATTTAGATAGGAACATCATCAACCAAACAATACAAATTAGGCAAACCATTAAAACCAAATTACCTGATGCTATTATTGGGGCAACTGCTTTAATTCACAATCATACTCTTTTAACTCGTAATGAAAGTGATTTTAGAAGGATGACAGGATTAAATGTTATCAATCCTCATACACTATAAATAAAAAAGCCCCTCTACTTTGGTATAGGCTTTCTATGACTTTATTGAATATTGTGTTCAAAAAACAAAAATTTAAAGCTTTCTTTGAACAAAACCTATATCTTAAAAAATCCGGTAGTGTGCGACTATGGTATGGAAATCGCTAATTAGTTGATTTACAATCTTTTATAAAAAATGTAATTTGTTGATTTTCAGTCTTTTATCATTTTTCCATACTTTATTGGGGCAGCACCGAAATAAGGAGTCTTAATTTTATTGGAATAGCTTCTGAAAAAAGCAGAAGATGTTTTAAATTATCTGGTACTTTTTCATTTTTTATGTTCTATTTTTTTAATATCTGCTTTTGTAACATCCCTGTTATCCCCATAAAGACCATGAAAAATAGCCCTGATAGTAGCGTTATGCTAAAGGGAAGGGCTAAAAGTTTTTGGGTTGGCATTTAGCATAGTAGCGGATAGCAGGACTGAGCGTCACGACGAAGCAACGACCTTTCGCTCCTAAGAATTACTAAAAAAATAAAAAAAAGGACGTTCTCCTATTGGAAAACGTCCTTTGTCATTTATGACTTAGAGCAAGAAACTTAGCATTGACTAAGCATCTTTTTCTTTCTTTTCTTCTTTATCCTTGCCTTTCTTCACCGTTATTTTAATCTCACTCTTTTTGTCTAAGTCTATTTGGAAAGTGTCGCCCTCTTTGACTTTTGCATTGAGGATTTCTTCTGCTAATGGATCTTCGACGTACTTTTGAATAGCTCTGTGTAAAGGTCTTGCGCCAAATTGTGGATCGTAGCCTTTTTCTGATAAGAAGTCTTTCGCTTTGTCTGTCAATTTGAGACCGTAGCCCAATATCTCTAAACGTTCTCTTACATCTTTTAAGGCAATGTCAATGATTTTGAAGATGTGTTCTTGTTTGAGTGAGTTGAAGATGACTACATCGTCAATTCTGTTTAAGAACTCAGGGGAGAAGGTGCGCTTTAATGCTTTTGCAATAACGCCTTTTTCCATATCTGATTCGGCTTCTTTTCTGGCACTTGTACCAAAACCGACGCCTGTTCCAAAGTCTTTCAATTGTCTTGCTCCGATGTTGGAGGTCATAATGATAAGGGTGTTTTTGAAATCAATTTTTCTACCCAAACCATCGGTTAATTGTCCATCATCCAAAACTTGAAGTAAGATGTTGTACACATCAGGGTGCGCTTTTTCAATCTCGTCTAAGAGAATGACACTGTAAGGCTTGCGCCGTACTTTTTCGGTCAATTGTCCACCTTCTTCGTATCCTACGTATCCTGGAGGTGCGCCAATTAAACGAGAGATAGAGAATTTCTCCATATACTCCGTCATATCTATGCGAATCAAAGCATCTTCTGTGTCAAATAAGTAGCGAGCGAGTGTTTTGGCTAACTCGGTTTTACCGACACCTGTAGGTCCTAAGAAAATGAAAGAACCAATTGGTTTTTTCGGATCTTTAAGTCCTACACGATTTCTTTGAATGGCTTTAGTAATGACTTGAACCGCTTGGTCTTGACCAATAACGCCTTTTTTCAAATCATCTGCCATTGTAATCAACTTGTTGCTTTCAGACTGAGCCACCCGTTTTACAGGGATTCCCGTCATCATAGCGACAACTTCCGCTATATCTTCTTCGTCTACAGGATAGCGTTTTGTTTTTGCTTCCTCTTCCCACTCTTTCTTTGCTTCTTCGAGTTGATTTTGCAACGTTTTTTCCTTGTCTCTCAAACGAGCAGCTTCCTCATATCGTTGACTTCTGACGACCTTATTCTTTTCCTCTTTGACTTCCTCAATTTGGGCCTCTAAATCAATGATATTTTTAGGAACGTGGATATTTTTGAGGTGTACTCTTGCCCCAACTTCATCCATCACATCAATCGCTTTGTCTGGTAAGAAACGGTCAGTAATGTAACGATTACTCAGACTAACACAAGCTTTGATTGCTTCTTCTGTATAATCGACATTGTGGTATTCCTCGTATTTACTTTTGATATTTTCAAGAATGTTGATGGTATCTTCCGTAGAAGGTGGATCAACCAATACTTTTTGGAAACGACGGTCCAATGCGCCATCTTTTTCAATGTATTGACGATATTCATCTAAGGTAGATGCTCCAATACATTGGAGTTCTCCCCTAGCTAAAGCAGGTTTGAAGATATTTGACGCATCCAAAGAGCCAGTAGCTCCCCCAGCACCGACAATGGTGTGGATTTCGTCAATAAAGAGAATGACATCACGGTTTTTCTCCAATTCGTTCATAATCGCTTTCATACGCTCCTCGAACTGACCACGATATTTTGTACCAGCCACCAAAGCAGCCAAATCCAACATAACGAGTCGTTTGTCAAAGAGAACCCTTGACACCTTTCGTTGAATAATGCGTAGTGCAAGTCCTTCGACAATAGCCGTTTTACCTACACCTGGTTCACCAATCAGGATGGGGTTATTTTTCTTACGACGACTAAGAATTTGCGAAACCCGCTCAATTTCGACTTCTCTTCCCACAATTGGGTCCAGTTTGTCTTCTTCAGCGAGGCGAGTAATGTCTCTTCCAAAATTATCCAAAACAGGTGTACGAGATTTAGGCGTATTTTTAGTACCCCCTAAACTTCTTTGTCCTCTACCTGGTTCATCAAAATCGTCATCATCTGAATCTCTCGGATAATCGCCCGTAATGTCGTGGCGAGCATAGTCGAGTTCAGATTTAAATATTTCATAATCAACATCATAGGATGCCAATAATTGAGTTGCGATGTTATCTTTATTTTTAAGAATGGACAACATAAGGTGTTCTGTATTGATAATTTGGCTTTTGAGCGACTTCGCTTCCAGCACCGTTACCTTTAATACCTTTTCAGCTTGTTTGGTAAGTGGAATATTATTTGCATCAAAGCTAGCTTGTACCATTTTGTCTCCCACGGCATTTTCAATGCGCCTTCTCAACTCCTCAAAATCGACAGACAATGCTTTCAATACTTTTATAGCGATTCCATCACCATCCTTGACAATGCCAAGAACCAAGTGTTCTACACCAATATGGTCATGCCCTAATCGTAGGGCTTCTTGTCGGCTACAGGTAATTACATCTTTTACCCTCTGTGAAAATTTTGCATCCATAGCTTTATATTTATCTAAAAGTGAGCCAATTGACCTAAAGTGAACTTTTGTCATATTACTTCGGAAAAATAGTCATTAAACTCATAAAATGAAAGGATGTAGCTGCTAAAAAGTCATACTTTGGTACTTTTCTTGGCTTTTGTCCACATTTTAGACTTTAATATGGGAATATGGTAAAAACGAATTGTATGTTTTTTTCAATAAACCACTCCCGTTATCCTTAAACGTTATAATCAATAACAAATTTTATGTTATAATGATTTCTTAAACAGCGTTTTTATTTCAATTTTAGCATTTATTAAGATTTTCTTTTTTTTGGAGAGAACGGTTTCCCTTCCATCGTTACGGAAAGTCCTGCTGTCCGTTCTTATGGCAAGTAGTAGCAGTTACAATAAACACAACCACAAAAACTACTTAAACCACAAAAACCACTTAAACTACTTGCCATACCACTACCATCAGGTCTATCTTAATATGGTTCGTACTGCTATTTACGTTTTTTTTGTGTTATTATGTGTAATTATAAGTACGAATCTGATGACAATGGACTTTTTTTAAAAGTATTTCGCTTAAACGTCAGTAAAACAGCATCTTTAAAGCCCTGAATTTCAAAACAATTACATTTACCAATCCCAATACATTATGTATAATTATACATGTTAGTGTAGTTTAAATCGCATTGTTTTGAATAGAATTTTTCTATTATCAAGAAAATATTCTGTGATCTGTGATCTGTGATTTGTGATTTGTCTTTTTTTATGGGCAGTATTCAATAAATACTAACAACAATGTACATTTATGGAGAGGAGACATTATTGTAATAAGCATGGCATTATGGCGCATTTATTGAGGAAATCCATATTTTTATGGACGTTTTGGTACATTTACTTGGTTGAAGTTCCTTGTAGTTGAATGCTTTTTACATTTCTGTTGTACTATAATACTACATAAATCGTACCATAAGCAGTAAATAAGGGGATTGTACAAATTTTCAGCACATAAAGTTTAGTCTGATTACTTATTTTTTTCCTTTTGTGAAGGAATCCTATAGAAACAAATGTTCCTTTTTAGCTGGGTCGCCAGTCCGAGCCGATATATTTTGTTAAAAAGCCTCGTCATATCCCTGCTACGACTACATTTTTGCCCGTTTCGGCAATCAATCATCTATCAAAAAATCTCTTTGCAAAAAAAAACCATTTATTTCTACAACATTCCTAAGTAATTCTTTTATATTTCCTTTGTTGCTTCTCTTTTTCCTAACTTTGCTAAAATGCCAAATATATATACAATGAAATATACGATAGATAAAAAAGAAAGTTATACCATATTTACGCTCCAAGAGCCTAAATTAAACTCTTTGGTGGCTCCTGAATTGAAGACGGAGCTTATTTTGATGGGTAATGAAGGGGTACGTAATATTATCTTAGATATGTCTGAGGTAGAATTTGTAGATTCTTCTGGTTTGTCTGCTATTTTAGTGGGTCATCGACTTTGTTCTAACCAACAGGGCTTGTTGATGGTTTGTCAGTTGCACCCTAATGTGGATCGCTTGATTAAAATCTCTCAATTGGATAATGTCTTGAATATTGTCAGTGATTTGCAAAAAGCGAAGGACTATACGATGATTAAGGAGTTGGAACGGGAGATGAGTAGTGAGGAAGATGAAGGTGAGGGCCAGAGTGATGTGGATGTTGAATAAGTAGTTTTTGTCGTTTAAGTAGTTTATGTGGTTGTTATTTTTTTCACCATATCATTTCGACTACGCTCAATGACCAAAGTTATATAAGGTCATATAAGCAGTTCATATGAGTTCTGTCTGTGAAAGATAGACCCGATAGTAGTGGTTGGATGATTGCGTTGGCGAAGCGTCGGCTTTTTCACAGAATATATTGTGAAAAATGGAAGGCATCTTGGAGATGCCATCCATAAGCGGATAGCGGGAGCATGCTTTGCGACGAAGCTGCTGGCTTTTCTCTCCTAAAAAAACACTTTTATAAAAAAGCTTTTTTTGTGCATGGAATTTAGTGTTAAAATATTGGGGAATAGCGGGGCTTTGCCTGGTTTTGGGCGACATCCTACGGCACAGGTGGTGAATCATCATGAACGGCTTTTTTTGGTGGATTGTGGGGAGGGGACGCAGATGCGGTGTAATGATTTTGAGGTGCGGAAAAGCAAGATTCACCATATTTTTATTAGTCATTTGCATGGCGATCATTATTTTGGGTTGGTGGGGTTGATTACTTCTTTTCAGTTGTTGCAACGAATTCAGCCGTTGCACATTTATGGTCCTCCGAAGTTGTGGGATATTATCAAATTGCAGCTTTCTCCGTGGGGGATTCCTCCTTGTTATGAGCTGGTTTTTCATCCGACACAGGCGAAGACGACGATGGTGTTGTATGAGGATGAGTTTTTGGAGGTGGAAACGATTCCACTTAAACATAAGATTCCTTGTACGGGCTTTTTGTTTCGGGAAAAACCGAAGGTGCGGAAGATGCGAAAGGATAAAATCAAGGAATTTGACATTCATTTTAAGTTTATTCCTGAAATTAAGGCTGGAGCCAATTTTACGACGGCAACGGGACAGGTCATTCCTAATTTGGAATTGACGGATGCTCCTTTGCCTCCTCGTGCCTATGCTTTTTGTTCAGATACGGCCTATCACGAGCCGATTTTGTCGCAAATTCAGGGAATCGATTTGCTCTATCATGAGGCGACTTTCACGAAAGAATTTGAGGAACGTGCGGCATTGACCTTGCACTCGACGGCGGAACAGGCGGCTCTGATGGCGAAAAAAGCGGGGGTGAAGCGTTTGTTACTGGGGCATTTTTCGGCGAAGTATCCTATTTTGTCGCCCTTGTTGTCGGAGGCGAGGGCTGTTTTTGGGGCGAGTGATTTGGGGGTTGAGGGGAAGGTTTTTGGGGTTTAGACCTTACTTGTGTGTTGTGTGTGTACAAGGCATGCCTTGTCCTTACATCTACAACCCTTTATTTTTTCGTTTTCTTTCTTCTTTGTCTCGACGGGCTTTTACTTTATCATTTTGATTTTGACGGTAAACGTTATAGGTATTACTTCCTCCTGGACATCCCATATTTCTTTCACTTGGCGGTTTGTTTCCTCCTAATATTCCAATTCCGCTATTGAATAGTATGGCTATTGATGCTTCTACTGTCCCTATTGTTCTTGTTCCTAAGCCTCCACCATTGAATTCATAACTTAACTGTATTTCGTAATCTGTATCTATTGACTTGCTATAAAAATCATAGCTTGCGAGAAATATGTATGCGTTGGTGTTGATTGTTTCGTAGAAAAGTGGGGTTCGGTTTTCGTAAAATGTGCCTATTTGAAAATTGTATCTCTTTAGTAGAACTCCATAGTTAAAAGATGTTAGATTGGCTTGTTTGTTGATTCTTATGTGGGGCTCAAAATTAAGATAGTAGTCATTATCAATCACGACGGGTACATTTATGTGTGCATGGGCTGTGATTTGTAAGGGAAGTGTGCTTTGTTCACCGCCTATAAATGAAACATTTGGGGATGCTAAGTATTTTACACTTCCTCCGATTTGAAATGTGAAGACAGGATATTGACTTCCTGATTTGGGTATTTCTCCACTTAATAAAAGCCCTCCATCGACAAAGTAACTGCTGCGGTTTAGGGCATCGGGGGTGATTGCTTGTGAATTTCCTACATTTCCTTGTACGGGGTTGAATTGATCGCTAAATTCTAATTGACTCCAATCTATGGATTGGTGATGCCACCCTCCTCTTAATCCTCCTACTATGGCAATATAATCATTGAAAGGTGCGTAATAGCCGATGCCTGTACAAATATTGGTGTAGGTGAGGCTTCCTGCGCCTTCTTTGCTTTGGTTGGCGATGAGTCCTAATCCCATTCTCCAGGCTGGGAATGATTGGTTGATGTTGATGGTGGTGTTGGTGAATCCATCGGGTACGCCTGTCCATTGGTTGCGGTGGTGTATCCCTATGAGTGTGCCATGTTGTGCGCCTGTTTGGGCAGGATTGATTAGTGCGGGATTCAGCATATATTGGCTGTAGGAAAAATCTTGGGCTTGGAGGTTTTGTATTAGTATGGTTAGGAGGGTGATGATGATTGGGTATATTTTGTGTTGCATGTTTTTTGTTTTTCGAGTTGATTTTTGTTCTTTTTGGTGGGGTCTTACACACCTCTGATTTCCCTTGCGGTCAATCGTTCCCTCTTTTAGAGGGGATGGCTTGGGTGATTTTAGTTTTTAAATTCTTTACTTTCAATATATCTAAAAACTCTTATACCCTTTTGTAAAGCGGATAGCTTGATTTGTGCTATTTTTTTTTAGCGAATGATTGTGACTGTTCCGATGGTTTTATAGCCATTTTTGTATTCTTTTCCTTTCCAGATGCTACCGTCGAGAAATACGGCACGAGCTTCCCAGACGTATGCTCCTTGTGGTAAGGCTTCGTCTGTATCTTTAAATGTTCCGTTCCATTCTCCTATTGGTTTTCCATCTATGAGTTCGTTGGATTCCCATACGATGTCGCCCCATTTTGAGTATATTTTTATGTCAAATTCTGATAAGCCAAAGCCGATTGGCTTGAAAACACGGGTTAGTTCTGGTCCCCATTCTGGTGTTAAGGCATTGGGAATAAAAAGTCTTCCAAAATCGTTAATGATGATGGTGGAATCTATTTGAGTCCAACATCCCAAATCATTGAAAGCGGTTAAGGTTGTGGTGATTTCTCCGCTTATGTTGTATTGGTGGGATGGGCTTTCGAGGTCGCTGCTGTCTCCATCTCCGAATGTCCATAAGTAGGCTGATGCGCCTTCTGATAAATTGAAAAAGTCGATAACTCCTGTTGGTTGTGAAATTCCTTCGGCATCTTCTATTTCGATATTTTCATAGCTAAAATTGGCAATTGGCGTGGGTTTGACTTCGACTAAATTTTCAAAGGTTTCGCTATTGAAACAGGTGTTTTCGTAATTGGCTTCTATCGTTACTGTATAAATGCCTTCATTGTCATAACTATAATTAGGGTTTTCTTCTGTACTTGTATCGCCATTTCCAAAATTCCAAATATAGTTTGTTGCATCATTGGAAGAGTTGGTAAATTCGATTTCGATGTCTTCACAAACATTTATATTTGAATTCTCAATACTGATGTTGGGTATTGGTAATATGGTGATGGTATCGTTGAATATTAGTGTGTCTTTGCAGCCGTCTGTGTGGGTTGCGATTAGTGAGATACTATATACTCCGTCTGTGTTGTAGCTGTATATAGAATTTTCGGTTGTTGCATTGTCTCCATTCCCAAAATCCCATTCGACTGTACTGGCATCTATGGATAAATTGGTAAATTGAATTTCGCCTCCTTCACAGACTTTGGTTGTATCTATTGTAAAATTTGCTGTTGGACTTTCGTAAATATTTATTGCGTTTTCTAAGATTAGGGTATCATAGCAGATTGTGTCGTAAGTAGCGATTAGTTGTGCGCTGTAGATTCCTGCATTTTCGTATTCATTACTTCCTGTTTCTTCTATTGAGGTGTTTCCGTCTCCAAAATCCCAATAGTAGTTGGTGGCATTGGTTGTGTTATTTTCAAAAGTGATGTTTGTTGGTTCGCAACCTTCTGAAAGATTGGGTATAAAATTGGCTTGTGGCTGTGGGAATACTTGGATGGTTTGTGTGTAAGTATCTGTACAGCCAAAAGCAGTATTAACGGTTAAAGAAATAGTGTACTCTCCGTAATCTGTAAAAGTGGCAGATGGATTGTTGAGTGTTGAGGTATCTCCATTTTCAAAATCCCATAAAAATCCTGCGGCATTATCAGATGATAGATTTGTCAGTTGAACTGTTGCTGGAATATCGCAAAAGGATTGTGTATCTATCGCAAAATCACTGATTGGTTGTGCTTTGACAAAGATATTTTGTGTTGTGTCCTCTCGACAACCTGCTTCGTTGATGCTTGTGAATGTTACGACAAAGAAAGTGTCTATTGTACTTGTAAATTCGTGTGTTGGCTCGCAATCTGTGGCGGTATTTCCGTCGCCAAAATCCCACAAACAATTTGTGTTTGAGGTAGTCGTAAATTCTATAGATGAAGGACTACAAACATTATCTTGTGCATAGGTAAAAGATGCAACAGGATTATCAATGACTTCGATGGTTGTTGATGTGGTTGCAGTACAATCAAAATTTGTGCTTGCCACTGTTACTTCAACATTAAAAATTCCAATAGAATCAAAGATGTGTGTGGTTTCTTGAAAATAGGCAGTATCTCCATCTCCAAAGCTCCATGTATAGTTGCTAATATTGTCGTTTGAAGCTACCGAAAATGTGGCAGTGTCATTGATGCAAATAATAGTAGGCACAATTAGTGAATCTATTGTGGGGGCTGGATGTACAATGATGTCTTGGTAGGCGGTATCATAAGCACAACCATTGTTGACAATTTCGGTGATGATGTATGTGCCTGCTTCGGTATAATCATAAGTTGTATTCGGGAGATTGTCATTGTCTCCATTGCCAAAGTCCCAAACGATATTGATACCTTCCGTTGAATAATCCTGTAAATTAACTGTTAAGGGTTCACACCCTGTGGTATCGTCTGCAAAAAAGAAGGCTTCGACGGTATTGGGTTTTACGGTAATTTCCCATGATAGTGTGTCAAATCCACAGTCATTTCCTGCAATTAGGGTTATTAGGTAGATAGAGTCTTGTGTATCTGCGTAGTAGGTTTGGGGTTCTGGTTCAAAGTCTGTACTTGTATTTCCGTTACCTAAATCCCAATAAGATGTCTCTGGGTTTCCAATTGTTAAATTATTGAAAACAATGGGCGTTCCCGAACATATTTCGTCTACATTAATTCCATAATTTATTTGTGGTGTTGGTGATGCTCTGACAGAATCCATGTAGATGGTCGTATCACAATCGTTCCATACTGTTAGTGTTACGTAAAAGGTTGTATCAGAAATGACTTCTTCGTTGTATTCGATGGAAGGATTTTCGAGTGTGGACGTATCTCCGTTTCCGAAGTCCCATAGGTAATTAAGGAATTGCCCTTCGCTATCATTGGTAAAGTCAACTAAAAGTGGGGTACAAATAAAAGTGGTGTTGTTTATATTATCTGAAAACAGTGCAATGGGTGAACCAATGATGTTGATTTCTTGGGTAACTTCGTCTATACAACCACAAACTGTTTCTATTTTTAACGTGACTGTTTGTGTACCTTCTGTATCAAAAACATAGTCTGGATTGGGGTCTGTTGAAATATCTCCATTCTCAAAACACCAAGTGTAGGTTGTTCCTGATGTCTCATCATCTTCGATGCTTAGTTGTAGTGTATCGCCAACGCAAGCGACACTATCTATGCTAAATGCAAAAGGTGGTATTCCCTCTACTGTTACTATTTTTGTATCCTTGCTTTCACAATTTGTATTTTGATTCGTGTAGGTATAGGTTAGTTCAAAATCGCCTGTTGTTGTGGGCGTAAATTCTCCTGTATTGGCATTGGTAATTCCTTCTCCACTCCATAAACCACCTGATGGAGAAAATCCAGCTAAAGTAATCGGCACTTCGTTTAAACAAACACATTGATTGTCTCCTGCCTCGACTGCTTCGACTTCTTGTATGAAAATGATTTTTGTATCAGTAATGTCACAGATTCCTACAACTCCGATGGTATAGGTCAAGATATTTTCTCCAACAGTGGCGTTTTCTGGATAAAAAACATCGTCAATGACGCCTGTACCACTCCAATTCCCCCCTGTTGTTGGTACAATATCGGGTAATTCTAATAAATTGATTGGCTCGGCATTTTGACAAAGGGTATCGGTTGATCCTGCTTCTACCATGCCTGTTGCTGTAACGCTTACGATTAGCGTATCTATACAGTCATCTAATGCATAAATAAGTGTATCGTATCCTATTCCTCCAACTGTTGGAACGTTGGAAGGGCTGAAAATTCCATCTGGTGTGATATAATTTCCTTGCCATATTCCTCCATCTGGTGGTGTGGCTGTGATTGGTATATCGGAATCTATGTCACAGTAGGCTGTCTGTGTGGTTGTGATATTTACGTCAAAAATATTTACAGTGAGTAGATGCGTATTACTGCACTCCGTCATAGGATTTGTGTAATTGTAAATCACTGTCGTTGAACCTGAAACGATGGTTGGATCAAATATTCCTGTGATGGAATCTATTATACCTATTCCTGTCCAATAACCACCAGTTGGATTTATGGTCGGTAAATTTATGGAACTGCTTGCTCCACAAATTTCGATAACATCTTCGCCTGTCAGTATTGGGGTTGGGTGAACGATGAGGGTTAATGGTACTGTTGTTTCACAAATAGTGTATACTTCTAAATTGTATGTTCCTTCTAAATCTGCCGTATTAAATATATCGTTATTGATACCTGCTCCACTCCAAGTTCCTTCTGCAATACTGTCTAAGTAAATAGGTAATTGGTCTTTACAGAATTCTTCTGAAGGCAAACTATCATTCGATTCTAATATAGTAAAAGTTTCAGTAGAAGTATCTGTTCCACAATCATTGGTTACTGTTACAGTAACAGTATATTCTCCTGCTTGTGTATAAGTAATTTCTCCTGGATTTATATCTGTAGAAGTTGCGGAACTTCCTCCAGGAAATTCCCAAAGTACTGTTTCTACATCGTTGCTTAATATTGCTGTTGGTGTGAAGATAAAGGGTAAGACACAAGTATTTAGGATTGGATCTAAGCTGACATTGGGTTCATCAATGATGGTAATCGTATCTATTTGTATGTGTTCACCACATGCATTATCGGCAATTAGGGTAAAAACATACTGTCCTGGCTGTTTGAAAAGAACTCCAATTTCTCCTGAATTGAGTGTCATCGTTGTTGTATCCGTAAAACACCATGAAGTTGTGTCATTGATTAACGGTGGAAGGGCAGTGATTTGCCATTGGGTGTTTCCGTAGGATTCGGCGTCGCTGAACTCAGCCGTAAAATCATCACAGGCTATTAGGTTTTCTTCGTCTTCGTAATTGCCTGTTGTCGTGATACTTGCTATGGGATTGTCTACTACTTGTATTGTTTGGCAGTCTGTGTCCATACCACATTCATTTTCAACAGTCAAACACACCTCATAATTACCTGCTGTATCATAATTTAATACTGTCGTCATGCCTGTATCAGTTCCACCATTTCCAAGTGTCCAAGAATAATCTACTCCATTGCAAAACATTGATGCAACGAATAAATCTGTATTGACACAAATTTGAGAAAGATCATCAAAAATAGCAAGAGGACGATGTATGATACTTATACCTGTACTTGCATAATGACAACTTACACCACCACAATCTGTTTCTATAATTAAACAAATATTATAGGGTGTTTTGTCATCATCACAAATTTCATCTTCTGGAATATCGTAAGCATGTGAAGGCTCTTCTGTGAGAGAATAAGTTGTATCTACTGTACCATCGCCCCAGTCCCATATATATCTATCAGCTTCGTTAGAATCATTCGTTATAGTGAATTCAAGACCATCACAAGCCTTCGCCTCTTCTGTATTCAACGAAAAGTCGGCAATAATATCACCACAGTCATCTTCGACACAAAGACATTGAGAAGTCAATATTTTTGGAGAAATTGATAAAATAAAACTTATTAAAATGATAACATAATAATGTTTTTTCATAAAACAGAAACTTGGGGATTACCTTATTGACTTGTCATTTTTTTTGGAGTCTTACACCTTTGATTTTCTTGGGTGGTTTTTCTTTTGTGGCCAATAAGGTATGGTTAGATAAATGTGTTGTTGTTTGTTGTTTTTCTTATCTATTTTTTTTGGAGCGAATGTTTGCCCCTTCGTCGTTTCGTTTAGTCCTGCTATTCGTTCTTATGGTGGCATTGCCAATACCGCAAATAGCCAGACAGCCACCATACCACTACTATCAGGGCTATTTTTCATGGTCTCTATGATTATCTACAGTATTGTTTTTTCGATAGTGGTTCTATCCTTTCAAAATAGACCCGATAGAAACGGTAGGAAGTTGCGTTGGCTGTTGGGCTTTTCTACAGAATGTATTGTAGAAAAAGGAAGGCTTGTGTCTAAAGCCTTCCTTATAGTGGATAGCGGGACAATGCGTACCGACGAAGCATCCCCGTTCTCTCCTTATAGATATATTTTTACAAATTGATGTTTATTATTCTAAGCAGTTATGTAGTTGTTAATATCCAAAAATGCTATGGAAAAATAAAATAAAAGGGATCAAGTAATCTTTCTAAATAAAAACCACTTGATACCTTAAAAAACACACATAATAATCAAAAAGTACATCTACTACCATTGTAATAGATGGTTTGCGCTAAAATATCAATATCTTTTTAGATTATCTCATCTTGCCAATTTCTTTCTTGGAGAATTTTTAGGTTTTTTTGTGCATAAAAATCTACTTATCTTACTACAAATACGTTTTAAAACATTGAATATGAATATTTTGTATTGTTAGGAAAAATGACGATTTTTGTTAAATTTTTGTGCAATAAAAAATTGAAGAGAACTTATGCAAACTACAGAAGAAAAAATGCTCAAGAAGATTCAACAAGAATATGATAAAAGAATCAAAATTCAGCAAATTGGTAAACGAGATAAAGAACCTAATTTGTTGAACATTTCTAATAGGTTAGATGAGTATTATATCTTTACTAAACTCAAAAATTATTGTCTGTATTTGAGTTATCGAAATATTGTGAGTGAAGCCAAAATGCCTTATAACGCCAGTGATTTTAAGCTGATGCCTGCTATTCTCGAAGAACTTGATACGCATTCTTTTGAGCATCCTATTATTGAGGTGTACAATCAAATTCGTTTGTTGTATGAAAATGGCAATGCATTTGTAACACCTTCTGACTTTGAAAATTTATTGACAAAAATTGCGGAACTAACGCCCAAATTAAATGTAGATGAAGGAATCGAAATTTATTCTTTTTTGACAACTTATTTTGTTCGTAAAGTCAATGAGGAACAAACTGATTATCAAATCTTACTTTTTAAAACTTACAATCAAATAATTAATCTCCGATATGGTAGAAACAATCGCAAAAGGATGCCTTTGCCGCCTGGTATGTACAAAAACATGGTCGTTATGGCGATTATCCTCAAGGATTCAGACATATTTGATACTTTAGAAACAGCTCATATTTCCATTAAAAAAAGTCTCAAGGGCACTAAACGTACTTTTGCTTGGATTGAAAAATTCATTGACATTTATCAAAAGAAAATTGAGCGAAAAGAAGCTCCAAATTATGTCAAACTGTGTAAAAGTCTTTTATTTTTTGAACAAGAAAAATATGTCGATGCTTACAACACTTTAGATTATCCTTTACATGCACATGGTCTCTTTATCAATATGGATATCAAAATTTTATACCTCAAAGTTTTGTATGAAATTGAGACGACGAAACCAACTACATTGAAAAAAGATAAGGTTGAAACCCTTAAATTTTTAGAGGCATATCGAGCTTTATTAAGGGATAATAAAAAACGTAAAAAACGCCTAAATTATCAGGAAGATTTTTACAATGCTTTCTATAGCGTTTATAAACAATTGTATGACGTTTACTACAATCCTCATGACCAGAAGATGAAAAAAAAGCTACATCAAGCCATTCTAAAACTCCCCTACCCTTTTAAAACATGGTTTCTCCAAAAGTATCAAACAACTATTGAGAAAAAACAATAGACCTAAATCATTATAATTTAGACCTATTGTTATCATTTTTTGGAGAGAACAGTTTGTCTCTTCGTCGTTATGGAAAGTCCTGCTATTCGTTCTTATGGTGGCTTGCCTGTCACAGACACACGGCCGTGTGTCTCAACGCCCAAACGCCACCATACCACTACTATCAGGTCTATCTTGTAAGGTCGGAACGTTTATTGACATTCTTTTCATTGAATTCTATTATTCAAAAATCAATTTCGTTGTGTAGGTTTCTGTTGCTCCTTTTAACGTGAGCAAATAGATTCCTGATGAGATATTTTTTCGATATAATCGGTGGAACTGTTTGTTCGATACGGCTGTTTCTGCATAAACGACCATTCCTTGTGTATCTGTAAGTACCAAATCATAAGTATCGCTACCATCATTTGGTAATTCAATATTGACTCTATCTTGTACTGGATTGGGATAAACATTGATTTCTTTTTTGGGAGAAATCTCTTGTTCCAAATCCATTTTGTGATTGCCATTGTTTTTAAGCTCATTTATCAGTAAAACATAGGTTCCTGTCTCTGTTATTAAGGCTTCTTCTATATCAATGGTTGTTCGTTTCTTCTTAGGTGTAGACACGATATCTTCTTTAACCAATGTTATCGAAATATCGCCTATCTCATAAAGTACATTGTCCTGTTGAATGATGTCGTACAAAACATTGTCTTGTTGAATGATGTCGTACAAAACATTGTCTTGCTGGATGATGTCGTACAAAACACTGTCTTGTTGGATGATGTCATACAAAACATTGTCTTGTTGGATGATGTCATACAAAACATTGTCTTGTTGGATGATGTTTAATAAGGTTTTATCCAAATTTCCGTTACTGTAAACGGCTTTTGCTTTTTGTAGATTCTCATTCTTTTTAATGAAACCTAAAAAGGTTTTTCCTTCATTTGCAGTATTGGTGCTATTTTCTTCTAACCGAAGAATTTGATAGCTAATGCTTAAATTTTTGTTACTTTTGTTTCTTATAGAAAAGTAGCTATCGTCTACTTCTAAAGAGGCTTCTAAATTTTTTAATTGTGCCTGTACATTTGTTGTGAAACCTAAAATGCAAGCGAGTAACATGAATATTTTTAATTGTTGAAAAATCATAAAGCAATTATTAATAAATTAAATAATTGAGCTATGAAGGCCTTCGACCATAATTAGTATGGTCACTCATTTCAAAATCTTGTTAACAACACTACAATATTAATACAGATTTCACTCAAAAACCCACACGTTTGCAAACGTTAATAAACGTTGCCAAACGTTTTCAACCATTCACCAACAAACTATGAAAAAGACTGAATATCAATGCTTTAGAAATTTAATAGAAGAAGTTTTTGAGCTTTTTTCTAACAGAAAAAATGCTTATAAAAAATATGGAGAGGAAGATTATAAGAAGGTAATAAATGATTTAGACCACATTTTAAAGACAAAGCATGCCACAAGTATTACAACTTTAAAAAGACATCTAAATTTAAAAACAGAGGATAATTTACCTCGTATTGCCAATTTGAATTTATACTGTAAGTATTGTTCAATTAAAGAAAGCGTTTGGTGTAAAACAGAGAAATGGCATTTACTATTAGAAGAAAACCAAGAAAGTGTTGAAGAGGAAAACAAAGCAAATACGGAAGATAAAAAACAAATAAATACCGAAGAGGAAAACAAAGCAAATGCTGAAGAAGACAAACCTATTATTGTCACAAATATTTGGTATACTCCTAAACCTTTCAAATTTAGGGATTTTTGGCGCAAAGATGATGAAGGCTCTTTGTTTGTAGATTTCTCAAAGAAACAAATACGTTTTGAATCTAAAAACACTAAATTATTGCTGATTAAAGGAGTTTACATGAGTCAGGTTCTCCATACTAAAATGCTTGGTGATGTCGCCAATAGTTGGGTCAAAATCACCTATAAAGGCGAAGGAACTAAAAACAGAGAAGCTTGGTTTCAAGACAAAGGTAAAGCAAGTGGACTTAGCAGTATGTTTGGGGGAAGCAAAGAATTGTATAAACTACTTTATCAATTAATGACGGAAAGTAAATCATAAGGTTTTTGAGGTTCTGACCATGAAAAATAGACCCGATAGTAGCGTTATGCTGAAAGGCTACATTTCGACTTTGCTCAATGAACGAGGTTTTGCGAGGGTGGCATAGTAGCGGATAGCGGGCCTTTCCATGACGACGAAGCAACGAACCATTCTCTCCAAAAAAACTCGCTACTTCCGACGAATAATCCAACTTGAAATGTAATCAAATGCACTTGAAATAAGCGTCTTATTTGGACTTAAATATGCGGTTGAATCATTGATATTTGCCATCATTTCTCCTAATTCTTCTACTGTATCTTCAATCACTAAATTCTCTCGTCTGACCATTCTTTGAAAAGCGGAACTTGGTGCCAATTGTGCTTTGTGTGGCATCAGTTTAAGCAATTTTCGTCCATACTTTAGTTCATCCTCATTCAATTTTCCATCTTCTCGTTCTTTCATATTTTCTAAAAGCCCATCAAACAGTTCCAATTCTTTAGAGGAAGGAAATACCCATACTTGTATGTCTTCTGAAAACTCAATAGACATTTTTTTAGCTGTTTTTTTAGTTGTTGCTTTCGTTTCTTCTTTCGCCTTTTTCTTGGATTCGTTTTCTTCCTCTTTGGATTTCTTGTTTTTTGCTTCTTTTCTGGCTTGTTTTTCTTCTGCTCTCTCTTTTTTTCGATCCGCTCTTATTTCTTCTTTACTGCGATATTTCACTTCCCAATAAGAGAACCATTCTTTATTGCCAAAAAAGTTTTTGACCAAAAGTGGGCGTTCTATTTTCTCAGAACTCTCTTGAATCAGCTCAATAATTTCTTCGTAGTTATTAAGTATTTGTGCTTTACCTTGTGGCTGTTTCGCATTTCGAATTGACAATACTTTCGTCAAAAAACTCCTTGTTTCAGAACGACTTTTGTTCAAAAAGTCCATTAGTGGTTGTGGATTTCCTTGTATCAACTGTCCCAAGATTGCTCCCATATCTTTAGGATATTGCGCTATCAATTTTTCCAAATCCTTCTCTGTAAATTGATTTAAAATACTAATAATAAGTTTTATAAGAATGTCCGTTAACATGTTTTTTTTTTAGTGTGACGGGTGACGAGTGACAAAGGACGAGTGACAAAGGACGGGTGACGAGTGACGGGTGACGAGTGACGAACCAATCTCCATCAACTACAAAAACCACAAAAACTACACAAACCACAAAAACTACTCCCCCTCCCCCATCTTTTCAACTGAAAATCCTACATTCATAATTTCTGTCATAGGATTTACTCGCATATCTTGATAAATTTCAAAGCGATACGTTCCTGTTTGTTGCAAGGAAGCATTTTTTTGGATTGTTACGTCATTGGTCAAAACAGTACCGATGCCTCCACCATACCAACGTCCTTCATCATCAGCCATTGGAATATTGAGCGGATCTGTGCGTTCCTCTCCATCAGGATAGATGGTCTTGATTTTAAGCCAAAGATTGGAATAAGCATATTCATTGGTATGTCTCACATGAATTTGCAGATGGTACAAGGCATTTATGTCCTCTATATTGGTCTCAAAATTTAAGACATTATCATAATACCAACTATTTGCTTCAAAGGCATAACTCTGCTCATAAACTTGATTTTGTTTACAAGCCATTAGACTGATTCCCATAAAAAAGAAAATCAAAACCAACCGAAACCATTTTTTCACATCAATCTTTCTTCTTATTGTCATCATTACGCTGACTGGGCTTTTGGGTGTTTTTAGCTGAATTTCGACGATTGCCTTGTCTCCGATTATCGGGCTTTGTAGGCTTCTCGCTTTTTTTATCCTTAGATTGAGTAGTGTTTGTTTTCTCTATTTTTTTATCTGGCATTTGCTTAGGCTTTGGCGTCGGCTTAGATTTTTTTTCATTAGTCTTTTTAAAGGGATCTACCGCCTCTGTTTTTTTAGCTTTTGCATCTTTTGGTTTATCTGTTGTTTTTCTATTACGAGGTGGTCTATTTGTATCAGTTCCTTCTCTATTTCTGCTCCTATTTCGATTGCGAGAGCGTTTTTTATTTTTCTTTAAGTTGGGTAAATCAATTTCCTCTACTTTGCCAATGTGGTTGTCGTCTTTGTTTTCCTCCAACAGCATTCTGCGGTTTTCTCTGGTTGCTTCAGATAATAGCGATTCGGGTACTTCTCCTTTGACATTCATTTCCTTAATATGCTTGACCCGTTCAAGGCTTAACATGGTCAAAGGACTTTGGGGCAAGGCATACCACATTTTTCGCTTAAAAATATCGGTTTTTACCAATCTCGCCCGTCCTTTTTTCGTCTCCAAAAAGTCCACTTTTTTGGGAAAATCCCTCAAAGCATCCAAATAAGAGTCCAATTCATAATTCAAACAACATTTCAAACGTCCACATTGTCCTGATAATTTCGATTGATTGATGGCTAAGTTTTGGTAGCGAGCCACGCTTGTATGTACTGTTTTGAAGCTTGTGAGCCAAGTGGAACAGCATAGTTCTCGTCCACAAGAGCCAATTCCGCCCAATTTGCCTGCTTCTTGTCTAGGTCCAATCTGGCACATTTCTACCCGCACTTTAAATTCTCGGGCAAAAACCTTGATGAGTTCTCGAAAATCGACTCGATCTTCTGCTGTATAATAAAAGGTGATTTTTCGTCCATCTCCTTGATATTCGACATCGCTGATCTTCATGTTCATATTCATATCTCTTGATATGACTCTTGAATGTAGCAAAATGCCTGGTTCCTCTTCTCTAAAAATCGTTGCTCGTTCAAAATCTTGCTCTGTTGCCAATCTCAAAATCTTCGTAATTTTTGGAGAATCTTCATCAATACGCTTTTTACGCATTTGTAAACGGACTAATTCACCGCTTAGGCTAATTTGTCCTATATCTTGTCCATAATTTGTTTCTACAACAATGGTATCGCCTGTTTGAATAACAGCGTTCAAATAATTTCTGTGAAAACCTTTACGGCTTCCGTTTTTATAGCTTACTTCTACAATATTAAAGGAATCTCTTTCTCCAAAATTCGGCAAATCTGCCAGCCAATTGTAGGTATTCAAGCGGTTACAACCTCCTGTGCTGCAATTGCCTTTGCTTTGACAGCCCGATGGTTCTCCGCTTTTTTGGTTTCCACATGTTCCACATCCCATATATAAATACTCCTTTTTTTAGTTTTAGTTGTTTTCAAAATTTCTTGGAAAGACGTTCAAACCATTTATGATAGACCTGATAGTAGTGGTATGGCTTCCTTTGGTTTATGTAGTTTTTGTGGTTGCCCTTTTAACGCTGCCCAATAACCTAAGCCATAATAGCGTATAGCAGGCCCATGTGTTACGACGAAGCAACCTACCGTTCTCTCCATATTTTTATACAATTACTTCTTTAGAATACTTGTCAATTGAATAGATATATTGAAAAATAATATCTTTGCATTAACATTGCGTTCAATATAGTAATATGCTTTGTTAAAGATAGTATTTAATTTTTCAATATCGTGAATATTGAGATGCTGAAATAAAACTTGTGCCGTATTTTGTTCATTTTCATTCAAAATTGTGGGCTTTTGCTCGCCACTTATTTGGAGTTTTAGAACTTCTCTGAAAAAAAACAAGGTATAGCGAATAAAATTCTTTTGGGCTTCTCTTCCTAACTTTGCTACATCATCTACCCATTTACTCAATTTTAGAATATTGTTTTGGGCGCAAAAACTCAAAAACTCTAACAATAATGTAGTATTGTCTTCTTCTGTATCCTCTAACATATGAAGGGCTTGGTGCATGTTTCCCTCACACAAAACGGCAATTTGTCTCGCTTGCTGGGCTTCAACTTGCTTCTCTTGCTCTAAATACTGTTGAATTCCTGCTCTTTCCATCCGCCCAATTCGGCTGATTTGTGTACGGGATAGAATGGTTTGTAAAATTTTTTCTTCGTTTTGTGCCACCAATAAAATTATGGTCTTATCTGGTGGTTCTTCGATGGTTTTGAGCAATGTGTTTCCTTGTGCTTTTAATTTTTCTGCCAGCCAAATAATTTGAACTTTATAGGGCGATTCAAAGGTTTTGAGGTTGAGTTGTTTGATGATGCTTATGCACTCTTTTTTGGTGATGTTCCCTTGTTTGTTCTCGGCTTGAATGCGCTGTAACCAATCAAATTCATTCATATAGGGAACTTCCTGTAAGGCGGTGCGCCATTCGGCATAAAAGTCCTTGCTCACGGCATCTTTCCCAATCGTCGGAAAGGTATAATGCATATCGGGATGCTGATATTTCGCTGCTCGCTTGCAGGAACGACATTCGCCACAAGAATCCTCCTCAGTGGGATTGGTACAGCAAATATATTGGGCATAGGCTAAGGCCAAGGGTAAATTCCCACTGCCTTCTGTTCCTAAAAATAATTGGGCATGCGCTATTCTATTTTCTTGTACGCCTCGTATGAGTTGTTGCTTTAACGCATGATGGCTGTGTATGTCCTTGAATTGCATTTTTTGTTGTTTGAGTTGTTTTTGTGGTATAATCCTGTGTATAGTCTTTTGGTTTGTATTCTTTCGGTGATTTATGTAGCTTTACAACAAAACAACCATTCCTTTCGTCATTTGCTCATTGAGCGGAGTCGAAATGAAAACAACTTAAACCAATAAAACGATTTAAACAACTAAAAACCACTTAAACATAGAATGAAAGTAGCTGTATTTCGCAAGGCACATTTTAATGCTGCCCATCGCCTCCACAATCCAACCTGGAGTGCTGAAAAAAACAAACAAGTCTTTGGAAAATGTAACAACCCTTCCTATCATGGACACAATTACGAGCTAACCGTCAAGGTCAAGGGAGAAATTGACCCCGAAACGGGCTTTGTCATTGATATGAAGGTCTTGAAAGACTTGATAAAGGAAAACGTAATAGAACGTTTTGACCACAAAAACCTCAATGTCGATACCGAAGAATTCAAGGATTTGAACCCAACTGCGGAACACATCGCTGTCATTATTTGGCGGATTTTGCGAAAAGAGCTCAAAGATGGTTTGGAATTGACCATAAGATTGTACGAAACTCCCCGTAATTTTGTCGAATATAGTGGGGAATAGCTTTTTTTAGGAGAGAACGGTGGCGTCCTTCGTCGCAAAGCATGGTCTCGCTATCCGTTCTTATGGCTTACAGAAGAACCGTAAATCACATAAGAACCGAACCACAGCACTAAGAACCAAGAACTACGGCACTTGTTAGCCATACCACTCCTATCGAGTCTATTTTTCACAGCTTGAACCCCATACAAAGGATTTTTACCGAACCACCGCAAAATGCGTCTCATCTACCGCCTCCACAATTTGATTTTCCGTTATTTTGGTCGCATCATACGATACCGTCGCCATATTGTTCTCCAAACTCACCACACAAGTCGTCACCCCTTCCAATTCATCAACCGTCGTTTTCACAAAATTGGTGCAATGTTCACAGGTCATGCCTGTTATTTTTATATTAATTGTTTCCATTCTGCAAAGTTGCAACAAACATCTATATTTCCCAAATCGCAAGAGTGCTATATTGTCGTAGAAACGTTATTTTCCCAAACGAAATCCCCTTACTTTTGGCGTTGGTTAATTTTGAGATTTGGTATATTAAGGAATTAGGCTCACCAAACCACAAGGCCTTTGAATCACGGATTTTTATGGATTTATTGGATTGCTCAGATTTTTTTCAGTTCATTACCACAAAACTAAGAACCAAGAACTCAACTACAAAAACTCATTGTTGACCAGCACGTTTTTTTTGCTCTCCATATTACTTTTAACGCAAGGTTCGCAAAGGTTGCGCAAGGGGCGCAAGGTGAAATGTCGTTCTAATTCTTTGCGAACTTTGCGTGACCTTTGCGCCTTTGCGTTGAAAGGAACATTGCACAGGAAACTCAATAATCATACAAGTCAACAATGGCAAAAACGACTCAAACAACTTAAACAATAAAAATATGTCCTATTTAGAAACAACGAAAAATGTATATAAAGAAGCAGCAGAGACGCCAGATATTGGCTTATGTTGCACCACTACTCCCGTTTGGCAATTGCCAGGCTTAGATATTCCCAATATTATGTTGGAAATGAACTATGGCTGTGGTAGTACGGTCAATCCTCGTGATTTGGTTAATGATCCAACGATTTTGTATGTCGGTGTGGGCGGTGGAATGGAGTTATTGCAATTTGCTTACTTCTCTCGTAGAAAAAATGGCGTGATTGGCGTCGATGTCGTTGAGGAAATGATTGAGGCGAGTGCGAAAAACTTCAAAGTTGCGGAGGAACAAAATGATTGGTTCAAATCGGAATTTGTGGACTTGAAAATGGGCGATGCGCTCAATTTGCCTATTGAGGATGAATCTATTGATGTAGCCGCTCAAAATTGCTTGTTCAATATCTTTAAAAAAGATGATTTGATAAAGGCTTTGAAGGAAATGTATCGTGTCCTTAAACCGCATGGTCGCTTGGTTTTATCTGATCCTGTTTCGGAATCCCCTATTTCGGATGAACTCAAAGATGATGAGAAACTGAGAGCCTTGTGTTTGAGTGGGGCTTTGCCTTTGAAAGAGTATATTCAGATGATTACGGATTGTGGGTTTGGAACGGTGGAGATTCGGGCAAAACGTCCTTATAGAATCCTTGATTCTAAAAATTACCCTACGGACGAACTCGTTTATATTGAAAGTGTAGAGGTTTGTGCGATTAAAGATCCGATGCCTGAAGATGGCCCTTGTGTGTTTACAGGAAAGACGGCTATTTATTATGGTAGTGAGGAAGCCTTTGATGATAAAAAAGGGCATACACTTTTACCAAATCAACCTTTGGCGATCTGTGATAAAACGGCAGGGGCTTTGGGGGATTTAGGAAGACCTGATATTTTTATTTCTGAAAGTACTTGGTTTTATGATGGGGGTGGTTGCTGCTAAACCTTTATGCAACGGTTATGACCATGCAACATAGACTCGATAGTAGTGGTATGGCTATTGGTTTATGTGGTTTTAGTAGTTTTTGTGGTTTATGTAGTTGTTGCTCTACTTTATTGTGCAGCACAATATCTATAGCCATAAGAACGAATAGCGAGACCATGTGTGACGACGAAGCAACTGACCTTTCTCTCCTATTAGAAATGATTAAAACAAAAAAAAAGAGGAACCTAACCATTCCTCTTTTCTTTATTTAGCTATTTATCCATTGAGCTAATTAATTGTTTACAAACATATTGGATTCTACCAGCACCAGTCATGGCTATAACTTCCACCATTGTTAGAACCATAACTATAATCACTACTGTCGCTATACGAGTATGAGCTAGAGTCAGAATATGAGTATGAGTTAGAGTTAGAGTTAGAGTTAGAGTTAGAGTCATAACTTCCTGTGTTATAACTGCTACCTGAATCCCATGACCAATTTGTTCCACCATTCACTGTTCCTGTTTGAGTTTGAGTCATTTCAAACTCATTGAAGCTGTTTAAATCTTTCATAATTCAATTTAATTTTAAAATGTTAATATAATATTCGCATATAGACAGTTTGTCTGACCTTATGCATATAATTTGTTTTATGTAAGAGGGGAGATAAAATAGTTGCTTGATAACAACACTGCAAATATAACGTCAAAGCTCAAGAAGGGGCAAGCTAAAGATTAACTCAAAAATAAATTTCTATCGGACTTTAATGCCACCAAAAAATCAATACTAAAATGTAGAAGGATCGCTTATAGGAATACAAATCATCAATTGCCCATACTCATTAAGCTCTACACGGGTTGTAGTATTGGAATTTTCTGGTTGTGCAAGATAAAATTGAAAAAAACCACCCTCAATGGTGCTTTGTTTTTGGGGAGTTAATTTATGGGCTTCAAATTTCTTAAAGCTTGATAACTCAGTTACTTTCTTCTGCATAATTAATTAATTTTCAAAAATTTACAAATTAAGTTTATATTAATTATGAGGGGATGTAATACAGGGAAAGAAGCTATAATATTAAATTAATATGCATACCTTCTCCCCTATTGACTGATATGTACGTAGATGTATCAGGTTTTGTTACCATAAAATTACAGTATAATTCTATAAGAAAAGGGTAAAAAAAATGGGTAAAAAAAAATTCTAACCCCCAAAAAAAATATTTTTAGCACAAAATAAAATAAAGAAGTCTAAAATATTGTCAAAAAAAATACAATAAAATGAGTTGCTTTGATATATCTTATTGGTTAACCTCTAAATAATTTAGCCAATACTCCAGTTTCATTTCCTGAAAAAAATTCTTTTCATACTTATCAGCACAAACTTCTTTTAGTTTTTGTGTAAGTTTATCCAACTTACTATTTAAATGAGGTGATCCCTCGTTTTCACCGACCCACTTAAAGAAATTCAACATCACTCGCTCGCCCTTAAAAATCCGTTCATTCTTATTCAGATAGCGTTTGGTAGAACAAAACAGCGAATACAACAAAAAGAAGTTCTTTTTTTCATATTGAATCATCAAATTCAAAATACGAGCATTACAAATACAGGGAATTTTTGGATTGTTTCTTTCTTCATCCAACAATATATCGACCCATGCCTGTGCTTTATCCAATTGTTTGTTAAAGAAAAAAGCTTGTGCAAAGAAAAAACCGACGGTCATTCGCCAATCACTATCTAAAAAACGCTGTTGTTTTTTCCAAAAAACAACGACTTTCTCCTCCATCTCTATAATTGTCTCAAAATCATTCTGCTCTATCCAATAATGCAACTTAAAATTATAGTATAACTTTTCAATCAAAACCTCAAAATGCGTTCCGACATTCTTATGCGCCAAGACCTCCTTTTGAAACACTTCATATTTCGCTTCAAGCTCTTGAAACAAAGCATCATCTTTAGATTTAGCACAAGCCAACAGTCCCGTAACCAAATTGGCGACCAATGTTTTGTAATAAACAGGCGAACGGTCATCTTGTGCCTCCAAAAAAACAACGGCTTCTTTAGCATCTATTTTGACTCGCTCATAATCCAACATCGCCATATGTAGCATATTTTGACATTCATAATATAGACTTTGTGCAATGATGGTTTGTGCTTCTTTTTTATCTTGTAATAAAGGATTTTGTAAAAGAGTAAAAATTTCTGCTTCGTGTTCTTCGCTACGCAAAGGATGCAAGATTCGCAACATATTTTTGATGTCCCTTGCCAAAGCACGATAAGAGACAATACTTTTGGCATATTCTATATACGCCAATTTTTCTTGTTGTAAATCCACCAACTTATCTGTCATCTCTTTATTGGGCAAATAAGACAACCACAAAGATTCCCCTGTATTCAGCAATTCCACCAAAAACGTATAAAGGTGCAGTTGTTTCAACTTTTTATACGTTCGTTCATAGACCCGCAAAGCATCTTTAAACAAACCCCGATTTCGCAATAAAGAAATATTCTGAAAGTTGTCAATCAACTGAAAAGCTTCATTGTGTTCGGCATGATAAATACGCAATGTTTTTAATATATTTTCAAACAAGAATTTTTTATAAGGCGATAGATGTTTCACCTTCATCTTTTTGGTCAAGACAGCTTCGTCATATTCCTCCTGTTTATCTATCGCATCAAACAACTTTAAATAAACACTGTCTTTTTTACCAAAAGCCTGCGTAAAAAGCTTAAAATGCCTTTTTTCACTTTTACTCATCGACTTTATCAATATGAAGAGGTTATTCATTCCACTTTATTTAATATTTTTTTGGAGAGAATGGTCAATTGCTTCGTCGTTACGCAGGGTCTCGCTATCCGTTCTTATGGCTAAAAAGAACCAAAAATCAGATAAGAACCGAACCACAGCACTACGGCATTAAGCACGACAGCACCCGTTTAGCCATACCACTACTATCGAGTCTATTTTGCATAGTCAGAACAAAAAAGACAGTTATAAGAGAAGTTTGATTCTCAATAGCAAGATGTCAGAAAGGACATAAATTAGAGGGTGGGATAAAATAGCAAGTTCAAAGGTAAAGTATTCTTTACAACAATCAAAATCATAATCCTATAGAACACTACCCTACCCTATTCTAATACAATTGTAATACCTTTGAAAATGAACTGGTAGTAATGAGCCTCGTTATTACTATCCTGCTTTGCCGATTAATTTTCATGGTGGTTTGGTGGTTTCTTGGAGACTTTGGTTAATTTAGTAATACAAATTATGCCCAGATCGTCAATGGACTTTTTTCATCATAAAAACCAATAAAGCAAGAAGCTGCTGAACGAGTACCACCTTCACTACTGGTTACTGAATGAACACAATTTGATCGGAATAAAATCAACTCCCCTTCTTTTGGTTTCAACTTTTGAGAGAGCACTGGAATTTTTGCTTTATCTATAAAATCATAATTTCCTGTAAAAAGTGCTTCTAATTCTGATGGATTCGGTGCATAATTCCACAATTCTAATTCTCCACCTTTATCAGAAACATCAAAATACAAATTAGCTGCAAGTTGACACTGCATTGCGCTAAATTCCTTACTATCAGGTAAATCCTTTAATAGAGAATCAACATGTGGCGGCAAACCTCCTTTTAAGGAAGCTTCAAACGATCTAATAATTCCAGGATTCATTGCTCTTTTAGATATTTTCTGAATCTCACAATCATATTGCCAACAGACTGTCAATTTGTCTATTATCTGGTCAAGAGGATTTATCTCGCCAAATATTTTGCGAATATTTGCTTGTGTATGTTCACCTTTTTCTAAATATTGAGTGATTTTTTCTGGCTTATTTTCAGTTTCAAATAAGGTCATACCAATTCGATTCACTGGCACATCCAATGCATTTGAGTAACGACTCAAATTTCCCTTTAGCTTTAAACTTTCTTGCCATTTTCGACAGTTTGACTCATTTTCAAATGGATAAATTCTCAGCGCAAGTATATTGCCAAATAGTAAGTCAACAATATCTTTTTGAAGTAGTTGTGTAGATTGTTTAATTGTCAAGTTCATAATTAGAATATAAAGTTGTTGTTAAATCTAAATTGTAATATATATTACCAACAAATCTACTAAATTATTTACTAAAAGCTTTCTAAATTAGCTCTAAAAAAATATCCAAACCAAACTCAATTCTATTAGGAATAATAAAGTATTTTAGATTCCATTTATAGAAACGAGCTATCCAGTTCTGTTCATGCAAAATAGACCTGATGGTAATGGTATCGTTTTTTTGAGGGGCAAATGTAGGGGAGGCAAAACGATGAGAATGGACAGCAGGAGCTTGCGTCACGACGAAGCAATTGACCGTTCTCTCCAAAAAAATAGAATTTAGAAATTATGATTTAGAATTTAACAATTCCGTTCTCTCCAAAAAAAAGATAATATTATATATAAAAAAACATTTTATTAGGTAAAGGTTTTCATTAGAGGGCTTTATTCGTATTTTTGTGTCCATTTTGGGTAGTACTTATTTTCGCCAAAACATATAAACTTACATTCTTTAATTGTGCTATCCTTTTTATTCATTATTAAAATACAACAACTATGTCTGTACAAGAAAAGTATACAGAAGAAGAATGGTTCTTACTTCAAACGACGCCTTCAATGGTGGGTTCGGCGATGGCTGTGGCTGGAAATAGCGGCATTATGGGTACGATGAAAGAGGCAATGGCAAATGTGCGCTCTATTATGGAGGCAAATGCGGAATATCCTGATAATCCCTTGATTGCGGAAGTGGCAAAAAAGCCTGAAAATCGGGCTGATGCAAAGGAAATGGCGAGTGATTATCGGGAGCGTATTATGGGTCGTATGAAAGAAAATGGGGTAAAAGAACCTGAAGAGGTGGCTGCTTTGACGCTTTCTGATGTGGAACAATCTTGCGCTATTTTGGCGGCTAAAGAGGATGATGCAACGGCTTTGGAATACAAAAACTGGTTGTTGGCGATTGCAAATAAAGTGGCTGAGGCTGCAAAAGAAGGTGGATTTTTAGGTTTTGGTGGGGAGCAGGTGAGTGAGAATGAGCAGGCTTTTTTGGCGCAGTTGAATAGTGCGTTGAATATGGATGAGATTGTTTAGGATTCAGAAAGTGACAGGTGATGGGTGACGGGTGATTAATGTTTTCCTTATAGCTGTGCGCTTCTTTTCTCTATGGTTTTTGGACTAAGAACTTTGCATGGATCTTTTCTTGAATCGCACTTTTCCTATAATACATAAAAAACAAACCCCACAGATTTAGAGGAACCTGTGGGGGTTTTTCGTATGTATGGAGATTACGAAAAAAATAATTCAAACAACATTATTGTATGTAAATGTTATTTTTATTGTACGACTCTAATTTTTCGGGCTAAAATTTCTTCTCCGACTTGTACGCTTAAATAATAAACTCCTGAATATAAGCGACTTACATCCCAAGTAATATTATTTGTTCCTGTATACATTTCTATTTGTTTTTCTTGCAAAACACTTCCGACAATATTAATCAATTGTATTTCAACGATTTGTCGTTCAGTTACTTCTAATGCAATATTTAAAAAATCTGTAGTTGGGTTGGGATAGGTTTGAAGGCTGGAAATTTGCTTTGTATCCTTAATTTGGTCTATACCTGATTTGGGCATCAGTTCCATCATGCCTCCACTCTCTTGTGCTATATCTTCTTCTCCTTCTCTGTTCTTAAAAGCGTTGTCACTATCGGTGGTTGTGGGTCTATCTGGCATTAGCTCTATCATGCCACCGCCATCTTGTGTTATCTCTTCTTCAACAGTGGTTTTAAAAGCGTTGCCGCTATCGGTGGTTGTGGGTCTATCTGGCATTAGCTCTATCATGCCACCGCCATCTTGTTTTATTTCAATTTTTCCTTTATCAGCTTGAGCTTTAAGGGTTTTATTTTGAAAAATTAACAAAGCAAGTACCATTGTTAAAAGGACAAGTAAACGAATTATTTTAAGGGCAAATTGTTCTTTAGTGTTTGTTTGATTATGTTGTAATGATGTGTTCATAGCTGATATATTTTGATGATTTTCTTTTCTCAAAGTTAAGTCATTTTGCATTATAAAACACATGCTATTTTGAGGACTATATGGATTCAACAAGAATACATAAAAAACACAAATATTTGATTATCAAACATTTAAGCGTGATATTAAAAAATGTATCTTTATAGGGGTTTTTCGCAATTGGGGGCGTAGAAGTACTTGGTGCTGTGGTTCTTCATTTTGATTCTGCTCGGTGACCAAGTGCTGTAGAGACTAATTTCTTATCGACCAATATCACTAATTTCTAATCGACTACTTACCAAATTACCGAAATGGGTGGTGGTCTTGTTGGCTGGTTTTTTGTTTTTCTGGAACGATTTTAAAAATATCTTCGTCTTCGCCTTTGACAAGTTCTTGATTCCTTGCGTAGTCAATGATGGTTTGTTTATTGGTTGTAAGATTTTTGTAGGCTCGATCCATATCGACAATTTCTGCGACATAGTGCTCCTTTTTATCTTCTAAAGTAGATATTTCTTTTTTGAGTTGGATAAAGCTGAGTAGGTTGTTGGAATCAAAGAAGATGATCCATACAGAAAATAGTACCAATAAAATGGCATATTTGGATTCGTATAAGACCTTCAAAAAGGGATTTACCTGCATGTTACTGGCTTTATTTGGTAGTTTTTGCTTGGGCATTGTTGTTGTTTTTTTACACAAGATTATAAAATTATTAGCCACTGACAAAGGTTTTTAAGAAAAAAATTAGTTTACTATGTTTTCCACAAACAATCCTTGTTTTTTTATAATATTTTACTATATTTAAATCAGATTATTAGGAATATACGAAGGCAAACATAAAAACTTAGGATTTTTCAATTATTAATACTATCAGATTGGTATTGGTAGTGCTGGCACAAGAATTATCAAAGCATCTCAATAAACTAACAAAAATGGAGCAATAATTTATTTAGAGAACGGTGGATTGCTTCGTTGTGGCGCATGGGCCTGCTATCCGCTATTATGGTGGTTTGCCTGTGCTGCGGTCAGACATATCTGCTCCATACCGCTACTATCAGGTCTATGTTGGATGGACAGTATCTTAGCACTTATCGTTAAGGCAGTGCAAAATAGCCCTGATAGCAGTGGTTGGCTAACAAAGTGCTGTAGTTCTTGGTTCTTAGTGCTGTGGTTCGGTTCTTTCGTGATTTGAGTTCTTTGTTAGCCATTAACGGATAGCAGGACTTGACGTAACGACGGAGTGGCTGTCCTTTCGCTCCTAATAAAAATGATAACAACTACACGATTTATATAACCTAACACACTAAAAAAAATACTATGAAAGCATCCTCCATTTTATTCATTCTTGTGAATATTCTATTTGCTTCTTGCCAAACTGCTCCCGTGCAAGAAGCGACGCTAATTCCTAAACGAATTGGGACGTATTCGGGTTTTGCCAATACGAATGGGGAGCTGGTAATTCCTGCGATTTATGATAAAGTCAATGATTTTAAAGACGGCTGGGCGAGTGTCCAAAAGGAAGGTCTTTGGGGTTTTATCAATGAACAAGGTGATACCGTTATTAATTTTGAGTACGATTTCGTTGAGCCTTTTGCCAATGGGTATGCGCCTGCCAAAAAAGATGGGGAGTGGAGTTTGATTGATCGCCAGGGGGCAAGTATCGAATTGGCGGAGACGTGGACGGATAGTACTACTACTGCTCATTTTGTGCCGAGCCTTAAAGATAATCATTGGTTTTTTATTACGCCTGATGGAGAATGGCTTGATCCTGCTTTGTCAGGGAATGGTGCTTCAACACAGGCTTCTTCTGTAGTGCCTTGAATGTAAGGGCTTGTTGTTCGTTGAACATTTAAAATGTATTATTACCCTTCTTTTCCTATTTCACCAAAAGAATTAATTATTGTGTTAATTTACCAGTGGATAGAAATCTAAATCGGTCAAGAGCCTGTCTCTTTGTAATTAATTTTATCTTGTTACAACACACATTTACATATGAAAGAAATTAAAATAAATTATAATCCCTATAAAATACTCAAATTTTTTGCAAACAAATTTAATGTGGCATTTGAGTCTGATTGTATAGAATATGTCATACAGCTTCCTGATTCCTTTGGTGACGGAATACTATCGGGATTTAGTCTTGGTGATGGAATAGGCGTACTGTGCTTAAACTGCCAACTAAAAGATGATTGGAGGTTAATTTTTGAAGATGAAGACATCCCCCCTGTTCAGTTCAATTTTTTAAAAAAAGGAAGCGTACGACATGTGCTGGCAGATGATATAAATTATGACCTAAAGCGTTTGACTGGCAGCATATCTGCAAATATTAGAGGAAAGCAACATTATTTTCAATTTCCAAAAAATGAAAATATAGTTTTTATAACAATGATGGTAGATCGAACACAGTATTTAACCGAAATTGATTGTCTAATAGACGAAATGCCTGATGCGTTTCAAGAAGTGTTCAAAGATACAGAAGCTCGTAAGAGTTTCTTATACAAATCTAAATATAGCATGGCGAGTTCAGAATGTTTAAATAATATTTTGACAGCAAATGACGAAGGAATAGTCAGAACCACATTTTTAGCAGGTGTATCTTTTGAGCTTTTATCGTATCAAATTAGACAGTATATATCGGAACAATCTCCTTCTGAAAAAGCATTAATTCTTCGACAAAATGATTATGAACTAATACAGAAAGCAAAAAATATAATGGAAAAAAATATTCAGGATTGCCCTACCATTATAGAGCTTTCTAAAGAAGTTGGTATAAACCAAACGAAATTAAAAGCAGGATTCAAAAAAGTTTATGGGCAGCCTATTAAAACATGGCTAAGAAATAAACGACTCTCTCTGTCTAAACTGCTTCTTCTACAAGATGACTATAGCATTAAAGAAATAGCAGGAATGATAGGTTATAGTAATCAGGGACACTTTGCCAAAAAGTTTGAAGATAAGTATGGTTTGCTACCTAAAGATTTTAGGGCTTCAATTTATAAATAATGAGAACTTAGAACATGAGTTAAAAATAAACGCTGCTTTTCAATACAATCAAAAACTCAACTGATTTGCATAAAATTTTTTTTTCATATAATAAATCTAATTTTGATGTTTTAACGTCTATTTGGATTCGATACAACATTGCTCTTTCTCTACCTTTGTTTTTTCAAAAGAACGTGAGAAACAGAAATATTTAGATTTGGCATTTAGAGTATATTAGGATTTTCTTATGAAGCAAGTATAAGATATCTTTTTACCTGAATTTTGCTTTTTTTTTTGGTACTGTAAACCTAACTGGTGTACTAGCTCCACTCTAAAAATGCTTAATTTGGTCAAAGAATTTATCCTTTTCACAAGTCTCAATAAGCTCTATCTGTACTGAATTAGTTATAGATATTTTACTTATATGTGATAACATCACGTTTGTATTCTGTAACTTTTATTAATTTTATAATATGAAAAAATTCATTTCATTAGGCATTGTATCTTTGATTTTGATTGTGTTTTCTTCTTCATTATCAGCACAGATAACTAACAAAGGTAATTTTATTATAGGGGGAACACTCGGGTTTTCCTCTGCTACATCTACTGTTGATATAGATGATGGCAGTACATCTGTTTCAGGTGAAGGATCAACAGCAACTCAACTTAACTTTGCACCTGCTATTGGGTATTTCTTTGCAAATAATTTTGCATTGGGTATAGGATTAGATTATACGCTGAATAGTACAAAAGATCCTATTGATCCAACAGATTCTAATACAGAGTTTTCTAATACTTTAGACTCCGATTTACTTTTTGGACCGTTCGCTCGATATTATTTTCCTTTAAGTGATGATAAGGCATTTTTTGTAGAAACTACTTTTGGCTTTGGAAGCACTTTAGATGAGTTTGATACGGCACAAGGCACACAGTCTTCTTCTACTAACGTAATGGTATTAGGCATAGGCCCAGGGTTTACGATTTTTTCAAGCAATGCTATTGGTATTGAAGCGTTGGTAAAATATAATTTTGCACGTTCAAATGCTAATATTGACATAGGATCAGTTTCAACTGAGATTACTACTGTTACAAATCAAGTTGATTTTTCGGTAGGGTTGCAGTTTTATTTTGCTAGAATGCAAGCAGCTAATAACTAAAAGTCATTCAGGGCAACTTAAAATAATGAACTACCCTGATGCATCGGGGAATTAAATCCAAATTTGATTAAAGTAGGCTACCCAAAAATTATAGGACATCAATAAAGAAATAAATAATAAAATTATTTCATATAATAAATCTAATTATGATATTTTGACTTCTATTTGGGTTTTAAATATTATTATTGTTGCCTTACCTTTGTGCTATCATAGTAGGGAATTAAAGCCTTACTAACATACGCTTTTAAAATTGATGTTTACTAATTTGGAGCGAAAGGTTTGGGCTTCGTTGTGGCGCAGGGTCTCGCTATCCGCTACTATACCAAAAGACATAGCAGCAGGCCTCTACCGAGCCATTCCGCCTACGCTGCTTTTTGGTATAACGCTTCTATCGAGGCTATTTTACATGGTTTAAACGCTATTGGACTTTTATTAATTTTCCAGTAAATGTATAGATATTTATAAACATATGAACTTTCCTCCAAATCAAATTTCAAAAAGTGTACATTGGTAGGATGTCTCCTAAAAACGAGATGCAATATTAAGAGAGGATTCTATTAAAATATTTATTAAATCAAAAAATATAAATGAAAAAAACATTTTTATTATTTATAGTTTGCATGAGTTATGTAATTACAGGTTGTAATATAGAGCAGAAGAAAGATGCAAAACTACCAGACGTGGACGTAGATGTAGATATAGGTGAAGGTCAGCTACCGAGATACGATGTCGATTGGTTAGATATTGATGTAGGAACTACTGTACGAAAAGTCTCCGTGCCAAAGGTTGTTGTTGTAATGGAAGAAGTAGAAGTGGATATGCCTTTTATTGATTTTAAGATGCCCAACAATCGAGAGACTCAATTAGAAGAAAGAACAGTAGCAGTAGAAGCTGAAGTATTTGATAATACACATAATTTAGAAATCGAAGAAATTTATGTAAATGGTACAAAGCTATATGTGCTTTCTAAGTTAAGGTCTAATGGAGCAAACTCTAAAGGTAAAAAAATCAGATTATCTGATAGAGTGGCAGTAAATGCACCAGAAGATTTAGAAGTCAGACACTATATAATTGGCAAGCGACCTGCTGGTAGTTTTAATCAGCAGTTTACTTATATAACTGACAAAGGAAAAATAGCCAATAAACTAAAAGGTGGCAAAAAAATATATACCAGAAAATAAATTATTTCAAACAAAACACACATATCATGATTAGATGGATAATTACATTCTTAGTAATATCACTTATAGCAGGAGCTTTAGGTTTTGGAGGAATTGCAGGAGCTGCTTCAGGAATCGTACAAATTCTCTTTTGGATATTTCTAGCACTTCTTGCTGTATCAGTTATAAAGCATCTTACAACAAAGAAATTATAATTATCCTACTATATTAACATTTTAATTACTCATTTTTTAAATTATTACTCATGAAAAAGCTTTTATCAGCTTCATCTATAAATGGAACAAACGTTCTCAATAGTGAAGGAAACGACTTAGGAAACATCAAAGACTTAATGATTGATATTTCTTCTGGCGAGATTTGTTATGCAGTTCTTTCTTTTGGAGGATTCTTAGGAATAGGCGACAAATACTTTGCTATTCCTTGGAGTTCATTTGTAACCAGTGGTGAAGACAAACTGGTGGTCAATGTCTCAAAGGAAAGATTAGAAAAATCTCCAGGATTTGATAAAGACAACTGGCCGTCTTCTGCACAAGACAAATACTTTGGCTTGGTCAATGATTACTATAATTCGCACCCAAAGATCTAAATTAATCCATTGAGCAATAAGAGTCTAATGGTTACTTTATTTGTTTGATAAAGTAGTCATTAGGCCTTCATTGTCTGCTGGGAACTAAGTTTGCAACTCTTTATTCATATAGCTTGCTATTTGATTGAGTCAAACAAAGAAAGATGATTTCCTTAAAAAGAAATCATCTTTTACTACGTTTATGTATCTAACGAACCAATCTAATACCAATCATAGTTAAGATGCTCTATATTGGTAAATGTATCCTATCCTAACCCTACCACACCTACTTTTTTCACCTTATCTATCAATTGGTTTCGCTACTATACACTTTCAATATTTTTGAGAATAATGGGAATGGATTTTCCTTTAAAACGTTCTAAAAATTGAATGTCTATTGCTATTTTTTTCTTGATTTTTTTTCTAATTAATGTAATAAAATCAGTAAGTTTCAAAATAGAAGCAACTAATCCTTGTGTGAAGTAAGAGATGCGTATATAATGAGTCTTTCGATTAATAAAATATTGCATTTTTTGAGGTTTTCTAATATCTTGTTCTATCCCCTTTACTAGTGCAAGCGTGTAGAGATAGCCGACAATAGAAGCCATTACCATTATCTGTAAAATTGAGATCTTCTAATTTAAATCCATCACTTTTAGTTTTTCTAAAATAAACCTCTATCTCCCAACGATATTTATAAGCATCTAAAATTTGTTTAATTTCATTTTTATTGGAAACTAAACGAACATAACGATCTTGCCCTTTCTTAGAAACTTTGTCCCATACCACTAAATAATAGTAAGTATTACCATCCATCGTAAATTCTTGGAAATCAACCACTATGGATTAGAAATCCAT
>Ga0209185_1000641_pt1 | contig 38256 bp, 35 predicted proteins | sample SidtaG_2_FD_187425 | JGI IMG/M metagenome (GOLD analysis project Ga0209185, IMG submission 187425) | Marine algal microbial communities from Sidmouth, United Kingdom - Sidmouth_Asex2 metaG (SPAdes) (version 2) | ecosystem: Host-associated > Algae > Red algae > Unclassified | place: Sidmouth... | reverse complement strand
TACGGATGATGAGGAGGATGAGCGCAAATAACCATTGGGGCCAGGAATAAAAACATTCCATAAATAGGCCGGATATATGAGAGCAATGATTTTTCTCTCACACTATGATCAAATATCTTGCAAACGGGGTGGGTTCATATATGTAGGATATTAGGGTAACGCAGGAGCAGTTACCGAGAATAACCATGACATAAACTTAATGCCTTGCCTAAATTGTTTTTAGTTCCCACTGAAACATGCATTTTGAGTGGGAACGGGTATAGTAATAAATTTTTACTTTATTCTGGGTTATTTACCGATACAAAATGATGAAAAAATTTCGGATAACAAGTCGTCATTGGTAAATTCACCGGTGATTTGGTTGAGTTCTTCTTGGCAAAACCTTAATTCTTCAGCAAGTATTTCTCCTGCAACATAGGTTTCTAGTTGTTCTAACCCTACTACCAAATGATTGTGAACTTTTTCTAATGCAGATAAATGCCTACGACGTGCCATAAACCCACCTTCAGTGCTTCCTTGGTAGCCCATTATCTCTTTTAGATGTTCTTTTAAGGGGTCAATACCTTGACCGTTTTTAGCTGATAATGTAATGGTAGGGGTATTATTGGATATTGAATAACCAGTAGGTGCTTTGCTTATATCAGCTTTGTTACGAATAATAGTTAAACCTATGCTTTTTGGTAGCTTTTCAAAAAACTCAGGCCATTCAGTTTTTGGGTCTATATCTGTATTAATGGATGAATCAACCATAAGTAATACCCGATCGGCTTGGTTAATTTCATTCCAAGCACGTTCAATACCTATTTGTTCAACCTTATCTTCACTTTCTCTTAGCCCAGCAGTATCAATAATATGTAGCGGCATACCATCAATATGAATTTGCTCAGTTAGCACGTCGCGTGTAGTACCTGCAATATCAGTAACAATAGCGCTTTCTTTACCACTTAACGCATTGAGTAAACTTGATTTACCTGCATTAGGTCGTCCGGCAATAACAACACGCATTCCTTCTCTAATAATGGCGCCTTGATGAGCCTGTTTGCGTACATCAATAACTTGAGCAATAATTTTTTTCAAATTAGTAACTATTTTTTTATCTGCTAGAAAATCTATTTCTTCTTCGGGAAAGTCAATCGCTGCCTCTACATACATTCTTAAGTGAATGGTATCTTCAACTAATTGATTAATAAGTTTTGAAAAATCACCTTGTAGTGAATTAAGTGCACATTTAGCTGCCTGTTCAGAACTTGAATTGATTAAATCAGCGATTGCTTCTGCTTGTGTTAAATCAAGTTTATCGTTTAAAAATGCTTGTTCACTAAATTCACCTGGGTTTGCCATTCTTACTTTAGGTAGTGATAAAATTTCTTTTAATAGCATATCTAAAATTACAGGACCGCCATGACCTTGAAATTCAATTATATCTTCCCCCGTAAATGAATTTGGGCCTTGAAAATATAGGGCGATACCTTGATCGAGTGTTTCATTATTGCTGTTTTTAAAAGTAAGGTATTCAGCTTTTCTTAGTTCAGGCACTTTACCTAAAATAGCATGAGCCACATTTTTTACTTCTGGGCCTGATACTCTAATAATTCCGACACCTCCTCTTCCAGGTGCAGTTGCTTGTGCTGCAATAGTTTCTTTGGCTAGATTAGCGAAACTTAATTCAGTCATTTATTTACTCGATTAAACACTTAAATTTTGAATGTATTATAACCCTAAAGCATTTTAATATGCATGATGTGAATTATTATGTAAGCCGTAAGGAGGGGAATTTTGGATGAAAAAAAAGGTGACCGAAGTCACCTTTATAAATTTTACTTAATTATTATGCTGCGGCGGTTTTTTTCTTTTCAATACCAGCAAATATTATTTTCATTTGAACAATTGATATCAAGTTACTTACTAACCAGTAAAGTACTAAACCAGAAGGGAACCAAAAGAAAAATACAGTAAACGCTACTGGCATGTATTGCATTATTTTTTGTTGCATTGGATCTTGTACGGTCATTGGTTGCATCTTTTGCATTACGAACATACTAACACCCATTAACACCGGTAATATGTAGTAAGGGTCTTGTGCCGATAAATCTTGTATCCATAACATGAAAGGAGCATGGCGTAATTCAACACTTTCTAAAAATACCCAATATAGCGCTAAGAAAATAGGCATTTGTACAATTAAGGGTAAGCAACCGCCAGCGGGGTTAACCTTTTCTTTACGGTACATTTCCATAGTAGCTTGCGACATTTTTTGCCTATCGTCACCAAAGCGTTCTTTTAACTGTGCCATTTTTGGTGCTAACGCACGCATTTTAGCCATAGAGGTATATTGCGCTTTAGTTAATGGGTACATACCACCCTTAACTATTAACGTTATTACAATAATAGCAACGCCCCAATTTGAAACGATAGATTGAATTTTAATAAGTAACCAAAATAATGGTTGGCTGATCATCCATAAGAAGCCGTAATCAATGGTTAAATCTAAATTAGGTGCTATTTTTTCAAGTACTTCTTGATCTTTTGGACCTACATATAAAATTGCCGATGTAGTTGCTTGTGTATTGGGTTCTATAGAAAGTGCTGGTGCTTTAAAGCCAATTACTGCGTCTTGATTACTTGTATAGGTAGTGTAAATTTGATTTGAATCTTCTTGATGTGGTACCCATGAAGATACAAAATAATGCTCTAACATGGCTACCCAGCCACCTAAAGTAGTAACGGCTAATTTACTTTCAGCAATATCATCAAAATCGTATTTTTCATATCTTTCTTCGGTTGTTGAATAAGCTGCACCTCTGTAAGTTGGCATTAAGGCTGAACCACCTTCAACAATAGTTGATTGTTTAAGCTGCGCGTATAGTTGCACATTAGCAGCAGTAGGAGTGTTATTTTTTACAATATATTCAACATTTACACTGTAGCTAGAGCCTTCGAAGGTAAAACGTTTAGTAACCGCTAAACCTTCAGGTGTTACAAAGTTTAAATCTACTGATAAAGTATCGTTTGCAGCAATATCATATTGATTAGCAGACGTTTTATAAATAGGGCGACCTTTAATTACTCGGTCTATTCCGTGTTCGCCTATCAAGCCACTTTGCGCTACATATTTTTTGGCGCCATTTTGCATCACCGTAAAAGGAATACCATTACCTTGTTCTGTATCAAACTTTAATAATTTTGCTTCAGTAATATCTCCACCACGTGTATCTATTTTAATTGCCAATACATCGGTATTTACAGAAATTAATTGATTAGTAGAAGCTGCTGATTCTTGAATAACAGTAGGTGATGATGAAGATTCAGGAATATATTCGTTACCTGTATTACTTTGATCATTTTGAATAGTATTAGTTTGTACTTGTGCGGGTTGTTCAATTACTGGGGCATTATCTTTCTGCCATTCAGCAAATAATAAATAGGTAACAACCATAAGCGCAATAAACAAAAAACTGCGTTGAGATTCCATAGTAAATTATTTCTCTTTTTTTGATAGTGGCACGGGATCAGATCCTCCCGCATTAAGTGGATGGCATTTTAGTATACGTTTGCTTGCTAACCAACAACCTTTTAACACACCGAAGCGATTAATTGCCTCAATGGCGTAAAAAGAACAGGTTGGGTTGAATCGACAATTATTGCCCAACAAAGGGCTGAATAAGCGTTGATAAGCTTTTATGAAAGAAATAGCTATGCTTTGTGGCGTTGAATTATTTTTCGCCATATTTTTTCTAATTGTTGGTTTATTTCTTTATTATCGAGTTTATCAGTACCTGACTTCACCATAACAACAATATCAATATGGGGGAGGTAATGCTGATTTAAACGAAAACTTTCTCGGATCAAACGCTTAATTCTATTTCTTTGAACGGCAAGTTTAACTCTTTTTTTAGCAATAGCTAAACCCAAACGATTTATTTCATTAGAATTATGAGTAACAAGAATTGTAATATGACTAGTACCAAAACGAATTGGTTTTTTAAAAACTGATTGAAATTGATCGGGAGTCAACAGGCGTGACTCCCGATTAAATTCATAAGTAACCATGGTAGTTACTTGAGCTCTATTTGAAAAATCAAAATAGAGATTATGCGCTTAAGCTTGCACGGCCTTTAGCACGACGACGTGCAATTACAGCACGGCCGTTTTTAGTTGCCATACGAGCACGAAAGCCGTGGTTGCGTTTACGCTTTAATACACTAGGTTGAAATGTTCTTTTCATTACGCTAATCCGTCGGTTGTTGTTGCCCTGGCAAGTCGCCTTAAAATGAGCACACTGGTCTAAAAAAGAGGCAGAATTATATACACAATTCTTTTTGCCGTCAACATTAACCCTAGCTATTTTTTAAAGGATCGTTCTATGATCTTCAAGATAAAAGCTTAAATATCCACAGGATCAACCCATCAGCAATTTAGTAGGGCTTAAAACTGCTATTTTTTCTGTATTTAATCATAAAATAAAATAAAACACTCATATTATTAACAATATATAAAAACTTTAAAATCAAAGGTTTATAATGGTTTATTGGTTGTTTTTCTGATAATTATGAATGTCAATGTTGAAGTTGTGGATAAGTACGGTGATAATGGCTTTATCGTTAATAATTTTAACAGTTTTTCGTCATCAAAATTTAGTTTTAATTTATTAAAAACTTTATATAATTTTAATGGCACCTTAGGAGTTTTGGTTGGATCAATCACATTGGCAACGTTGTCTATCTATTTTACAAGAAGAATTGCCTGCACAACAATACAGTATGTGGATTCGCCCTCTGCAATGCGTTATTAATAATAATATTGTAACGCTTTTTGCTCCTAACCGATTTGTACTAGATTGGGTAAGAGACAAATACCTTAATCGTTTAAATGAACTTGTTTCGTTAAACGATCCTGTTAATCCACCGATGTTACGATTTGATGTAGGCAGTATTCCAGATAGTAATGCAGATCAAGTTGTTAATAATTTACCTACACTTCAATCAACAGCGGTTAAAAAAACTAAATCTACTACCGGTAATAACTTACCTAAGACGGCTAATGTTCGTGATAAATATACCTTTGATAATTTTGTAGAAGGTAAATCGAATCAATTAGCCAGAGCCGCCGCTTCTCAAGTAGCTGATAATCCAGGTTCTGCTTATAATCCTTTATTCATCTATGGTGGTACAGGTTTAGGTAAAACACATTTATTACATGCTGTAGGTAATGGTATTTTGGCAAATAAACCTGATGCTAAAATTGCTTATATGCACTCAGAACGTTTTGTACAAGACATGGTTCGTGCTTTACAAAATAATGAGATGGAAAAGTTTAAACAGTATTATCGTTCAGTAGATGCACTACTGATTGATGATATTCAGTTTTTTGTTGGTAAAGACCGAACTCAAGAAGAGTTTTTTCATACTTTTAATGCGTTACTTGAAGGTAATCAACAAATAATATTAACTAGCGATCGCTATCCCAAAGAAGTAGATGTTGAAGACCGACTCAAATCTAGATTTGGTTGGGGCTTAACTATTGCCATAGAACCGCCAGAATTAGAAACTCGTGTTGCCATTTTAAAACGTAAAGCTGAAGAAAGTCATATTAATTTAGCTGATGAAGTCGCTTTTTTTATTGCTAAACGTTTACGCTCTAATGTGCGTGAACTTGAAGGCGCGCTTAATCGGGTAGTTGCTAATGCTAACTTTACCGGTAGAGCAATAACGATTGATTTTGTGCGTGAGGCGCTTAGAGATTTACTTGCACTTCAAGACAAACTTGTCACAATCGACAATATACAACGCACAGTGGCCGAATATTATAAAATTAAAGTGTCTGACTTATTGTCTAAACGGCGCAACCGTTCAGTAGCACGTCCTAGACAAATTGCTATGGCACTTTCAAAAGAACTTACTAACCATAGTCTTCCTGAAATTGGCGACGCATTTGGTGGCAGAGATCATACAACCGTGTTGCATGCTTGTCGTAAGGTAAAATCGTTAAGAGAAGAAACTCACGATATAAAAGAAGATTATTCAAACTTAATAAGAACACTTTCATCTTAATTAGTCAGTTAAATTTTTATAGGTAAAAAAATGAAGTTTTCAATAAATAGGGAATTACTTTTAAAACCATTATTACTTGTCTCTGGCGCAGTTGAGAGAAAAAGTACTTTACCCATTTTAAGTAATATTTTATTAGAAGTTAGTGAGCAATCACTTACTCTTACTGCAACAGATTTAGAGCTTGAAATGGTCTCTTACGCTCAAATAGATAACCATGCACAAGATGCTAAAATTACCATTCCTGCGCGAAAACTTCTAGATATATGTAAAAGTTTACCTGATGATTCTTTACTAAAATTTGAGTTAGAAAAAGATACAATCAAAATTTCTACTGGTCGGAGTAAATATTCACTTTCTACTTTACCAGCTGACGATTTTCCTAATATTGAAGAATGGAAAGGCGATGTTGAATTTCAATTACTAAAATCAGAGTTTTTAAGATTAATTGAAAGTACACATTTTTCAATGGCCAACCAAGATGTTCGTTATTATTTAAATGGCATGTCGATTGAAACTGAAGGTAATGAAATTCGTTCAGTAGCAACCGATGGTCATCGTTTGGCTATATGTAAAATTTCTAATGAGTTATTAAGTTTACCCACCCGACAAGTTATTGTTCCTCGTAAAGGTATTTTAGAAATTATAAGATTGCTTGATCCGGTAGACGAAATGGTTAAAGTATTCTTAGGTTCAAACCATATTCGTATTATTGATACTGAATTTTCATTTACTAGTAAATTAGTAGATGGTCGTTTCCCAGATTACAGAAGAGTATTACCTCGCAACGGTGATAAAATTTTACTTACTAGCCGAGAGCAAATGCGCCAAGTTTTATCTCGTGCTGCAATTTTATCCAACGAAAAATTTAGAGGTGTACGTTTAAATTTTACAAATACCGAATTAAAAATTACGGCGAATAACCCTGAACAAGAACAAGCTGAAGAAGTCATAGAAATTGATTTCCCTTTTGATGATGTTGAAGTAGGTTTTAATGTTAGTTATGTTTTAGATGTGCTTAATGCAATTAAAGATACTAATGTTAAATTTACCCTTGCCGATGCTAACAGTAGTGTTGTTATTGAAGGTGCTGATTCAGGTGAAGCTACGTACGTTGTTATGCCAATGCGTTTGTAAATAATGAGTGTAGCTCGATTAATCACTCAAAATTTTCGTAATATAGAACATTCCAAAACTGATTTTCATCCCAATTTAAATTTTATTGTAGGTGATAACGGTAGTGGTAAAAGTAGCTTATTAGAAGCTATATTCTTTTTAGGGCATGGTAAGTCATTTAGAACCAGCAAAATAGAAAATTTAGTTTCTCATCAACAGTCTAGTTTTGTTGTTAGTATAAAAGACCATGCAGATATACAAATAGGTTTTTCTAGAGATTTTAATACCAATCAAACTGAAATCAAGATTAATGGTCAGCGTTTTAATAAATTATCTGAACTTGCTAAAAATATTGCGGTTCAGATAGTAACACCAGAAAGTTTTAAATTGTTTTTTGGTGGACCTAGAGAAAGAAGACGGTTTGTAGATTTAGGATTGTTTCACGTGGAACATTCTTTTTCACACGAATGGAAAGACTTTAATCGAATTTTAAAACAAAGGAACGCTTACCTTAGATCAGGTATAAATATGGTAGGGATAAAATATTGGGATGAGGCATTTTGCATACATTCAAATATAATTTCTGAACTAAGATTAAATTATATAAAACGTTTTAAAGAAGAGTTTACTATTTGGGCTAAGTTACTATTACCAAATATTTATTCTGTAATTGAAATACAATTTTTTCAAGGCTGGAGACAAAATACACAACTTGAAGATGTTTTATATAATAACCGTACTCGTGAACTTAGTTTAGGATATACCATTTCGGGCACACATAAATTTGATGTAAAATTTATTATCAATAAACAACCGCTTGAAAATCAACTTTCAAGAGGGCAACAGAAGTTGTTTTTACTCGCTTTAACTTTTGCTCAGGCCAAGTTAATTGAAAAAGTAAAACGAGTAAAACCAATTTTATTGATTGATGATGTTGGAGCAGAATTAGACTCAAACTCTAGAACTGTTTTAAATGAAGCTATAAATCAACTAAATTGTCAGGTAATAATAACAGCTATTGATAAGGTAGCTGTGCAACCATTAGTTCCTGAAAACGACCAACACAAAATGTTTCACGTGAAACATGGTAAAATTTTTGAAATGAGTGAATAGGCTAATAGCTATGACAGTAGAAAATGAATATGATTCGGCCAGTATAAAAGTACTAAAAGGTCTAGATGCAGTACGTAAAAGACCTGGTATGTATATAGGTGATACAGATGATGGTTCTGGATTACATCACATGGTATTTGAAGTTTTAGATAACTCAATTGATGAAGCATTAGCAGGTCATTGTAGTGAAATTATAGTAAGAATACATTTGGATGGCTCAGTCTCAGTAAGAGATGATGGTCGTGGTATTCCAACCGAAATTCACCCCGAGGAAGGCGTATCAGCAGCAGAAGTTATTATGACTGTATTACATGCCGGAGGTAAATTTGGTGGCGAAGATTCTGGTTATAAAGTTTCAGGTGGTTTACATGGTGTTGGTATTTCAGTTGTAAATGCATTAAGCGATAAATTAAAACTAAATATACGTCGCGCAGGAAAACTTTACGAACAAACTTATCACCACGGTGAGCCAGAAGCACCGTTGGCTGCAATTGGAGAGAGTGATAAAACAGGTACAGAAGTAAGATTTTGGCCTAGTTCTAACACCTTTTCAGATGTTTTATTTCATTACGACTTATTAGTGAAGCGTATTCGTGAACTTTCATTTTTAAACTCTGGTGTCTCAATCAGATTAATTGATGACAGGGAAGAAGGTAAAGAAGATCACTTCCATTTTGAAGGTGGTATTCAAGCTTTTGTTGATTATTTAAATACCAATAAAACACCAGTAAATGATGAGATATTCTATTTCGATTTAGAAAAAGACGATGGCATCATTGTTGAAGTTGCTATGCAATGGAATGATGGATTCCAAGAAAATATTCATTGTTTTACTAACAATATTCCACAGCGCGATGGCGGAACTCACTTAAGTGGTTTTAGAACCGCATTAACCAGAACACTTAATAGTTATATGGTTAAAGAGGGTTTGAACAAAACCAAAAAAGGTGGCAGTACTGAAACAAATGCCTCTGGAGATGATGCTCGTGAAGGCTTAACTGCAGTAATTTCAGTTAAAGTACCGGATCCTAAATTCTCATCGCAAACAAAAGATAAATTAGTTTCCTCAGAAGTTAAAACAGCCGTTGAACAAGCCATGGGTGAAAAGTTAGGTGAATACCTACTTGAAAAACCCTCTGTTGCACGCACAATTATTATGAAGATAGTTGACGCCGCAAGAGCACGTGAAGCTGCGCGTAAAGCACGTGAAATGACTAGGCGTAAAGGTGCTTTAGATATAGCAGGTTTACCAGGAAAACTCGCAGATTGCCAAGAAAAAGATCCAGCATTATCTGAACTTTATATTGTGGAAGGAGACTCTGCTGGCGGTTCAGCCAAGCAGGGACGAAACAGAAAAAACCAAGCAATACTTCCACTAAAAGGTAAAATATTAAACGTAGAAAAAGCACGTTTTGATAAAATGATATCTTCTCAAGAGGTAGGTACGCTAATTACGGCATTAGGTTGTGGTATCGGGCGAGACGAATACGATCCTGAGAAATTGCGTTACCATTCAATTATTATTATGACAGATGCCGATGTCGATGGGTCTCATATCCGAACCTTACTACTGACTTTTTTCTATCGCCAAATGCCTGAAATCATGGAACGTGGATATATTTACATCGCACAACCACCGTTGTATAAAGTTAAAAAAGGTAAACAAGAGAGATACATTAAAGATGATGATGGCTTAACTGAATACCTAACAACTCTAGCATTAGATAATGCTGAATTGCATGTGAATGACTCAGCTCCTGCTATTTCGGGCATATCATTAGAGAAGTTAGTTAATCAGTACAGAAAAACAATGGACACCATCAAGCGAGTATCTAGACAGATCCCTGCAGATATTCTTGAAAAAATGATTTACTCAAAAGCTATTGTTAAAGAAGATTTTAACAGCGAAGCTAAAGTAGATGAATGGACAGCAGATTTAATTAAGCAATTAGACGATCAAGACGGTAACGGTTCAATTTATTCTGTTATCGTTAAAAAAGATCCAGAGAGGCAAATATATTATCCTAGTTTCATTGTTCGTAAACACGGTATTGATACTGAATATAACTGTAGCTACGAGTTCATAGAATCTAACGAATTTGCAGAAATTGTAAATTTGAACACTTCAATAAATGGATTAGTTGAAGAGGGTGGATATATTAAACGTGGTGAAAAAATCAAACCTGTTTCAGGTTTTGAAGAAGCTCTTAATTGGTTAATGGCAGAATCTAAACGTGGTCAATACATACAGCGTTATAAAGGACTAGGAGAAATGAATCCAAGTCAATTATGGGAAACTACAATGGATCCTGAAACACGTAGAATGCTACGAGTAACCATTGAAGATGCAATTGCAGCGGATCAACTATTTACTACATTAATGGGCGATCATGTCGAACCAAGAAGAAACTTTATTGAAGAGAATGCACTTAAAGTAGCAAATTTAGATATATAGAATATTTACTGTAGGTTCTCATAATTAATGAAATACAAAGCCACTCTTGTAGAGTGGCTTTTTTGTATCTGTTATTAAGTAAATCTAATTATGGATAAGGCTGAATATAGTAGAATTCAAGACTAAATAGCCCTATAACAGTGCCAAAAAAGTACAGTATCAATGTAATAATCTAATTTATATTATTTGGTTACCGTTGTTTTATAATTTGAGAATATATCGACCCTCTCAGCACTTCAAATCGGAGTACAGGTAAACATAAGAGTAAAAATTTAAGCTAGTACTTATCAAGCGACAATATACCTTTACTGCCGAATCTATCATATAAAAAACTCTTCATTAATATGAGCTTTAGCATTGTTAAACTCAAAAATATAAACACTTAAAATTTATTCTTTAATGTACTACTACCTTCTTACACGATCTAGAAACAATAAATTATTAATAATGAAGAATACCTATAATCGAAAAGCCAAAGCTTCACATACGAATATTATCAATTTTTTGTCACAATTATCTTCCTGCTAGTTACTAGTTTATAACAACTCATTATATACCCGTTACCGATCAAAATGCTCGTTTCAGAGCGCGTGAGCGTCAGTGTTTATAGGAAGCCATTCAAGGTAATACTTTATTGTAATGGTTGTTCCCTTATAAAAATTATTAACGATGAAGTCATCTTTTAAAGGAGTAAACGCTCAACACAAACCTGCATTTTGAATGGTAACGGGTATAAGTAAACTAACAGGCAAATATTATGATAAAAATCAACTCCATTTTATGTGGAATCATCACTTTATTGATGAGCATATTGGTTCAGGCGTCTGATCACGGTTCATTTACCGTACAAACGCAAGGAAACACTGGTCTGCCTGTGATTCTAATACCGGGCTTAATGTCTGATAGTTCGGTATTTAAAGAGTTGAACCAAAGTCTTTCTAAGCAATATAAAGTGCACCTTATATCAGTTAAAGGCTTTGCAGGCGCTCCCAAAAGCAACAATTTTAGTTTAAAAGCTTTAAGTGCAGATATCGCTAAGTACATTCAAGGCGAAGGCATAACAAAACCTACAATTGTTGGACACAGCATGGGTGGCCTAACTGCTTTTATTTTGGCTAGCGAATACGAAGACATTATAGGTAAAGTGGTTTCAATTGATGGTCTTCCGTTTATTGGTCCTGTATTTACCCGCAGTAATAACACCACCGTAGATATGTTAACGCCGCAAGCGATTGCTATTAGAGCTATGTTTGCGAACATGAACCAACAACAACTTGCTTTTTTGACCCAGCAGAGTGTTAGCATTCAAGCAATGTCGGATAATGACCAAGCTAGAATAGTAGAAATGGCTAAAAAATCTGATCCAAAAATAGCAGGCCAAGCCATGTATGAGGTGATGACTACCGATATGCGTCAAGCCATTATTCATAGCATTACTCCCATCTTAATGCTTGGGGCATCAGGGGGGGGTTCACAAGCAAGTGAGCATGAAGAAGTTGCAAGGCTATATCAAGCCCAGTTCAAGCAGGTCAAAAATGCAACAGTAGAGATGAATTCTACAGTGAAACATTTTATGATGCTTGACAACGTTACGTGGGTTAGCGACAAAATCATTGCATTTATCAACCAATAGAAAAGGAGCACTAATATGTCAATATTATTAAGTGAAGCTGTCACTATCGAGCACAGCTTAAAAAAAGATGTGCTACTTGCCCAACAAGGCGATATAAAAGCCTATGAAAGACTCATTATGGCTAATCAAAACTTGGTAACCTCTATTGCGTTGGCTATTGTCAAAGACTTAGATGATAGCGAAGAAATTGCCCAACAAGTATTTATATCGCTGTGGCAAAACATAGGCAAGCTCAAAAACGCTGGTAGCTTTTTGCCATGGTTACGACAAAGCACACGTTTCACTGCATATAACTTTATGCGTAATAACAAAAGCAAAGTTAGGCTTGACTCACAGCAGGCTGAAACCGTGCTAGAGGAATTAATAGATCCGCAAATCCCCGTTGATGACAGCTTAATAGAAGATAACAAAAATGCGATTTTACAAAGCTTCATCGACCAATTAGCCAGTGACGAGAGAGAAATAGTGCTGTTGTATTACCGCGAAGAACAATCAACTAAGCAAGTCGCACAACTACTACATCTATCTGAAGCCAATGTACGAAAAAAATTATCTCGTGTGCGTCAATCGTTAAAAGCTGACTTACTGGCGAAAGCGCAGACCTGTATTTATAGCACCGCACCAACCCTAGGTTTTAGCGCTTTAGTGACAAGTGTATTGACCCCAACTACGCCAGTTATGGCTGCTACAGTGTCTGACTCAGTGGTAGGTATTAGCTCTAGCTCAAATGTATTTGTGAAAATAGCAGTTGTTTTAGGTGGGTCACTTGTGGGCGCATTTTTAGCCGTATTTGCTATTATCTGGTCTTCTAATATGGCAATAAAAACAATTGAAGCAACTGACAAAAAACTAATTTTTACACGTTATCGTAATGAAACTATTGCTTAGGTCGTTACTTGGGGATTTATTATCACTGCTGGATATGAGGTTACGCAAGGATGGCAAGGACCTGTTTTGACATACGTGGGCTTTGCCATTGGCTTAGTAACACTGATGTACAGAAACATGGCATTTATTCACGAACATAGTGTACAAATAAAAGACGGTAAAAAAGTGAAAGCTTCAATTAACGTAATGCGTATTAACTATGTGTTTTTGTTGTTAGGAGTCACTACGGGTTTTGCTGGTTTGTTAATTGGATTAATTGGAAGTGGTCGTTTGTAGTCCATCTGTTTAATAATATATTTACCATACTTTTAAAACACGTAATTTCGGCTTTACTGAGTTTTCGTAAAAAAGGGGATTAATGAACAACTGAACAACACATTTTAATGGTAACGGGTATATAACTAAAACTATCTGCATGAAATATTAACTAGCAAACCAACTACAGCTAATTATTAATCGCATAAAAAAATTTGATACTGCAATAAATGAATTCTCCACTAAATCTCCTGATGAAAGGGTATATGTATCTATCCTTAAAACTAAAAATAAATTTGTTTACATATATTTAAAAAACCGTTAGTTTACATTAAGGGTAAGCGCTTACCCTACAAGGCAAATATTGGATTTTCAGATACCATGATTGCACAAGTTATTGGTTTCTTTGCGTTTTAGTCAACGAAAACTGAGTTAAGCCTCTGTCAACGTCGATTAGGTAGTAACCCACTGTACCAATTTGATTACAACTTAGGTTAAAAGGTAAAGTTAATGACTATTAGAAAGAATATTCAAAATCACATATTCAGTATGTTTTTACTCACATTTTTGAGTATCAATGTACAAGCAGAGTTTGCGAAAGGAGCTGATATAAGCTGGCAGACTGAACAAATTAATGCGGGTTATAGCTGGAAAAATGACAGCGGTGATGACGTTTCACTGCATGATGTTTTAAAAGATCATGCCATGAATTCCATAAGGCTACGTGTATGGGTTAGTCCATCAGACGGATGGAATAACAAGGCAGATGTAGTGACTAAAGCAGTGTGGGCAAAAAATGCAGGAATGAGAATTATGATAGATTTTCATTATAGTGATACTTGGGCAGATCCCGCAAAACAAACAATGCCATCTCAGTGGAACACTGCAACCATTGCTGATATTCGTAAGGAAATCCGTAAACATACAAAAGATGTTTTGCTAACACTTAAACAAAACCAGATATACCCAGAATGGGTGCAAATAGGTAATGAAACAAATGATGGTATGTTATGGCCCTACGGTAGAGCTTCAATAAATGGCTTTAAAAATTACGCAAAGTTTATTAAATCTGGTGCAAAAATGGCGAAAACGATTTTTCCAAACATTAAAACGATAGTTCATTTGGCTAATGGTGACAATCTGGGTGTATTGGAATGGAATTTGGATGGTCTTGTCGCTGAAAAAACAGATTTTGATATTATAGGTTTATCACTTTATCCAGGCTCTGAGTGGTTAGCTGCTGTTGATAGTTATGAATACAATTTGATCCATTTACAAAAAAAATATGGAAAAAAAGTCATGCTAGTAGAGGTTGGTATGAATGCAGCACCCATTCAAACTTCATATGATGCAATTTTTGATATTATTGAAAGGACAAAAACTAACGAAGGCTTAGGGGTTTTTTATTGGGAGCCACAAGGTTATAACGATTGGGATGGCTATTCAAAACATACGTGGGCTAACAGTGGTGCTCCAACCTGGGCTTTAGATGCTTTTTACTGGGCTGGAAACTAAAATTCGCTTAACAGTTATCGCTTACTTTAATAAGTGATATTGATTGTTAGTTGAGTAATAATTAAATTAAAACCACCTCAATAAGTAGGTGGTTTTTTTGTTATAAATTACCATAAATCAATCTTGTAATGATGTCCGGTCATTTAATATGAGTAATTTGTATAGCAATCTACCCCCTTTTAAAATATAAAACTAATGCTATAACTTTGTTAAGTGATAAATAATTAATAAAAAAACATTACATGGCTAGGCTAACAAAAGCACAATGCGTATAATTACTTATCAAAATAGAAATAATGACTGATAAATGCTGAGCTACTACAAACAAGATAAGCAAATAAAGCATTACTTTTAACCTTATTGAAAACTGGATATTCATGAGCACGTTTAATATAAAAACATTTCAAGGCTTAATCTTACAACTACAAGATTATTGGGCAAGGCAGGGCTGTGTGATTATTCAGCCTTTAGATCTAGAAGTGGGAGCTGGTACATTTCATCCTATGACCTTTTTACGTGCTATAGGTCCTGAGCCAATGAGTAGTGCTTATGTTCAACCTTGTAGACGTCCTACTGATGGTCGATACGGTGAAAATCCAAATAGGCTGCAACATTACTATCAATTTCAAGTTATGCTAAAACCGTCACCTAAAAATATTCAAGAGCTCTATTTAAATTCATTAGAAGAACTAGGTATTGATCCATTAGTGCATGATATTAGATTTGTAGAAGACAACTGGGAATCGCCAACCTTAGGTGCTTGGGGATTGGGTTGGGAAATTTGGTTAAATGGTATGGAAATTACTCAATTTACCTATTTTCAACAAGTAGGCGGCTTAGAGTGCGCACCCGTAACCGGTGAAATTACATATGGGCTAGAGCGCCTCGCAATGTACATTCAAAATGTAGATAGTATTTATGATCTGGTATGGACTGATGGTCCAATGGGTAAAGTACTTTATGGCGATATTTTTCATCAAAATGAAGTAGAGCAATCTACTTATAACTTTGAGCACGCAGATGTAGAAGCATTATTTAAACAATTTGATCACTGTGAGCAAGAAAGCGAAAAATTAATTACAGCAAATTTACCTTTACCTGCTTATGAACAAGTAATGAAAGCTTCACATGCATTCAATCTTTTAGATGCACGTCATGCTATTTCAGTTACCGAAAGACAACGTTATATTTTAAGAGTGCGGGCTTTATCAAAAGCGTGTGCACAATCATATTATGCTAAGCGTGAAGAACTTGGTTTTCCTCTTTGCAATAACGACTCAACAAAAGCAGAGCAGGAGTAACTATTATGTCTAAAGAAATACTACTAATAGAATTAGGTACAGAAGAGTTACCACCAAAAAGTTTAAAAACATTGGCAACAACGTTTTATGATCAAATAAAAACACAATTAGATACGACTAACTTATCGTACAGTGAAATTAAATGGTTTGCGACACCAAGACGTTTAGCGGTAAAAGTTACAGATTTAGAAAACAAACAACAAGATATAGAAATTGAAAAACGTGGGCCTGCCGTTAGCGTAGCATTTGACGACTCCGGTAAACCCAGTAAAGCTGCACAAGGTTGGGCTCGATCAAATGGCATTACCGTTGAACAAGCTGAAAGACATAAAACAGATAAAGGCGAGTGGTTACTTCACAAAGCCCTACAAGCGGGTAAAACGGTTGATGAATTAATACCGGCATTTGTTAACCAAGCACTATCAAAATTACCAATACCAAAACCCATGCGTTGGGGAAGTGAGCGTATTCAATTTATAAGACCTGTGCATACTTTGGTACTTATGTACGGTGATAGAGTTATTCCAGGTGAAACGCTAGGCGTAACGTCAAATAACATAGTTAAAGGGCATCGATTTCACCATAAAGGTAACGTCACTTTACACCATGCAAGCGAGTATGAGGCTGCAATGAAAGCCGCTTACGTAATGGTTGATTATGAAGCTCGTCAACATTTAATACTGCAACAAATTGATACAGTTGCGCATTCAATTAATGGCGAGGCTTTATTAGATGATGATCTCATTCATGAAGTTACATCATTAGTAGAATGGCCGGTTGCATTGGTGGGAAGTTTTGACAAAGATTTTTTAAATGTTCCACCAGAGCCTTTAATTTATTCGATGAAAGATCATCAAAAGTACTTTCCTGTAAATGATAAAAATGGCAATTTATTAAATCAATTTATCTTTATTACCAATATTGAAAGTAAAGATCCAAACCAAGTTGTATTCGGTAATGAAAAAGTCATTAGACCTAGGCTGGCCGATGCTGAGTTTTTCTTTAAAACCGATAAAAAACAAACGCTTGAAAGTCGGTTAAAAAGTTTAGAATCCGTATTATTTCAAAAACAATTAGGTACACTAAAAGCTAAATCAGAACGTATATCGTTACTTAGTGAATATATAGCTAAAAATATTGGTGAAAATGCTCAAGCGGCAAATAGAGCTGGTTTATTAAGTAAAACTGATTTAATGACCGAAATGGTATTAGAGTTTCCACAAGTGCAAGGCACAATGGGTAAGTATTATGCCTTACATGATGGTGAAGCTAGCGCCGTAGCACAGGCTCTTGAAGATCAATACAAGCCAAGGTTCGCAGGCGATACTTTGCCTGAGGGTAATTTAGGTTGTACTGTAGCAATAGCTGATAAAATTGATACATTAGTTGGCATTTTTGGTATTAACCAACAACCTAAAGGCGATAAAGACCCATTTGCCTTACGTCGTGCCGCAATAGGCTTAATACGTATTATTATCGAAAAACAACTTGAATTAGACATTGTTGATTTATTAGCTAAAAGTATCGCGCTTTATGGCGACAAGCTAATCAACGATGATACACAAACCCAAGTAATTGAGTTTGTGCTTGGCCGCTACAAAGCGTACTACCAAGAAAAAAATATTAATATTGACGTGATTCAGGCGGTACTCAATAACGCACCAACGGCACCACTTGATTTTGATAAACGTATTCATGCCGTCAGTCACTTTAAACAGTTACCAGAAGCCGTTAACCTAGCCGCAGCTAATAAGCGTGTTGGCAATATATTAGCCAAGTTTGAAGGCAAATTGTTTGATTTGGTAAAACCAGAGTACACCTGTGAAAATGAAGAAAAAGAATTACTTCGGGTGTTTAAAGCTGTTAGTGAAAAAGTTAAACCATTAACTGAAGCAAAATCTTATCAAGAGGCGTTAGCCGAATTAGCATTGTTACGTGATCCAATTGATAGATTTTTTGATAACGTAATGGTAATGGCAGAAGACGATAATATTAAAACTAACCGTTTAACTTTACTTAACGATATTAGAAATAGCTTTTTAGCGATTGCTGATATTTCAGTGCTTCAATAATAGGTTATTTTACTAAGGGCTGAACAAAACTCAACTTAGCCTAAAATGTAAATGTAAAAAGGAAGCATCGTCTTCCTTTTTTGTTGGGTAAATTTTAAAGTAATTAAAGGTAACTCAGCACAAATATTGATTTAGCGATGATCCTTATTGTTTTTTAATTAGATAACAATAAGGTTTTTTGTCAATTATCTTACTGACCAATTCATGTTCCATAAAACGACAAAAACTAGGAATATCTCGGGTAGTTGATGGATCATCAGCACTAATAAATAAAGTTTCACCCACATTAAGTTGCCTTATTTTTTTTCTGATCATCATTACCGGCTCAGGGCACCGTAAACCAATGGTGTCTAATTGGTGATTAGCTTGTTGCAATAAGTCGCTAGCGAGTTTAGACATTAATAATTTTATAGTAAAAAGAGATTAGCTAATTTTAAGGCTTAAGTTAATTTTTTCAACCTTTAATACCAATACTTAATCTTGGCTTAAACAAAACTTAAAGAAAAACAGTTTTGCTAGGGCTTTTAAATAATTTAGTTACAAATAACGGCTAAAATAGTTTTTTAAACCTTGATTTATATAGCATTGAATGGCTAATCTATAGATAGATCCCTATTTCATTTTTAAGGCCTGAAGACACCTTGTTTTTAAAAAAACTTTTATTAATTTCCGTATTGTTATTTTCTTGTTCATTCGTTAATGCCGTTGAAAACATTGCCTATCGCAAAATATTTTTAGAAGCTGAAAAACAAGTCTGGTTATCTAATCCAACTGAATTTAAAAAGTTATATCAACAATTACACTATTACCCGTTGCTACCTTATTTAGATCAACAGCGCTTAATGCATAAAATAGATTTAGCTGATGGAAAAGAAATTACTACGTTTTTAGATAAATATCGTAATACTCCTCTAGACTGGCCATTAAGAAAAAAATGGCTGCAATACTTGGTTGATAATAACCATGAAAGCTTATTTTTATATCACTTTAAGCCCTCTAATAATGCCACTTTTAACTGTGCTTATTATCGCTATCGTTTAAAAAATGGTGAAGCAGAAAATACTATTTTCCCCAAGGTAACCAACCTCTGGACCGTTAGAAAGTCACAACCTAAAATTTGCGATCCTTTATTTAAACAATGGGTAAAAGCAGGGCACAGAACAGAAGAAATTATTTGGAACCGAATTAAACTAGTAGCCGATGGGGGTAAACATACCTTATTGCCTTATTTAACTAACTTATTACCACCCTCTGAAAAATATTTAGGTAGTTTGTGGTATAAGGTAAGAAAAAATCCTGCTTATATTCTTCGAAATAATGTTTTTAAATATACTAATCAACGTGAAACTGAAATATTTGCATATGGCATAAAAAGGTTGATTTGGCGCGATCCTGAAAATGCGATTGATATTTATCGCAAATTAAAAGATAAATTAAAGTTAAGTGAAAAGCAGCAACAGGAGATCACTCAAAAATTTGCTTTATCGTTAGCCAATAAAAAACACCCCGAAGCTCAACTGTGGCTGCATAAAGTTGATGAAACCCTACTTGACTCAAACGTAGTGCAATGGCGTATTGCCGATGTATTAAGAAAACAAGATTGGGCACTTATTTCAAAAGAGCTTGAAAGCTTTCCCAAATCATTACAACAAGCTAATCAATGGCAATACTGGTATGGGAGAAGTTTAATAAAAACCCATAAAAAAGAACAAGGTCGAGCGGCTTTGCAAAAATTAGCAAAAAAACGGCATTATTACGGATTTTTAGCGGCAGGTTATTTAAATGTTGCTTATAACTTACAAGACGAGCCAATAAAAGCTACAGAAGCTGAAAAAAACAAATTATTAACTAATCCAGCGGCAAAGCGCGCTTTTGAATTGTTTTATATTGGAAAATATGCCGCAGCTAGAAAAGAATGGAATTATTGGCTTGCTCAGCTCAGTGATCATGACAAATTAGTGGCTTCAACTATCTCTCATCAAGAAAAATGGTTTGACCGTGCAATTTTTACTTTATCCAGAGTAGGGTATTTAAATGATGTTGATTTAAGGTTCCCATTAGCATTTGAAAAAAACATTAAAAAATATGCTAATAAAAATAATATAGATCCGGCATGGGCTTTTGCTATAGCTCGTCGAGAAAGCTCTTTTATGCCAGACGCTAATTCGGGGGCTGGTGCAAAAGGTTTAATGCAAATTATGCCTGCAACAGCAAAGCAGTTAGCGGGCAAAAGGGTATCAACTAAATACTTATTTAATGCAAAAAATAATATTAAATTAGGCACCAAATATTTAAGACAATTATTAGAGCAATACAAAGGTAACAATGTATTGGCATCAGCATCCTATAACGCAGGACCCCATCGGGTAAAACAATGGGCGAAAGAGGCAAAAGGAATGCCTATTGATATGTGGATTGAAACCATACCGTATAAAGAAACACGAGAGTACGTAAAAAGTGTATTGGCTTACCAACAAATATATCAAGATAAAATTGGAAAAAAAGAGCCACTTTTTAATAAGCTGGTTAATAATAAAATTTAGGATCAAGTAGCCGTTCCTAACGATGAGTGGTGGTAATTAACACCATCGAGTTTTATTCAAGTGTTACAATGTTATAAATGTTTACACGGAATCTATCTAATGAATGAATTACAAAAACTTTATCCTGAGCATATAGCTGAATTACAAAAAAGAAGTAAAAAAGCACTTCAACGAGACAACCTGCAAGGGTTAGTTATTCATTCAGGGCAAGAATTAAAAGTGTTTTTAGATGATTACGGCTACCCATTTAAAGTCAATCCACATTTTAAAGCATGGTTACCGTTAACAAACTTACCTCATTCGTGGTTAATTATTAATGGTGAAGATAAACCTACATTACTTTATTACCAACCAGTAGATTTTTGGCATAAAGTTGAGTTGTTAGAAGATCAATATTGGAATGAACATTTTACGATCAAAATTATTCGTAATGCTGCCGATGTAGATAAACAACTACCCTACGATAAAAAAGGCTATGCCTATATTGGCGCACATATTGAAGTCGCTAAAGCGTTAGGTTTTGAATCTATTAATCCAGAATCGACTTTAAATTATATTCACTACCATAGAGCTTATAAAACAAAATACGAACAAGCCTGTTTACGAGGCTCAAACGCTATTGCTGTTAAAGGGCATAAAGCGGCTAAAGCGGCATTTTTAGCAGGGGCTTCTGAATTTGATATTCAGCAAACTTACTTATCAACAATAGCTCATACATGTAATGAAACGCCATACGGTAATATTATTGCACTTAATACTAATGCTTCAATTTTACATTACACCGCATTAGATAAACTTCCGCCGCAAGCTCATCGATCATTTTTAATAGATGCTGGCGCAAGCTTTAATGGGTATGCAGCCGACATTACTCGTACTTATTCATTTAAGCGTGATAAATTTGCAGAGTTAATTGAACGCATGGATATTCTCATGTTAAAAGCCGTTGCAGGGCTTAAGCCGGGAGTGAGTTATGTTGACTTACACGTTCAAGCTTATAAAGATATTGGCCAAGTTTTAGCTGAATTTGGTTTTATTAATGTGAGTGCTGAACAAGCTTATGAAGCGGGCATTATTTCTACTTTTTATCCACATGGTTTGGGTCATCACTTGGGGTTACAAACCCATGATGTTGGTGGTTTTATGGCTGACGAACGTGGTACTCATGTTGCGACTCCTGAAAATCATCCTTTTTTAAGAACCTCGCGTGTCGTGGAAGCAAACCAAGTTTTCACTATTGAGCCGGGTCTTTATTTTATCGACTCTTTACTAAAAGACTTAAAAGCTTCTAAACTTAGCTCAATGATCAACTGGAATGCAGTTGACGAAATGCGTAAGTATGGTGGTATTCGCATTGAAGATAATATTATTGTTCATCAACTTCATAATGAAAACATGACTAGAGACCTAGCATTGTAACTCGTGTCTACATCTTATTTGGTTGCTAAAAGCAGTGTTATTGAAGAGCTAATTGTTAATCGCAGTCGGTTTATCTGCTATTTAGCACCATCTGCGTCAATTGAACAAACTAAGGTTTTCTTAAAACATGTTCAACAATTACATCCCCAAGCCTCTCATCATTGTTATGCCTACTTAGCTGAAAGGGCTGATAGCAGGCAACATTATGGTTTTTCAGATGATGGTGAGCCATCAGGCACAGCAGGTAAACCGATGTTAACGGTGTTGCAAGGTCATGGGGTTGGTGAAATATGTGCTGTAGTTGTGCGTTACTTTGGCGGTACTAAGCTAGGCACCGGTGGATTACAAAGAGCCTATAGTGGTAGCGTACGCCAAGCGTTAGCCTTGTTAACGAGTAAAATTAAAATACCAATGGTTTCTAAAACGTTAGCATGTCAATATAGCCAAATAACTGATGTATTACATGTTATTGAAAAGCTAGGTGGGTTTGTCATTGAACAAGTATTTTCTGACGGTGTTAATCTACAGGTAAAACTACCAGAAGATAACCTAGATATAATCGCTAAAAAAATTAAAACTATTTCATCAGGTTCTATTGTTTTACACGAACTAGATGAGTCGAATGAGTTGACTCCTTCCAATGAATCACCAAATTAAAAATAACGACAACAAAACGTGCAATACAAAAATATAACTCGAATATTAGGTTTATTAGTCGCTATTCTTAGTGTAACTATGTTGCCGCCAGCTTTAATCTCTTTGTTATATAGAGATGGTGGTGGATTATCATTTTTAATGTCGTTTATTTTTTGCTTAGTTGTCGGTATTGTTTCATGGTATCCCAATCGTGAATATAAAGATGATTTAAGACCTAGAGAAGGTTTTTTAATTGTTGTTCTTTTTTGGACCGTGCTAGCAAGCTTTTCAGCTATTCCCTTACTACTTCTTGATGAACCCAACTTATCACTCGCCGATGCTTTTTTTGAGTCTTTTTCAGGGCTTACCACTACCGGCGCAACAATATTAACTCAAATAGATGGATTACCTCACGCCGTACTATGGTATCGCCAGCAACTGCAGTGGTTAGGTGGCATGGGAATTATTGTTTTAGCGGTAGCTGTATTACCGATGTTGGGAGTAGGTGGTATGCAGTTATATCGTGCAGAAACCCCAGGGCCAGTAAAAGACTCTAAAATGACGCCCCGAATAGCCGATACAGCTAAACATTTATGGTACATTTACCTGTCTTTAACCATACTTTGTGCAGTGTGTTATTGGTTGGCAGGCATGTCTACTTTTGATGCCATTTGCCATGCGTTTTCGACTATTGCTATTGGTGGCTTTTCAACTCATGACGCGAGTATGGGCGCTTTTGGTAGCCCATTAATTAACTTTATTTGTGTCTTCTTTTTATTAGTTGCTGGCGTTAACTTTGCGTTACATTTTGCGGTTTTACACAGTAAATCGTTGCGTAATTATTTTTATGATCCTGAGTTTAAAGTCTTTATTTCAATTCAATTTGTTTTAACGATTATATGTTTTTCTGTGTTATTAATTCACAATACTTATAGTAACGATTGGCAAGCGTTAGATCAGGCGTTATTTCATGCAGTATCCATGAGTACTACTGCTGGTTTTTCTTCCTCAGTGCCTATCGTCGATGGTGTAACACCAGTGTCTTTTTCAAGTTGGCCAACATTACTGCCGTTGCTTTTAATATTTTCAAGTTTTATTGGTGGGTGTGCCGGTAGTACAGGCGGTGGCATGAAGGTTGTACGAATTTTATTATTATACCTACAAGGCTTTAGAGAGCTTAATAAATTAGTTCACCCTAAAGCTATTTTTACCATTAAATTAGGTAAGAAAGCCTTGCCTGATAAAGTGGTGCAAGCTATTTGGGGGTTTTTTTCTGCCTACACCGCAGTATTTGTTGTGTGTATGCTACTGCTGTTAGCGTCAGGGGTTGATAATATTACCGCTTTTACTGCGGTTGCCGCATGCCTAAATAATTTAGGTCCTGGCTTAGGTGAAGTGGCAGCTAACTTTTCAAGTTTAGGTGACTTTAGCAAATGGGTACTAATTATTGCTATGTTGTTTGGTCGACTTGAAATATTTACGTTATTGGTTTTATTTACACCGGCATTTTGGCGTTCGTAATTAATTATCAAAAAGTAATAAATAAAAGATAATAAAACGTAGAGAAATTAATAAAAGCTAAGTGCATCTAGCTGAAATAAAGCCTCTACTTCTGAAATATAACGCTTATTCACCAAAAATATAATAACGTGATCGTCTGATAATATTTTAGTATTTGAATGCGCAATAATTACTTCGTTACCTCTAACAATAGCACCAATGTTAGCGCCGGGAGGAAGTTTCAACGATTTTACTGTGCGACCAACAACCTTTGACGATTTTTCATCACCTTGAGCTGCAATTTCAATTGCTTCAGCTGAACCACCACGTAAACTATAAACATTAGCAATATTACCTCTACGTACATGGGTTAATAAGGCTGAAATAGTGGCATGTTGAGGAGATATCGCAATATCTATATTACTGCCATGCAGTAAATCAACATAGGCGTCACGTTGTATAAGTACCATCGCTTTGCGAACGCCGAGTCGTTTAGCTAATAATGATGACATAATATTAGCTTCATCATCATTAGTTACAGCAATAAATACGTCAAAATTATCTATGTGTTCCTCTAATAAAAGTTCTTGATCAGACGAGTCCCCAGTAAAAACTAATGTGTCGTTTAATTCTGAGGCTAAATATTCGGCACGTTCGTGCGAGTGTTCAATAAGTTTTACTTGATGGTTTTTCTCTAAAATACGCGCCAAACCCGAACCAATATTACCGCCACCGGCTATCATGACACGTTTGTACGCAGGCTCTAATTTTTGTAGTTCGTTCATTACTGCACGAATGTGAATACTGGCGGCAATAAAAAACACTTCATCATCGGCTTCTATAATGGTGGTACCTAAAGGTCTAATAGGTTTACCATTTCGATAAATAGCAGCAACACGGGTATCTACATTAGGAATATGTTCTTTTATAGTGGATAAGGCGTGACCAACCAATAATCCGCCATAATACGCTCTTACTGCAACTAAACTGACCTTACCTTCGGCAAATTCTAAAACCTGTAAAGCTCCGGGGTAGTCAATTAAACGAGCTATATCACGAGTAACTAATTGCTCAGGGGCAATGATGTGGTCAACAGGTATGTTATCGTTGGTAAAAAGTTGTTCTTGGTATTTTAATATTTTCGATGAGCGAATACGGGCAATTTTAGTGCTGGTTCTAAATAGTGAATAACATATTTGACATGCTATCATGTTAATAGCATCGTCGCTGGTTACGGCAATCACTAAATCAGCGTCTTCAATACCTGCCTGTATTAACACATCAGGATGAGAGCCTTGCCCTTGAACCACTTGTAGATCCATTTTATCTTGAAGTTCTAACAAGGTTTCATTATTAATATCAATCAGGGTTATTTCGTTTTCTTCCCTAACTAAGTTTTCGGCGAGCGTGCCTCCAACCTGTCCTGCGCCAATTATCACTATTTTCATTTTATTGTTCTTTTTTAACTAGTTTAGCGTAGTAAAAGCCATCCATTGAATGCTCGTTAGGTAATATTTGCCAGCCAAGTTCTGTGGTGTTTTCAATAATGGCAACATGTTCAGCATCCATGTTTTGTTCAATAAAACGTTGAACTTGCTGACTATTTTCTTCGGGTAAAATACTACAGGTTGCATATAGCAAAGTACCACCCGGTTTAAGTAATGACCATATATTTTTAAGAATAAGTGCTTGTAGTTCGGTTAATTTTTCAATGTCGTTGGCTTTACGTAACCATTTAATGTCTGGGTGTCTGCGAATAACACCTGTTCCTGAACAAGGAGCATCTAATAAAATCTTATCGTAAAGTTTGCCATCCCACCAATCTTGGTTGGCGGCATTACCTGTAATAACTTGTGCGTTGAGTTGTAAGCGTTCAAGGTTTTCGCTAACACGAATTAAACGATTTTCATCAATATCGATAGCTGTCATGTTTGCTAAATTAGGCTCAAGTTCTAATATGTGGCAAGTTTTTCCACCGGGAGCAGCACAACAATCAAGTACACTGTCTGAGGGTTTGCAATCTAATAATACAGCGGCTTGTTGTGCTGCTCCGTCTTGTACTGAAGCGTGCCCTTGTTCAAAGCCGGGTAGCTTTTCTACGCCAACCGCTTGAGCTAATTTTATTGCTTGGCTTTGTGGGTCAATATATTCATAAGCTATATTGAGTTGATTGAGCTGCTCAGTATATTTCGTTATTGTATTATGTTGTTGGTTTACTCTTAACCACATGGGTGGGCGTTCTTGATTGGCAATCAAAATGTTTTGCCATTGCTCAGGATAGGCGGCTTTTATTTTATTAATAAACCAACCAGGGTGGTTGTACTTTACCGGATCAGATAATTTAGCTTGAGCTAGGTTAGTACTCTGATTTTGTTTTTCTACCTTACGTTGGTAGTTTCTTAAAACACCATTAATTAAACCGCCCAAGTGTCTATTTTTAAGTGCGTTTGCAGCTTCAACTGTTTCACTTACTGCTGCATGATCAGGAATTCGCATATATTTTAATTGGTATATTCCCACCAACATTAAAAAATGAAAAACGCGTTGTTTACCTTTTAAAGGCTTTTGAATAAGTTGCTGAACTTCGTTTTCTAATTCTGGTAAATAACGTAAAACGCCATAACACATCTCCTGCAAGAGACCTTTATCTTTTAGCTCAATTTTCGCTATTTGTTTAGGTAGTTCATCACCCAAGCTGCGTCCTTGATCTACGACTGCGTAAGTACATTTTGCGGCGAGTGCTCTACAATTAGCAGCCATATTTATTGCTTACCTATGTGTGATACCGATGTACCGGTAATAGGTTGACCTACAACGAACCAATCAGCTTTGGCATTTAAAATATCACCTACCGGCAATGCTTTTTTACCTGGAATTTGTAAAACCTCCAATTGTAATGCGTGTTGAGGACTACCAGTGGCGACTAAAATTCCTTTTTTATCAGCAGCTATTATAGTACCAGCAATAAAAGTTGAGTCGGTTATAACTGGTCTGGCTTGCCAAATCCTTATACGATGCTCTTTCATTGATTGAGCCTCGGTATAGGTAAACTGTGCTACAGGCCATGGAATAAATGCCCTAATTTTTCGGTGTAGGTAATCAGCATTTTGTTGCCAGTTAAGTTCAGCTTCAACTTTGTCTAACTTAGCTGCGTAAGTTGCAGTGGTATTATTTTGTGGTGAACGGGTATGGGTATTTTCGTTCATTAATTTTAGTGCATCAATTAATGCTTTAGGACCAGCAATGGCTAGCTTTTCGTATAGAGTTGCGCTGGTATCTTCTGAGGTAATCTCACAAGTTGTTGTGCAAATCATATCGCCAGTATCTAAGCCTTTATCCATTTGCATAATGGTAACGCCCGTTATATCGTCGCCCGCTTCAAGTGAACGTTGTATAGGCGCTGCGCCTCGCCATTTAGGTAGAATTGAACCATGTACATTAATACATCCCAAGCGTGGCGTTTCTAAAATTACTTCTGGTAATATAAGCCCATAGGCCACTACCACCATTACATCTGCCTGATAATTGGCTAATTGCTGTTGAACAGTAACCTCTTTAAAGTTTTCAGGTTGCTTTACGGGTAAATTGTGTTCTAAAGCTAAAAGTTTTGTAGCACACGCCATCATTTTTTTACCGCGACCTGCGGGTTTGTCAGGGGGGCAATAAACAGCCACAATGTTATGTTCAGATTGGATCAGTGCGTTAAGATGTTTCGCAGCAAAATCAGGCGTACCAGCAAAAATTATATTAAGGGCTTTAGACAATGTATTTCCTAAAAGTGTTTAATTTGCGTTTTGTAAACGAGCTTCTTTTTCGAGTTTAGTTTTTATTCGCTTGCGTTTAAGGGGAGAAAGGTAGTCCACAAAAAGTATTCCTTGTAAATGATCTAGCTCGTGTTGAATACAAATAGCTAAAAGATTTTCACCATCTAAGGTAAATTCATTTCCGTTAATATCCAACGCTTTTACGGTAACTTTTGCATGTCGGTCAACTTTTGCATAACAACCAGGAACCGATAAACAGCCTTCTTCGTTTATTAGAGTTTCTTCACTTTTAGCAATAATCTCAGGATTAATTAGCACTAACGGGGTTTCTTTATTTTCGGAAACATCCATTACTACAATTCGTTGATGAATATTAACTTGAGTTGCAGCTAATCCAACCCCGTTTTCATCGTACATGGTTTCAAACATATCATTAACAATAGCTTTAATATTGTCGTTAACTTCAGTTACTTGTGCAGCTTTGGTTTTTAGTCTCTCGTCTGGAAAGCGTAAAACAGATAAAATAGCCATAATTTTCCAAAAGGGTTCGCGAAAATTCGCATAGAGTGTTATGTTTTAATTTTACTACATTTATTAATTAATCATAGTGGTTTAGGTTAAATGCTTAAGAATAGGAAGCCCAGTATGCGAAAAAAAGTCTTATTAATAATGGTTTGCTTGCTATTACCCATGAGCCTATTAGCCGATGAGTTAACGTTAAACAAGAGTGCGCCTAACTCTTACACGGTTGTAAAAGGTGACACGCTTTGGGATATTTCTGGGGTTTTTCTAAAACAACCTTGGTTGTGGCCTAAGTTATGGCGTATTAATCCAAATATTAGTAATCCCCACCTTATATACCCAGGTGATGTATTACGTTTGGTTTACGATAAAAACGGCAATCCCATGTTAGTTAAAGGGGGTGCAGGTAAACCGCAGTTAAAATGGTCGCCTAAAGTTCGAACTACCTTAAAAGATTTGTCTCCAGTAAATACTATCCCGTTAAATGTTATTGCACCCTATATTAAGTACGATACTCTTTTTACAGAAGAACAATATGCAAATTTACCTTACGTATTAGGTAGTGATAAAGGGTTCAAATCTAGTTTAGTAAGCTTCAAGCTTTATGTTAACGGTGACTTAGATGTAGGTAAAAATTATGCCATTTACGAAAAAGGTGACGAAGTTTTTGATCCAGAAACCAACGAAAGTCTAGGATATTATGCTCGGTTAGTTGGTACAGCTAAAGCGATTAGATCTGGTGATGCAAGCAACAGAAAGCCGTCAACGCTTTATGTTGATAGTGTTAAAAGAGAAGTTCATGCAGGTGATTTTGTTGCGCCTATTAACGAGGGGCAAATGTTACCTTCATTTTTTACCATGCAAGCGGCTAAAAGTGATTTTAATGGCGCAATCGTTAAAGCCTCTTCTAACTCACGTGAATTTGGTAAGCTTGAAGTGGTTATGATAAATAAAGGTAAACAAGACGAGGTTAATTTAGGGGATGTATTGTTAGTTAAACGACAAAGCCCTGCGGTAATCGAAACGTCTAATGGCCCGGCTTATAAAAACGACAGTTCTCGATGGAATTCATTCTCTTCAACAAAAAATGAATTTGATATGCCCTTTGAGCCAGTAGGTAACATGATGGTTTTTAGAGTTTATGACAAAGTCAGTATGGCGTTAATTTTACGCTCATCTAAACCGCTTAGATTATCTGATATGGTTACAGCACCGTAAAGTTGTAATTAAATTCAGAGCCGGTCTTAGGGAGAAGATATATGGCTACAAACTTAACAACAAATTCAACATCAAGCACTGCATTATCAAGTACGCATTATTGGTTGGCGTTAAAGTTTGTACCTAGGTTAGCAATTCATAAAAAGCTTCACTTAGTTCAAGAAGTTGGATTAGTGAAGCTTTTTTCATCTTTAACATCATTATCGTCCTTTTCTTTATCAGCTAAACAAATCTCTGCTATTTCATCCCCTGACTGGGGTAAAATTAATCAAATTATTCACGATAGTCATTCATGTAATAGCGATATAGTGTGTTTTGATGATGCAGATTATCCTGAAAAATTAAAACAAATCTATGATCCGCCATTAGTTTTATTTACCCAAGGTAATAAAAAACTTTTATCAAAGCCGCAAATTGCAATTGTAGGAAGTAGAGGTGCTACTGCCTCTGGTAGAGAAAATGCTTTTGTATTTTCAAAAGACTTAACACACCAAGGTATAGTAGTAACTAGTGGTTTAGCTTTAGGTATTGATGCAGAAGCTCATAAAGGAGCACTATCAGGTACAGGAGAAACTATTGCTGTAGTCGCTACAGGGCTAGACCGTGTTTATCCTAGTAGGCACAAAACACTTGCGTATGAGATAGTAAATAATAACGGGTTAATTGTGAGTGAGTTTGTCCCCAGAACAGTTCCCAAAGCGGGCTTTTTTCCAAAAAGAAATCGTATTATTAGCGGCTTAAGTTATGGTGTTTTAGTTGTAGAGGCCACCATAAAAAGTGGTTCATTAATAACAGCACGATGTGCCATAGAGCAAAATCGAGAAGTATTTGCCATACCTAGCTCGATAAAAAACCCACAAGGTAAAGGTTGTCATTGGTTAATTAAACAAGGAGCAAAACTAGTAGAAGAATATAGTGATATTTTAGAAGATTTAAATCTTCCTATAAAAACTGGTCTACACTTAATAAACAAAGATACTCCTGAGACAGCTCAATTATGTCCAGAGACGGAAAAAAATTATCAAGAGGGCTTGTTTAACGATCCATTGTTAGATAGTGTGGGATATGAAATTACTCCCATTGATGTCGTAGTTTTACGGAGTAAGCTACCCATAGATGTAGTATTAACACAGTTAACAATATTAGAGCTGAAAGGTTTAATATCAGCAGTTCCTGGGGGCTACCTGAGAACCTAATAAGTATAAATTAATCGTTATTTTGTTATGTAAGTGTTTTATTAAGGGGCTAGTTATGTTTGATATCTTAATGTATTTATTTGAAAATTATATTCATAGTGAAGCCGAAGTTATGGTGGACCATGATGTGTTAACAGATGAGCTAACGCGAGCTGGTTTCCATCAAGATGAAATTTATAAAGCACTTAATTGGTTAGAGAAATTAGCAGCGCTTCAAGACAGTGATGCTTATCCTTATCTAACGCGTATAGCCAGTAAATCTACTCGTATATATACCTGTGAAGAAATGCAGCTTTTAGATGTAGAATCTCGTGGCTTTTTAATGTTTCTTGAACAAGTCAATGTATTAGATTTTACGACACGTGAAATGGTTATTGATCGAGTAATGGAACTTGATACTCAGTTTTTCTCGTTAGATGATCTTAAATGGGTGGTTCTAATGGTGTTATTTAACGTGCCAGGTAAAGAAACCGCATACTCTCAAATGGAAGATCTTATTTTTGATGAGCAAGAAGGTCCACTGCATTAACGGGTATAATCACTTCAACTTTATGGCATAATACGCAACTGAGCTAAAACTTAGTTTATGTAAACCAGGTGCGTTTTATGTCTACATCCGATAACTCTATTTTCAAACATCATGAACATGCGTTACAAAAAGCGTATGAAACCTGTCCTGACTGTGAGGCAGAGTTATCTATTAAACATGGAAAATCCGGTTCGTTTTTGGGATGTAATAACTACCCGACTTGCGAATATACCCGCCCGATTGTTGAACATGAAAAAGTAGAAGATACTTTATTAGCTGGTACACATTGCCCGTTATGCAATAATCCACTAGCGGTTAAGCAAGGTCGTTATGGCATGTTTATTGGCTGTACTAACTTTCCAGACTGTCACCACATCGAAGATACTAATCATAATGATGATATTAACGTACACTGCCCAAGCTGTTTAAAAGGAAAACTATTTGAAAAAACAAATAGGTATGGCAAAGTTTTTTATTCATGTGACCAGTATCCCTCATGTAAATATGTTATTAATAATTCTCCTGTAAATGAACCATGCCCTGAATGCAATTGGTCTATATTAGTATCACGTAAAATGGCAAGTGGTGATATTTTGATGTGTCCACAAAAAAAATGTAATTATAAACGTAAGGTTATTACGTAGTTTTCTCACTGTATGTAGTTTATTTAGCCTTAAAATTAAATGCTCAAATCAAACATTTAAATAAAAAAGTGCTAATACTAATACAAAACTAGCTCAAATCATCTATTCATAACAAGTTTAACTAGTTAAGTACAAATATAGATAATGACTTAAGTTTTTATCTATTTCGAACAAGGTTATAATGTTTTATCAAAAAACCTCTAAATGAGAGGTTTACTATTCAAATTCATATTTTTAAAGGCGTTTGATCATGACAGTAGGTATTATTATGGGTTCAAAGTCGGACTGGCCGACAATGAAACATGCAGCAGATATGCTAGATCTTCTCAATGTACCTTATGAAACTAAAGTAGTATCGGCTCATCGAACACCCCATTTACTTGCAGAGTATTCAGAAAGCGCTAAAGATAGAGGCATTAAAGTCATTGTTGCTGGCGCTGGCGGCGCAGCACATTTACCAGGTATGGCAGCAGCATTTACTAGTTTGCCCGTATTGGGTGTACCGGTACAATCTAAAGCACTAAGCGGTCAAGACTCTTTATTATCCATTGTACAAATGCCAAAAGGTATTGCTGTAGGTACGCTAGCTATAGGGAATGCTGGCGCGGCTAATGCTGGTTTACTTGCTGCCCAAATCATTGGCACTCATGATGAAACAGTGATGACAGCGATTGAAAAATTTAGACAAGAACAAACACAAAATATTCTTGATAATCCAAACCCTGCTGAGTAGATTATTTAAATGATTGTTTTAGTTTTAGGTGCAGGGCAATTAGCCCAAATGATGGCACTTGCAAGTAAACCGCTTAATATTGAAGTTCGTGCTTACGATGTAGGAAGCGAACGTGTAATTGACCCATTATCGCTTAATGTAAATTATGGTGATTTGACTGAAAATATAAAAATTGCTGATGTAATTACTGCTGAGTTTGAGCATATTAATCACGATGTACTCAAAATGTGTGAACAATCAGGTAAACTTTTTCCAAGTAGCCAGGCCATTAAAACCGGTGGTGATAGGCGTTTAGAAAAAACTTTACTCGAACAGGTTGGAGTTGCTAACGCTAAATATAAAATTGTCGCTAATAAAACCGATTTTGACGCAGCAATTGAATCCCTTACACTACCGCTTATTATGAAAAGCGCCTTAGCCGGCTATGACGGTAAAGGACAATGGCGATTAAAAAGCAAGTCTGAGTCAGAAGCTATTTGGCAAGATATTCAGCAATTTATTGAAGGTGATACAAGCGGACAACCACAAGCTATTGTTATTGAACAAATGGTACCTTTTGATCGTGAAGTTTCAATGGTAGGTGTTCGCAGTCAAAACGGACAAACATTGGCTTATCCACTGACTGAAAATCATCACAATAACGGTGTTTTAAGTATTTCGTTAGCAAATAATCAACATCAACATCAACAACTACAACATCAAGCGACACAAGCATTTGATAAAATAGCTAATAAGCTAAATTACGTTGGTGTCCTTGCCATTGAGTTTTTCCAAGTAGGAGAAACTTTATTAGTTAATGAAATTGCTCCACGTGTTCATAATTCAGGGCACTGGACTCAACAAGGAGCTGATACTTGCCAGTTTGAAAATCACATTAGAGCTGTTTGTCAGCTACCGTTAGGCTCGACAGAGTTAGTTAGACCATCAGCAATGATTAATATTTTGGGTACAGACGTTATCCCAAACAGTATTTTAAGCATTCCAAGTATGGCCATACATTGGTACGGAAAAAGTAAACGTTCAGGCAGAAAAATGGGTCATATTAACGTTTGCGGCAAAAACAAAGCTGAGCTAATTTCGCGATTAAATCAGTTAAGTGAAATTTTACCTATTGCTGACTTTCCCGATGTTAGCGACTATGTAAAAAGCCTTTAGTACTTATTTGTAAATCAAATTGAACTAAAAGTTTGTTCCAATAAGCTGTTTAAATAGTCCACTTACTAGTAAGTAATTTAATACCACTACCACTAAGCTAATCAAAATGCCTACTGCAATTGAATGTTTTCAACAAGGCGGTGTTATCGCTTATCCAACCGAAGCTGTTTTTGGGCTTGGCTGTGATCCTGATAACGAATCTGCTCTGATAAAACTATTAAAGATAAAAAATAGAGCTAAATCAAAAGGCCTTATATTACTTGCCGGTAATTTTGAACAATTAACTCCCTATCTTGATTTAACTCACTTAAATGAAACACAAATTCAGTTAATAGTAAGCCGTTGGCCTAATGGTATTACCCAAGTATTGCCTGCGCGCTCAGGAATTTCGTCTTATTTAACCGGTAACTTCTCAACCATTGCGGTTAGAGTTACAAATCAACCCGACGTTATTGCTTTGTGTGCACAAAGCAATAAACCTATAGTTTCAACAAGTGCCAACTTATCAGGGCTTGAACCAGCTAAAACGTGGCAAATGCTTGATCCTGCATTAACGAGTATGATTGATCACTTCATAAAAGGTGAAACATTAGGGTATAACCAGCCATCAAAAATTATTGATGGCTTAACTGGAGAGGTTTTTCGCACATGAGTGCTGTAAGTATAGAAACTGTAGTTGAATTTTTAAAAGGTTTACAAGATCAAATTTGTACTGCGATAGAAAAGGCCGATGGTCAAGCTAAGTTTGTTGAAGATAATTGGATCCGCCCAGAAGGTGGAGGAGGTCGTACGCGCGTACTAACCAATGGTAACGTGATAGAGCAAGGCGGAGTCAATTTCTCAGTGGTCTCAGGTGATAAACTTCCACCTTCGGCTAGTGCTCATCGACCAGAACTAGCCGGAAGAAGTTGGAAAGCCTGTGGTGTTTCTTTAGTCATGCATCCTAAAAATCCTTACATACCAACCGCTCATGCCAATGTACGGTTTTTTATTGCAGAAAAAGATGGCGAAGATCCAGTATGGTGGTTTGGTGGTGGTTTTGATCTAACCCCGTTTTATCCTTTCGAAGAAGACATTATCCATTGGCACCAAACCGCCAAAACATTATGTCAACCTTTTGGTGAGTCAACTTATCCCGCATATAAAACATGGTGCGACGAATATTTTTATCTAAAGCATCGTGATGAAACACGAGGGGTAGGCGGATTGTTCTTTGATGATTTAAACAAATGGAGTTTCGATACTTGTTTTAATTATATTAAAGCGGTTGGTTTAGGATTTATTGATGCCTATATTCCAATTGTTGAAAAACGTAAAAATACTGAATACACCGATCGCCAACGTCAGTTTCAACTTTATCGCCGTGGAAGATACGTTGAGTTTAATCTAGTTTTTGATCGTGGAACCTTATTTGGATTACAGTCAGGTGGAAGAACTGAATCAATTCTTATGTCTATGCCACCGTTGGTGAGATGGGAATATAATTATCAAGTAGATAAAAATAGTGATGAATATAGACTCAACCAATACTTAATTCCTCGAGAGTGGGTTTAAAAATTTTTATTTAATCGTTAATTTAAAAAAAGCCTCGATAAGTCGATGCTTTTTTATTGGATATGTTCTAAGCTAAAAAAATTTCCACACCAATAGAACGAACAATGGATAAATATCTCGTATACGGAAACCCAATTAAACAATCTAAATCACCCTTTATTCATACCGCATTTGCCAAGGATACTCATCAAGACATTGAATATAAAAGTCAAATAGCTGATCCGGATGGCTTTGAAAAAGCAGTTGAAGCTTTTATTCATGAAGGTGGAAAAGGGGCTAACGTAACAGCACCTTTTAAAGAGCAAGCAATGGCAATGTGTGATGAACTCTCCGAACACGCTAAATATTCTGGTGCAGTAAATACCTTAACTTTTAATAACGGAAAAATTTATGGTGATACCACCGATGGCGTTGGTTTAGTCAACGACCTTATCTCTCACCAAGTTCAGTTAGATGGCAGCAGAATATTATTAATTGGTGCGGGTGGTGCAGCAAAAGGTGTAATTTTACCCTTACTTAATCAAAACCCAAAACAGTTAACACTTGTTAATAGAACCATTTTAAAAGCAGAAGATATTGTGCTTCAATATAGCGGACAACCTATCAAAGCGATGTCGTTCAGTGAAGCTAACGAGCAAGTATTTGATATTATCATAAATGCTACTTCAGCTGGTTTATCAGGTGAGGGCGTACCCATTTCAAGTGCTGTCATAACTAGCAATACCGTATGTTACGATATGACTTATGGGAAACACTTAACACCTTTTTTACAAATGGCGACAGAATTAAAAGCAAAACAAGTTATTGATGGTCTAGGAATGCTTGTAGGGCAGGCAGCTGAAAGCTTTTATTTATGGCGTGGCGTTCGACCAGAAACACAAAACGTTTTAAACAACTTACGCAAAGAGTTAAATCAATAAATGAATCAAGCTCTTATAATTAATGATGATTACGTATTTAATTATAATAAAAATTATTGGCAATGCACGGCAATAATATCAGGTGAAAAACGTACCATCATTATTTATAGTAATATATTACCCAATCAACTAACTCAAGCTGTCAAGTTTGATTGGGAGTATTTAATAGAAGAGCAACTTGAAGATCAGGAACTAATAGATCCTATTATTGAAGTAACAATGAATTGAGTTCAAAATAAATCTATCAGGGTATTATATTTTTACCTTAATTATTTATGTATTCATTTTTAAAGTTAACGTAGTTTTCAGCAGATTTTTTTAAAAAAAGTAACTCAGCTTTAGTTAGCGCCCTAGCTTGCTTCATTGGGTTCCCTAAATATAGATAACCACTTTTCAACGTTTTATTAGGCGGTATCAAAGTTCCAGCCCCAATAAACACATCATCTTCAACTACTACACCATCCATAATAATAGCACCCATTCCTACTAAAATCCGAGAGCCTAAACTACAACCGTGTAACATGCACTTATGCCCAATAGTTACATCTTCACCAATAATAAGAGGAAATCCATCAGGATTACCCTTATTCTTATGGGTTACATGCAACACTGAACCATCTTGTACATTTGATCTATTACCAATAGATATACTATTAACATCACCTCTAATAGCAACTAATGGCCAGACACTTACATCATCCCCCACTAATACCTCGCCAATCAAAATAGCTGATGAATCAATATAGGTATTTATACCTATAATAGGAGAAATATTTTTAAATGATCTTATATTATTGGTACTCATATCACTTGTGTTTACTCTAAAAGATTTGATGATAAGAATACTACAATATTTATTTTATAAAACTAGTTACTGATTCAAATAACTTACTTTTAAGGTTTAAAACGTAAGAAAATAAAAGCCCAGTTTATTATCGCGCCGTAAATCTATTTTTACGGGTATTCCTTTCTAACCGGTACAAAGCTTATTTAGCATGATAAAACACCATTTTGCTTAAAAAAAACGCGAACAGTATTTATTCCTCAAATAAGGGTTGACCTGCCACAAAAAATCACTACAATGCGCTCCACTTCTTAAGGGAAACCCAAAGAAGATAAGTATAGGAAATACTGATTTCACTGACTACGGACAACCAAGTGAAGGTTTTGAACGGTTAACTCAAGCAATAAGCGAGAGTTTACCCCAGATAACTGTAAAACTTCTGTAAAAAGAAAATAAAAAGTTATTGACATCAACACCCAGACGCGTAGAATGCGCATCTCGCTTTAGGCACAGCCTAACGCAACAGAGGGAAACGAATGCGATTAACCTCTTGCTTAACGCTTTATTTATAAAGTGAAAAGCCACTCTTTAACAATTAGTTATCATGCAATTTGTGTGGGCACTCACATTAAAATGATTTTACATAGTCGGTTTATTACGTAAGTAATAAAAAGACGTAAAACAGCTTAATAATGATGTCACACAGATAAAGTATAATTTGATTGTCTAAGCAATTAGCTATCAAAT
>Ga0209185_1000636_pt1 | contig 38391 bp, 33 predicted proteins | sample SidtaG_2_FD_187425 | JGI IMG/M metagenome (GOLD analysis project Ga0209185, IMG submission 187425) | Marine algal microbial communities from Sidmouth, United Kingdom - Sidmouth_Asex2 metaG (SPAdes) (version 2) | ecosystem: Host-associated > Algae > Red algae > Unclassified | place: Sidmouth... | reverse complement strand
AAAGTTTTAAGAAAATCTTCTTTTGAGTGACCAAACTCACTCATTTGTTTCCATGTTTCTGCTCCACAAATTACCGAAATTATGCTAATGAGAAGGATGTCGATTAAATTATGAAGTTGGTTTACATCGCTTCTAGGGTCTTCTATTTTACCAAAAATACCTTTTAAATTATTACTTGTTTTCAAAGAATTATTATGTTGATTACCAGTATAACATACAAATAATCAATAACTTAAACAACTAAAAAACAGGTGAATAACATGATTTTTTAAAGTCTTAAAAGTGTGATTTTGCCCTTGCAACGATCTCAAAAGATGAGTAGTAAAAAAGCAATATCTACCATTTAAGCTGCATTTGCTTCTGGTGCTAATCGTTTTGTCATAATATTATTTATCGTTTAGTTAACAGTAATACTTAAAAAATAGATGTTTTTCAGTTTTTTAATAACGAATCAATAATATTTCTAAGTTTTAAATTGCACGTTAATCTAAGGATGGTTAACACGATTGGGTAAAAATTATGTGTTAGTTATTTTTTGGTTCAAGTATTGTTAACTTTAAAAGTTAAAAAGCAGCTTCAATACCACCCTCTAAATTCAATAACGTTTTAGGATAATTGTATTGCAATAATAATTCAATTGCTTTTGCGCTCCGTCTTCCTGTGGCACATATAACAACCAATACTTTTGAATTGGGGATTTCTCCCATACGTTCTTCTAATTCATCTAAAGGAATATGAAGTCCTCCAATATTTTCATCTTCAAACTCATTTTCAGTACGTACATCCAATAAATGGTAATTACTTTTATCTTTTAAAAATGTAGTTGCGTCAATTGAATTCATATTTGTTGTGTCTGTTTCTCCGCAAAAGAAAGCATAATTTTCTTCCAATGCAGTGATATTTATTTCAGGGTTTTTAGAAAACTGTAGTATTTGCTGTTGTAACGTTAAAGCGTCAAAATAGAGTAATTTATTAACTAACGGCTCCCCTATTTTAGTGATTAGCTTAATAGTTTCGTTGGCTTGTAGGCTTCCAATAATCCCTGGTAAGACGCCCAACACACCTACATCCGAACAATTGGGAATTGAACCTTGAGCTGGTGGTGTTGGATATAAACACCGGTAGGTTCCACTTCCATCATGGTTAAATACAGAAACTTGTCCTTGAAATTTAAAAATAGAACCAAAAATCAATGGCTTATTGGTTAAAACACACGCATCATTTACCAAATAGCGTGTGGGAAAATTATCTGTTCCATCTACTATAATGTCAAATTGTTTAAAAAGAGTAACTGCATTTTCTTTTGATAAAAAGATGTTGAATACTTCAAACTTCACAAAAGGATTTAGTGTTGAAAGTCTTTCTGACGCTGAGGAGGCTTTAAACTTTCCGATATCATCCGTGGTATATAAAATTTGCCGTTGTAAGTTGCTTTGGTCTATTTTATCTCCATCAATAATTCCGATAGTCCCAACACCTGCTGCCGTTAAGTATTGTAACACCGGACAACCTAAGCCACCAGCTCCAATAACTAATACTTTCGCTTGTTTTAATTTCAATTGTCCTTGCTCTCCAATTTGATCAAGGATAAGGTGACGGTGATATTGGCTTCGTTCTTCTTGGGTTAGTGCTGAGTTGTTGGGTTTGAGGTTTGAGGTGTCAGACATTTTTTTGTTAATATTTTCTAATTTTTACTGAAAACTGATTGCCGAAAGCTGACGGCCATATAATCAATTAAATGATTCCCAATCCTTCCAAACCACATTAAAACCTTGATTTTTCAACATTTTTGCTATTTCTTCAGTAGGACGTTCATCAGATATTTCAAATTGTTCTAAACTTTGAGGTTCTACGACATACCCACCAGGGTTTGTTTTAGATTCTGCACTAATAGAGGTAATACCTAATTTCACTACATTATTTCTAAAAGTTTCACTTTCTCGGGTAGACATAGATAGTTCTACATCTTCATCTAATAAACGGAATGCACAAATGGTTTGCACCAGATCGGGATCCGTCATTTCTACTTTAGGTTCTAAACCGCCACTATGGGGGCGCAAACGCGGAAAAGAAATAGAATACTTTGTTTTCCAGTAGGTTTTTTGCAAATATTTTAAATGCAATGCAGTGTAAAAACTATCTGTCCGCCAATCTTCCAACCCAAACAAAGCTCCAATACCAATTTTGTGTACTTCTGCTTTCCCAAGTCTATCGGCAGTGTCTAAGCGGTAATAAAAATTACTTTTTTTCCCTTTTGGATGGTGCTTTTTATATTCGTCTTTATGATACGTCTCTTGGTATACTAGTACAGCATACAATCCACTTTCGGCTAAAGTTTCATACTCAGATTGCTCTAATGGTTGTACCTCAATAGTAATATTGCTAAACTGCGATTTAATTAACTCCATTGCATGTTTAATGTAGGGGACGCCAACTGTTTTATTGGCTTCTCCAGTAACCAATAAAATATGATCATATCCCTTCTTTTTCAAAAAGGCTACTTCTTTTAAAATCTCTTCATCCGTAAGTGTTCGGCGAGGAATTTTATTAGTCATGCTAAATCCACAGTAGGTACAAATGTTCTGACATTCGTTACTCAAATACATCGGAACATACATCTGCATCGTATTTCCAAAACGTTTTTTTGTCAATTGATTACTCAATTGCGCCATTTGCTCTAAATAAGGACGAGCCGCAGGAGAAACTAAGGCTTTAAAATCTTCTAAATCTCTTTTGGTATTTGCTAATGCACGTTCTACATCTATTGGAGTTTTTGCATAAATTTCTTGGGTTAGGGTATCCCATTTGTAGGTGTCAAAGACTTCTACGAAGCCTCTTGGGGTTGAGGGTTGAGGGTTGAAGGTTGAAGGCGAAATAGCTTTGTTACCTCTTCCTTTTAAAATAGATGTGTATTTAGTTGAATGCTTCATACTTATTTGATTTGAGACATTCTTAAATTATATAACATTTTTCTTATAATTTTTGCTTCTTCTGGTGCTGAATTAAAATCATTTACTGAAATAAATTTCAAGTCTTTGGATAATTTTAGTAGATAAGCTACTTCGGTTATTGATCCAGAAGCTATTTTTATATATCGAGCAAATTCTTTTGGGGTATCATAACCACAACATTCAGCCATATTGGTAGGAACAGAAGAAGAAGCTCTACGTAATTGAGAGATCAGACCAAATTTCTCTTCGCTAGGAAAAGAATCTGTAAACTTATAGATTGCTAAGCATAATTTATGCGCTCTTTCCCAAACTGTTAAATCCTCATAATTTCTCATCAAATTTTAATTTATTAAAATTAACTTCAATCCTTAACCTTTTACCTTCAACCTAATTGAGGAATGAAGTCAACGGACTACTTGCCTCAGCATGTTGCTTTATGGGAGCTAACTTTGCTTCGTATGCCATTCGACCAGCTTCCACAGCCATTTTAAAAGCTTTGGCCATTGCTACTGGATTTTGAGAAACTGCAATTGCAGTATTTACTAAAACCGCATCTGCTCCTAGTTCCATAGCGTAAGCGGCGTGCGATGGGGCTCCAATACCGGCATCTACAATTACGGGTACATTACTTTGATCGATAATAATTTCTAAAAAATCTTGTGTTTTTAAGCCTTTATTACTTCCTATTGGTGCGCCTAATGGCATTACGCATTGTGAGCCTACTTCTTCTAAACGTTTGCATAACACAGGATCTGCATGTATATATGGCATTACAATAAATCCTAATTTTACTAGATCTTCAGTAGCTTTTAGGGTTTCGATTGGATCTGGCAATAAGTACTTTGGGTCTGGATGGATTTCTAATTTTATCCAATTGGTTTCTAAAGCTTCACGCGCCATTTGTGCGGCAAAAATAGCTTCTTTAGCATCTCGAACTCCTGAGGTATTTGGCAATAAATTAATATGGGCATATTTCAAATGTGATAAAATATCATCTTGCTCATTTGCTACCTCAACACGCTTTAATGCTACAGTTACTAATTTGCTTTCGGAAGCTACCAAAGCTTCTTCCATTAATTGAGATGAACTAAATTTCCCTGTTCCTGTGAAAAGGCGAGAGGTAAATTCTTTATGGGCGATTTTTAAATTTTTCATTCTAAAGGTTTTGGGTTTTAGGTTTGGGCGGTCGGCCAATAAACTTAAAACTTATATTTTTGTCATTCCGAACTTGTTTCCGAATCACATTCGTTGTTTAATTTTTTTATGAGACACTGAAATAAGTTCAGCGTGATGGTATTTTAAATTCTCAATTACTCTATTCTTTATTAGTTGGATCAAAATTCATTTTTCTTACTCTGTTCTCTAATTCTTCAATACTCAATCCACTTAACAAGCCAGAAACAGCAATTCCTCCAATTCCTGTTTTTGAAAGATTATTTATATCTTCTAGCTTAATGCCACCTATAGCGATTACTGGGATTTTATATCCTTGTTCAAAAAGCTCACTCACAATTTTTTTATAACCTTCCAATCCTAAAATAGGACTTAATTTATTTTTTGTGGTAGTAAATCGAAATGGTCCTAAACCAATATAATCCACTCCGTTTTTAATATGCTGCACACAGTCTTCCAAAGTATTTGCTGTACCTCCGATAATAACATTATCTCCTAATTGTTTTCGTGCTTTTTTAGGGTTGGTATCAGTTAACCCCAAATGGACACCATCAGCTTTGGCTTCTGAAGCAATTCCTACATTGTCATTTACAATAAAAATAGCTTCATACGTATCACAAATCGCTCTACACTTTTGAGCTGCATTTAAATATTCTATCAGACTAACATTTTTTAGTCTTAATTGTACCCATCGGCATCCAGCTTTACAAACCAATTCAATATTCTGAAGATGCGTTGCAATCGTTTCTCCTTGTGAGATATATTGAATTTGAATTAATAGTTGAGGGCTAAGGGTTGAAGATTTTTCAACTTTCAGTTTATTATTTATATTTAAGTTAGAATCTTTCATTTTTCGTCATTCTGAACTTATTTCAGAATCTCATATATTGCTTATTACTCCTATGAAACACTGAAATAAATTCAGCGTAATATTAACTTATAATCTGAAATTTCCTAATAACTCTTTACTACTACCTAAATATTTTTCTGTAAATCGTTTAGCACGAAAAGCACTTTTTAATAAAGGAAACCCTAATGTTAGATGACCTGAAATAGCACTTGACAATACGCACCCGCTTCCATGTTTTGGATATACATTAGTGTATTTTGGATTTATAGGGTGAACTTTTCCTTTTTTAGTGTACAAATAGTCTTTCCCTTTTTTGACTTCGCTGTGTCCGCCCTTCAAAAACAGATTGGTTTTACTACTAATATGCTCTATAGTTGCTTCTATTTCTTTATCAGGAAATAATTGTTGAATCTCATCATAATTTGGAGTTAATACATAAATTTTAGATATAACGTCATTAAATATTTCAGGGTCAAAATCTATTTGAAAATTAAAATTTGTAGAAGATCTTAATACGGGGTCTACTACTATTTTTAATTCCGAATTTAATGAAAGTAGTAAATCTAGAATCTTGTTCAAAACACTCCAATTTTGAATAATTCCGATTTTAACTACGTCTATTTTATAACGATTAAAAAGGGTTTTGATTTGCTTTTTAATGATATTAGTTTCTGTCCAAATACAATCAAAAAACTCAGTATCTGTTTGAATCGTATTTGCCGTACATATGGATAGCCCTTGACACTTTAAAGCTTCAAAGGTTTTGCAGTCGGCGACTAATCCAGCGCCTCCCGAAGGATCGAATCCTGCAATAGTTAGTATGTAAGGTCTTTTTTTCATTTGTTATTTAGAAGTTGAGGTGTTAAAATTATATTTTGCTATTTCAAAAGGAATAAAAATATAACTTCTTTATTCTAGCCTCTTAACTCTTGTATTATTTTATTGAAATAAATCGGTTATACTTTCTTTTGATAAGGCTTTTACAAAACTTTCATCGGTTTGAATAATATCTGCTGATAATTGTTTTTTACTTTCTTGATATTTCATTATTTTTTCTTCAATAGTTCCTTTACATATCATTTTGTATGCCATTACTTTTTTGGTTTGTCCAATGCGGTAACACCGATCAATTGCTTGGGCTTCTACAGCAGGATTCCACCACGGATCTAATAAATACACATAATCTGCCGCAGTAAGGTTTATACCAGTTCCACCTGCTTTAAGACTTATTAAAAATACACGTACATTTTCGTTGTTTTGAAAATTATCTACTTTGGCTTGTCGGTCTTTTGTTCTTCCATCTAAGTATTCATATTCGATATTTTCCTTATCAAAAGACTTTTTTACTAAATTCAGCATTTTTACAAACTGAGAAAAAATTAAAATTTTATGTTTTCCTGTTTTTTCAGTCACGTGCTTTAAAAGCTCTTGGATTTTAATTGATTCAGAAGTGTATTTTTCTTCGTCATTCAATAATTGAGGGGAATCACAAATTTGTCTTAGTTTAGTTAAACCCTCTAAAACATACATTTTTGATTTTCCTAGCCCCTCTTCATCTATCTTGTTCAATAAATAATTACGGTATTTATTTTTATAAGTATCATATAATTTTTGCTGCTCTTTTTCCATAGTACAATACAATACCTGTTCTGTTTTTGGTGGAAGCTCGGTAGCCACTTGCTCTTTTGTTCTACGAAGTAAAAAAGGGTTTATCAAGTTCCGCAAATCGTTAGCAGCATCAGCATCTTTGCCTTTGTCAATCGGTGTAGCATATTCTTTTTTAAAATTGGGCATAGTGCCTAATAGCCCAGGGTTAACAAATGTCATTTGAGCGTACAAGTCGAAGGTGTTATTTTCAATAGGTGTGCCTGTTAACACTAGTTTATTGTTCGATTTTAAAAGTCGTGCTGCTTTAAAGCGTTGCGAATTAGGGTTTTTTATTGCCTGGGATTCGTCTAAAATACAGTAATTGAACGTGTATTCCTTGATAAAATCAATGTCCCTCATTAAAACACCATAAGTAGTAAAAATAATATCGACAGTACTAAATTTTTCGGTTGTCTTTTCTCTTTCTCCGCCAGTATGGACGATATACTTGAGTGTTGGAGCAAATTTTTTAACTTCTTCTTGCCAATTGAAAATTAAAGATGTTGGTAATACAACAAGTGTGGCATTATCTGGTTTTTTGGTGTTTTTTAGGTGCTTAAGGAAACTAATAATTTGAAGCGTTTTCCCTAATCCCATATCATCCGCTAAACAACCTCCGAAATTATAGTCATCTAAAAAGTTAAGCCAGTTTAAACCTTCCTTTTGATAATCTCTAAGAGTTGCTTTTAAACCTCTTGGTTTTTTGACAGTTTCAATTTCCTTAAAAGAGGCAAAACGCTCTTTTATTTGTTTGTGATTAATTGCAATTTCCGATGTGGCATCTAATATATCATACAAACTATCAATTACCGAAAGTTGGTATTTAGAAACAGAAATACTGTCTTTTCTTACATCTCCCGTTCTAAATACGTGGCTGTATTTGTCTACCCATTGTTGTGGTAAAACACCAATTGTGCCGTCTTTTAATTGAATGTAATTTTCTTTTTTTACAATCGATTTTCGAATGTCTTTTAAACTGACTTGCTGATCTCCAAATGAAATTTCAATAGCTACATCAAACCAATCTATTCCAGAATTTACATCTATAGAAATTGAGGGTTTGTGTAAGTTATATTTCATTTTTGAAAGCTTATCAGACCCAAAAACTTCAATTCCTTTTTCTTTCAATACATCTATGGTATCCAAAAACCAACCTTTATCCATAAAATCATTAATGGTAAGATAAAAGAAGTTTTCATCTTGATATTCAAAACTTGGATGAAGGACTTTTATTTCCTCCAAAAATGAGGTTTCTAACTCTTGATTTCGCTCAATTTTATAAAATTTACCATCTTTTTCTTCTTCAATAAATTGGCTTGTTAGTAATTGGTATTGCTCATTTTTATATTCTATAGCTGGTTGTAGTGTAATAAAATCTTCTTGCTCTGAAAGGTATACTTGTTTTTTTAAACTAATAAGTTTTTCTTTTTTTTTTATGTATTTTCTTTTCAGAAAAATAACTTCAAACTGTTTAGCTAATGGAATTATAAACTCTTGATTATAAGTTTCAAAATCAATTTTATTGATGCGTATTTCAGGTTCTTTATTAAAATTTAGAAAAGCTCTGGATTCGTAAAAAGATTTATAAAAATAGTATTCCCCTTTTACATGAATACAAAAGGAATTTTGTACATATTTATTTTTTTTAAGTTCTAATTTTTTGCCATCTATTTCAATAAAAGCTTTTAAAAGATAAAAATGCGTTTCTTCTTTAATTTTAAAAAACAATCTAGGATGCTTTTTGCTTATTGTAATAGGTTCTAAATCTCTTGGATATACTTTGTCAACATATTCAACAAGGCGTTGTGTTAGTACGGATTTATCAACAAGTTTTATGATTTTTTTAATGGTATGGAATTGAAATTTTAATCGCTCTTCCGTGTTTATATTTGTGTTTTCAGTAGAATGTTCTAGCTTTAAGAAGTTTTCAACAATAGCGCTTTGTTTCTCTGAAAAAAATTCTTTGTTACTTATGTAAAACTCTCCATCAACTTCCTCAATTTTAGAAATGAAGTGCGTTTTGTCTTTGTTAATGTTTCCAATAACAGGAAATACGCTAAATTTCTCATTTAAAGGACTAAAAATTAATGAAAATCCTTTTTCTTTTTTTTCTTTTTTAAACTCAAAAGGAAGGTTTGTTTTTAGTATTCCATCAGGATTTAAAAACGCCTCTCTAAACAAGGACAAATTGGTGTTTTTATGTAGTTTTAATATTCCTGCTTTTTTAGGTATTGCAACTAGGTTTTTATCATCGTAACCAAAATTAAAATACTCTTTATAAGTTTCATCATCTAATGTAAAACCATATTCTTTTAACAAATTTTCTTTGAGAAGATTTTCTTCTTCTTCGGAGATAAAAAAAGAAGGAATATACTGATCTAAATAGCATAATGAAATTGCTTGGTGCTTGCACAATTTTTTATTAACGGCTTTGCAACTACAGGTAATCGTTAATTGCTTTCCCTTTTTTTTTATATGTACCTCCTTATGGCTTCCCCTCCAATAATCTGCAGGAATTTGTAGGTGTATAAAGTCATTATTATTTGTAATAACATTACATAGACTTTCGTAAATCGAAATACTTCGATAGGTATTAGGGTGCGAATTGAGTCGTACTAAATCATTAATAGTATACCCATCTTTCATTTCAATTATGTAAGAGTCTTTAGCATTGAATTCTTTATCATTTTTAGCGCTCGGTTTTGTGCCATTTTCATCTAACTGTACTTTTTCAGAAAAAAAACCTTCAACTTCATTAGCTAAGTAAACTTCGTGTTTGCATATATTTCCATGATCAAAAGGACAGTTACAAGTGCTATCAATTTCACCGTATAATAATCCAGAAAAATTTAGCTTATACGTAGTACCCGAAGATCCATTTACAATAGCGTCAACCGAATTTCGATCTTGGCTAAGCTGTAATTCTACCAAACTACATTGATTTGCTCTCGAGCGAATAACAGACGTTGTGCTTGTATATATATACTTTTTTAATCTTTTATTAGTAAGTGCCATTATTGTTTTTAATAATAAACTAGGTTTTATAGTTTCAGTTGTGTTTCTTTTAAATTGTAGAAATTTCGAAAACTATTTTCACTTTTCCAAATACTTCCCAAAACAGCTATTCCATTAAATCCTAGTTGATAAGCTTTTTTAATATTGGTTTCATTAATACCACCTAAAGCGATAATTGTTTTATTAATATGGTTAACATCAAAACTACGACCAGCATAACCTTGTTTTGAAATAGAAGAAAATACAGGACTTAAAAAATAATAATCAAATTCAAATTCACAATTGGCTAACACTTCTGGTTCGTGAAATGAAGAACTTATGGTTTTTCCAAACATGTTTAGTTCTTTAAAATACTGACTTGGATTGTCTATACAATCTATTCTTTTTTGTTCCGTAAAATGAATGCCTTTTAAATTGAATTCATTTATTAACTCGTGAAAATGATGTATTACAATTTTATTGTGATATGTTAAGTCTATTTCATTTAATAATTGCTTAAACTCATCAACTGTCCAAGTTGGTTTTCTGAAATGCAAGCACTGTAAACCAGCTTCAAAAAGTTGATTTATTTTTTGAGCTTCGTTTATAATTTTGTTTTCGCTAGTTATTATTATAATCATTTTGCACTACTGCCAATTGTAAAAACTAAATGTTATCCTGAGCTTGTCGAAGGGTGGTGTCTATTGAAGACCTATTCTCATTTTCAATATAATTTTTAAATTCTGTATAGTTTTTCGAATATTCAATAAGTTTATTCCAGTCATTTGTTAATGAATGCTAATTTCTTTCTTCTGCTCCAACCTTTTAATTGTTTTTCAAATTTTATACCGTTAATAGAATTAGAAAATATTTAAAATCAAACTAATTTTAAAGGACGCTTATTGAATGTATAACAGGTATGTTTTTTCCTGCTTTATGCTAAATAAGCCCCCTCTAAATTAGTCATTCCAACATAAAATGATTTATCCGAACATTCAAGAATATAGGTGAGAAATATTTTCATAATTCTATTTTCGAATAAACGAGATTATCCTTCGACAAGCTAAGGATGACATTTTAGTTTTTAGATTATCATTCAGTTAATTACAAATAAACCTCGGATCCTTTTTCTTTAAATTCTTTAGACTTTTCGTCCATTCCTTTTTGGATTACTTCGTTATCTACAATATCGTGATCAGCAGCGAAGTCACGCACTTCTTGTGAAATCTTCATAGAACAGAATTTTGGTCCGCACATAGAACAGAAATGCGCTACTTTGGCACCATCAGCTGGTAGTGTTTCATCGTGATATTCTAAAGCACGTTCTGGATCTAATCCTAAATTGAATTGATCCATCCAGCGGAATTCGAAACGCGCCATACTCAAAGCATTGTCTCTATGTTGAGATCCTGGGTGTCCTTTGGCTAAATCAGCTGCGTGTGCAGCTAATTTGTATGTTACTACACCAACACGTACATCTTCTTTATTTGGTAATCCTAAATGTTCTTTTGGAGTTACATAGCATAACATTGCACAACCGTACCAGCCAATCATTGCAGCACCAATACCTGAAGTGATATGATCGTACCCAGGTGCAATATCTGTAGTTAAAGGTCCCAAAGTGTAAAAAGGAGCTTCGTCACAAACTTCAATTTGGCGTTCCATATTTTCCTTAATCATATGCATTGGCACGTGACCTGGACCTTCAATAAAACATTGTACCTCGTGCTTGCGAGCAATTTGTGTTAACTCTCCTAAAGTTTCTAACTCTGCAAATTGTGCTTCGTCATTAGCATCGGCAACCGATCCTGGACGTAAACCATCTCCTAAAGAGAAGGCTACATCATACGACTTCAAAATCTCACAAATATCTTCAAAGTGTGTGTATAGGAAACTTTCTTTGTGATGTGCCAAGCACCATTTAGCCATAATTGATCCTCCACGTGAAACAATTCCAGTTACACGTTTCGCTGTCATTGGTACGTAACGTAACAATACTCCTGCATGGATAGTAAAGTAATCTACCCCTTGTTCAGCTTGTTCAATTAAAGTATCTCGGAAAATTTCCCAGGTTAAGTCTTCGGCAACACCATTTACTTTTTCTAAAGCTTGGTAAATTGGCACAGTTCCTATTGGCACTGGTGAGTTACGTACAATCCACTCCCGTGTTTCATGAATATTTTCGCCTGTAGATAAATCCATGATATTATCTGCTCCCCAACGGCAAGCCCAAACTGCTTTTTCTACTTCTTCTTCAATAGAAGAGGTTACTGCGGAGTTACCAATATTTGCATTTATTTTAACCAAAAAGTTACGACCTAAAATCATAGGTTCTGCCTCAGGATGATTTATATTTGAAGGGATTACAGCACGACCTCTAGCTACTTCTGAACGTACAAACTCAGCAGTAATTTTTTCAGGAATTGAAGCACCAAAGTGTTCTCCTTTGTGTTGCTTTCTAATTTCTGTCATTTCATCAATTCGTTGGTTTTCACGAATTGCTATGTATTCCATTTCTGGAGTAATAATTCCTTTTTTAGCATAATGTAGTTGCGTTACATTTTGACCTTTTTTTGCGCGTAAAGGTTTTTTTAGTAAGGAAAAACGCATATGATCTAAACTTTTGTCGTTCAAACGCTCATTACAGTATACAGAAGAAAACTCATCCAATTGCTCTACATCTCCTCGATCTTTGATCCAGTCTTCACGAATTCTGTCAATTCCTGCATGAATGTCAATTTTTTTGTTTGGATCCGTATACGGTCCAGAAGTATCATAAACAGTTACAGGCTCATTTGGCGTTTTCTCTTTCGTCATCGAATCTGTCGTGTCACTTAAAGCAATTTTGCGCATTGCCACTTTAATTTGTGGATGAATCTTACCATTTACATAAACCTTTGTTGAGTTTGGAAATGGATTTCTTGTGATTTGCCCTTGCTTTGGTGCGGTGTCTTTACTTTTCATATTTTTTTCAGGTTTCGGCCATCAGCTTTTAGGTGTCAGCTTTGTTTGTATACTTTAGTGTTGTGCTTTTTTAGTTCCTAATATCGTGGTTAAAGATTGAAGGTAGAGGGTTAATGGTTAAATCTATTTTAAACTTCTAATTTCATATATCTACAGTTTAACCTCCTTGTGTAGCTTGAATAATTGTTACATTATCATTTTCTTTTAATACGGTTTTTTGCCAAGCGGATTTAGTTACTATTATGTTATTAATAGCTACAGCAATTCCTTGCTTAGCAATATTTAGTTCGTCTAATAAAGTGTCCAAACTTGCATTTGGAGTAATGGTTTTAAGTTCGTGATTTATTTTTACGTTCATTCTGTTTAGCTTTGAGCTTTCGGCTATCAGCAATGGGTTCTATTTTGTTATCATAAAATCCTAAATCCTACTTTAGGATTAAGCTGATTTTTCAATATATTAACATACTGATAAATATCAGTATGACGTATTTTTAATATAAAATTTAAGAATTTTTATTTGCACAAAAAAGATAAAATGCTCCTTTGAATCTTAAGAGAAGAGGTTTCCACTGTTGTGGTTAAGATTCTCGACTATTCGAGAACAAACCTTTCCCTTCGTCGGTACTAACCGTATCAGGTTCAAAGGGTATTTCTCAGTTCAATTTAACGAACACCCCTAAAGTTCATAAACGTAAAAATAAGAAAAAAAGACGATCTCATAGAGTGATTGAATATGATTCTATGTTAATTAACGTTAAAGATGGGATGAACGCCTCTAAAAATAAAATTACAGTTAAACTTATAATTAGCTATGCGCTTGTTTTAATATTAAGTGCATTTGCTTTTGTGTTGTTTTATCAGCAACTAATTCGGTTTACTGAAACCTCCAATCAATCTATTGATTTTAATGAACATGTTTTTTTAATTTCGGAAACCATTACGGATTTATATGAAGTAGAATCGTTAGGAAGAAACTTGATTAAGAATTATGATTCTATTGCTTTGCGCAAATATAAATTTAAAATTTCAGCAATTAATGAATCTATTGATCAGTTAGTATTTAAATATTCCGATACCAGTCAACGAACAAAAATTAATAGTATTAAGGATTTATTGCGAAGAAAAAACAAGAATGTTAATCAGTTGATTGAAATTTATAAAAAAAAGAATTCCGAAAGTTATTATGCATCCGCTATTAAAGAGTTAAAAAGAGTAGATGAAACCTTCAAAAATTATTTTTATAAAAATCGTTTTCAAAACCTCGAAAAGCATCAACGGAAGTACTTGATTAATTTATTAGAATATTCCAAAGTAGATAATGAAGATAAGTTGAGTAACAAGACGGTAGATTCAATTGCTATTTCTGTAATTGATGTTTTATTGAAATTATCAAGAAAAGAACTTTCTATCCAGAGGGCAATTGAAGCTAAAGAAGATGAAATTATTGAAAATGATCGCGTACTAACCTCACAAATTAGATCGATGCTTACCGCTTTAGAATATAAAGAGTTGGCATTGTACAGTCAACAAAATAAAGAGACTAAAAAAATACTCTCCAAGACTTATAAGATTATTTTATTTTCATCAGGTCTAACCCTTTTAATGGCATTGGTTTTTTTATACCTAATTAATAAAGACGTACGGATAGGTAATGCTCATAAAGTTGCACTTGAAAAGGCTAAAAATTATTCTGAAAAACTACTTAAAAATAGGGAGAGTTTAATAAGTATGGTAACTCATGACATCCGAGCTCCATTAAATACGATTATTGGTTTTTTAGAATTATTAAACAATGTGGAGATTCAGGCTAAAAGCCAGCATTATATTGTACAAATGCAAAAATCATCAGAATATATGTTGCGCTTGGTAAATGATTTGTTGGACTTTTCTAAAGCGGAATCGGGAAAGTTATCTACGGAGTTTATTAGTTTTCAACCCAATTTAGTAATTGACAATGCTATTCGACAAGCCATTCCAGCTAAGGGTTACAAAGACCTCCAATATTTGATTATTATTGATGAAAAATTGGAAGAACTTTTTGTGAGCGATCCTTATAGAATTGGGCAAATTGCGATTAATTTAATAAATAATGCCTATAAGTTTACGAATAACGGTTTTATAAAAATAAATGCTGAATTATTATACTTAAAAAAGAAGCCGTATTTAAAATTAAATATCTCAGATTCTGGAGTTGGAATTCCAGAAGAAAAAAAAGATCGGATTTTTGAAGCTTTTTCTCAAGATGAAAGCATAAAGTCGCAAGGTCAAAATGGATTTGGATTGGGACTTTACATTACTAAAAATTTAGTGGATTTATTAGAAGGAGAACTTACTGTGGATACCGAAGTAGGAAAAGGAAGTGCTTTTAATTGTTTGATTCCTTTACAGCAAATTGAAGCGAATAAAAACCCTCAAAATAAAATCACAGAATTTTCAACCTCGATTTCTGAAATTTCGATAGTTATTGTTGATGACGAAAAAGCACAATTAGTATTTTTAGAAGCAGTTTTTGAACAGTATAAGATTAATTGTTACAGTTTTCAAGATTCAATAAAAGCGTTGGATTTTATTGAAGCTAATCTACCTTCCTTAGTAATTACCGATATACAGATGCCTACAATGGATGGATTTAGTTTTATGGATAAACTTAAAAAGAATTCATTAACTTCAAAAATTCCAGTAATTGGTTTAACAGGAAATAGTTCGTTTTTAAAGCAGAATTTTATTAAAGCAGGGTTTACACATCATCTTCTAAAACCATATAAACCGACTGAATTATTACATCTTATTTCGAGCACGTTATATATTGAAATTAAAATAAAAAAAGAAGGAAGTCAACAAAAAGAAAACAACCTAATATCTAATTATTTTGACTTGACGGATTTAGTTTCGTTTTTAGACAATGACAGGGGAGCTGTTAATAAAATAATAGAAACTTTTTGTGAGAGTACCCAACAACAATTACTAGATTGGGAAATAGCGTTGTTGGATAAAAACAAAGTAGAGTTAAAATACATAGCACACAAAATACAACCCATGTTTTTACAATTTAAAGCCAACAAGGTTTCAGGCGCTCTTAAAAAAATAAGTATGGATGAAATAAAAGATGAAACGGATTTTTATACGTGTTGTGCATCTGTAAAAACGAAAATCGTAGATACACTTAACCATCTGGAATACTTTATATCTTAAGTTTTCTTGGTAAGAAATCTAATTAAATCATATTATTAGCTTGTGAAGTAAGATTAATACCACGTAGCATGTTAGCCTATAAAATAATTTTAAAGAAGTAATAATCGGATGCGGGTTTACAATTTAATATCATATTTCTTCAATTTATTATACAACGTTTTCCGATCGATTTGAAGTAGTTTTGCTGTTTTTGCTTTATTACCATTGGTTAGTTGTAGCGTTTGTTCAATTTTGTCAACCTCACTCTTGTCGTTTTTTAAAGGACTTATTTCAGTAATTTGCTCAGTACCAACAAAATATTCGGGCAAATGGTGTATGGAAATAAAATCACTATCCTGTGATAGTAAAACAGCACGCTTTACTACATTTTGTAATTCTCTTAAATTACCTGGCCAGGCGTAGTTTTTAAAAACTTTTGAAGCTAAATCATCCAAACCAATACATTTGGCGTTTAATTCACAATTGGCTTTTTCTATAAAATAGTTGGCAAAAATCATTAAGTCAGCAACCCTATCCTTAAGCGCTGGTACTTGAATCGAAAATTCGTTGAGCCGGTGTAACAAGTCTTCTCTAAAATTTCCTTGAATCGATTCCTGATTTAAGTCACTATTAGTTGCGCTGATAATTCTGATGTCAACAGCTATTTCTTTGTTACTCCCTACGGGTCTAATCTTACGTTCTTGTATGGCACGTAACAATTGTACTTGGAGTTCGTAGCTTAAATTTCCAATTTCATCTAAAAATAATGTACCACCATTTGCGGCACTAAAATGACCTTCTTTATCATTAATGGCTCCAGTAAACGAGCCTTTAATATGGCCAAAAAACTCACTGGAGGCAATTTCTTTAGGGACTGCACCACAATCTACAGCCACAAAAGGTTTGTTGGAGCGATTGCTTAAATTATGAATGGTTTTAGCGATATTTTCTTTTCCAGTCCCACTTTCTCCAATAATCAAAACCGACATAGGTGTTGGAGCTACAAGTTCGATATATTGATGTAATTTTTTAGAAGTTTCACTATTGCCTTTTATAAAATTTACATTACTTCTGAATTCCTCCGTGGTTGTTTTTTTATTCGAGGTAATTTCTTTTTTGGGAAAACTTAATGCTTTTTCAATTACTGAAAGTAAGGTAGCGGGTTGGATCGGTTTTTCTAAATAATCTATAGCTCCCAATTGTATTGCTTTAACAGCTAAGTTAACTACTGCATAGCCTGTAATCATAATTATGGGAGTATCTCCTTTACTTTTTAAGTAACTTATAATTTCTAAATCTTCGCTATCGGGCAAGCGCATGTCTGATAAGACAAGATCAAATACGACGTCATCTAGCTTATTTTTAGCCTGCTTTAAGGAGCTAGTTAAAGTTACTTTGTAATTTTTTTTTATTAGAAAAGTTTCTAATAAATTTCCAAAAGATAAATCGTCTTCTACAAGTAAAATATGGTACATGGCAGGGTGTTTTCTATGAAAGATAACCTTAGAAAGAGGAAAATAGTATATTCTAAATCAATCGAATTTAAAATAAAAAAATAAACTGCCCACGAGTAACGAGCAGTTTATTAATAAAGATGATACCACTAAGACAATACCCCACGTCTTGTTTTTAGTGCCATCAGATTGTTGTTGAGCAACTGATTGTTGTTGTTATTCTATTCGTTATTCTACTAATTCGCCTTCAGCGTTAACATATATTACTGAAGAAGTTTCTTCTTTTAATAATTCTAATTTGTATGTACCCTCTTTGTTTACATATGCTTTACTAATTTCAGATCCTTCAAATTTAGTTTTTACAACTTCTTGAACAGCTTCAGGAAGTGTAGAAACTTCAATTTCTAAATAATCGTCAGTAGAGACTATTACAGGAATGTGTTGTGTAACTTCTTGAGGTAAGATAACAGAAGCTGATACGATTTGTGTTGAGAAAACGGTTAAAGCAGTTAAAGCTAACATTTTTACATTTTTCATAATGATTGATTTTGATTAAACTAATTATAATTATTGGGTATAGTGTAAAATTTGTGCCAAGTAATAGTTTTTTTGCTTAATACAGGTCTAACCCCCTTATTTACTGAGGATTAAATTTTATTTAATAAAAAGGGAGGTTTGTTTAAGAAGTGTGGAAATGGGTAAAAAGTGTAGAAAAATTCTACACTTTTTTGTGTATTTTGGAATATTGTTGATTTTTGATATCTCGAAAAAATAAAAAAGGCTTTCTGAAAAGAAAGCCTTAAATAAAGTAAATGAATTGAAAATTATTATTTTCGTATGTTTTTAGCTTCAATACTAAGTGTTGCATGTGGAACTAATTTTAAGCGCTCGGGGTTTATTAACTTTCCTGTAACACGGCAAATACCATACGTCTTATTTTCAATACGATTTAAAGCATTTTTTAAATCGCGAAGAAATTTTTCTTGACGTATAGCCAACTGTGCGTTCGCTTCCTTGGACATGGTTTCACTACCTTCTTCAAAAGATTTAAATGTAGGAGAAGTGTCTTCAGTGCCGTTACTTTTGTCATTTAGATAGCTACTTTTAAGCATTTCTAAATCTTTATTTGATTGCGCCATTTTTTCTAAAATCAACGTTTTGAACTCCGCTAAGTGTTCGTCTGAATATCTTTCAGTTGTTTCTTGCATACTTTAAACTTTCTGAATTTGAATTTTCGTATTGATATCATCAAATTCAATTACTACTCCATTATGTAAATTGGTTTCAAAAATTATGCTTTTTGCTAAAGTTTCAGTTTTAATGTACTCTCCATTATCCTTTACCGCATCTGCAATTACATCGTTATTTTCAAAACTAATATTTATGTTATCAGTAATTTCGAAGTCGCTATCTTTTCTAAGATTTTGAATGCGATTTACTAACTCGCGAGCAATACCTTCCTTCCTTAATTCAGGACTAATCGTAACGTCTAAAGCTACGGTTAAACCATTAGCATTAGCAACTAGCCACCCCTCAATGTCTTGTGAAAAAATCTCTACATCGCTCATTTGCAATGTAATACTTTTGTCATTAATTTCTAAAAGGTATTCGCCTTTTTGTTCTAAAGAATTTATTTTGTCTTGATCAAACTTTTGTATTTCGCTCGCAATCAATTTCATGTCTTTTCCAAAACGAGGCCCCAATGTCTTAAAATTAGGCTTAATTTTTTTGACCAAGATGCCAGAAGCATCATCTAAAAGTTCAATTTCCTTTACATTTACTTCGCTTTTTATTAGGTCTGAAACAGCTTCAATAGCTTCTTTTTCTTGTGTATTTAACACAGGAATCATAATTCGCTGTAAGGGTTGACGCACTTTTATTTTTTCTTTTTGACGTAAAGAAAGCACCAATGAAGATACCATTTGCGCTTTACTCATTTTTTCTTCTAACACCTTGTTTACATAAAAAGCATCATATGTTGGGAAATCTGACAAGTGTACACTTTCAAAAGCTTCTTGTCCAGTACAGTTAATTAAATCCTTGTATAGCCTGTCCATGTAAAAAGGGGCTGCAGGAGCGCCTAATTTAGCAATTGTTAGCATACAAGTATATAAGGTTTGGTAGGCTGATATTTTATCTTGCTCGTACTCTCCTTTCCAAAACCTACGACGGCATAAACGAACATACCAGTTACTCAGGTTTTCCTGAAGAAATTCTGAAATAGCACGTGTTGCCTTCGTAGGCTCGTAGTCATTATAATATTCATCTACCTTTTCAATTAAGGAATTCAATTCACTTAAAATCCATTGATCAATTTCAGGTCTTTTGTTTAATGGAATCTCAGCCTCACTATAATTAAAACCATCGATATTAGCATATAAGCTAAAAAAGGAATAAGTATTATATAATGTTCCGAAGAATTTACGACGTACTTCGGCAATTCCTTCTAAATCAAATTTTAAATTGTCCCAAGGATTGGCATTACTAATCATATACCAACGTGTGGCATCGGGGCCATAAGTATTCAAAGTTTCAAAAGGATCTGTGGCATTGCCTAAGCGTTTCGACATTTTTTGCCCTTTTTTATCTAAAACGAGTCCGTTAGAAACTACATTTTCATAAGCAACATCGTCAAAAACCATAGTCGAAATTGCATGAAGCGTATAAAACCAACCACGAGTTTGGTCCACTCCTTCAGCAATAAAATCAGCTTTACGCTCACCAGCTTCTACACGTTCTTTGTTTTCGAATGGATAGTGCCATTGTGCTGTAGGCATAGATCCTGAATCAAACCAAACATCAATTAAATCGCTTTCACGTTGCATTGGTTTTCCTGATGGAGAAACTAATGTAATTTGGTCTACGATGTTTTTATGCAAATCAATTTTAGCATAGTTTTCATCAGACATATCCCCGACAGTAAAATCTTCAAATATGTCTTTAGCTAAAACACCAGCGTCTAAAGCTTTTTGCATTTCTGCCTTTAGTTCGGCTACCGATCCAATACAAATTTCTTCCGTTTTATCCTCAGTTCTCCAAATTGGTAATGGGATTCCCCAATAGCGTGAACGCGATAAATTCCAGTCATTAGCATTTGCTAGCCAGTTCCCAAAACGTCCCTCTCCAGTAGCTTTTGGTTTCCAGTTGATTCCTAAATTTAGTTCATGCATACGGTTTTTAATGTCCGTAACTTTAATAAACCAAGAATCTAATGGATAGTATAAAATAGGCTTGTCAGTACGCCAACAGTTTGGGTAACTGTGGACATATTTTTCAACCTTAAATGCTTTGTTTTCTTCTTTTAGCTTTATGGCGATTTCTACGTCTACAGAGCGTTCAGGAGCTTCGTCTTCGTTGTAATATTCATTCTTTACGTATTTGCCGGCAAATTCCCCCATATGCGAAGTGAATTTTCCTTGCAAATCTACCAAAGGAACCAAATTATCGTTAGTATCTTTAACCAACATTGGAGGAATCTCCGGGCTAGCTTGTTTAGCAACTAAAGCATCATCCGCTCCAAAAGTTGGTGCAGTATGGACAATTCCTGTACCATCCTCAGTAGTAACAAAATCTCCTAAAATTACTCTAAATGCATTTTCAGGATTGTCATTTGGTTGTGTATAATCTAATAGTTGCTCGTAGCGTGTGCCTAAAAGATCTTTTCCTTTAAATTCAGTTAAAACTCTATATGGGATTATTTTATCGTTGGCTTGATAGGTTACAATATCAGTAGCTTCTTCAACTAGAATATATTTTTTTCCAGCGAATTGTTTTCCAATTAATTTTTTTGCTAGGATTACTTTTGTTGGCTCAAAAGTATATTGGTTAAATGTTTCGACTAAAACATAGTCAATTTTTGAACCTACAGTTAGCGCTGTATTACTCGGAAGCGTCCAAGGAGTCGTTGTCCATGCTAAAAAGTAGACCGTTCCAAACTCTTGTAAAAAAACGGGCAAACTGTTTTTAATAGCTTTAAATTGAGCAACAATGGTTGTATCGGTAACATCTTGATACGTTCCAGGTTGGTTTAACTCATGGGAACTAAGACCAGTACCAGCTTTGGGAGAATACGGCTGAATGGTATAGCCTTTGTAAATTAAGTCTTTTTTATATATTTCTGAAAGCAACCACCATACCGATTCCATGTATTTAGGATCGTAAGTAATATATGGGTCTTCCATATCTACCCAGTATCCGATTTTTTCAGTAAGATCATTCCAAACATTGGTATATCGCATTACTGTTTTACGGCATGCGTTATTATACTCTTCTACAGATATTTTTTTACCAATATCTTCCTTCGTAATTCCTAATTCTTTTTCAACACCTAGTTCAACAGGGAGTCCATGTGTGTCCCAACCTGCTTTTCGTTTTACCTGAAAGCCTTTTTGAGTTTTGTAGCGACAGAATATATCTTTAATCGCACGGGCCATTACGTGATGTATCCCAGGAAGTCCATTTGCAGATGGTGGACCTTCAAAAAAGACGAAAGGCTTATTGCCCTTACGCAAAGAAATACTTTTTTCGAAGATTCCTTCTTTTTTCCAAAATTCAAGTACATCTTCAGTTACCTTCGGAAGGTTTAATCCCTTATAATCTGCGAACTTAGTGCTCATGGGTAATCACTTATAATTAAGTTGCGAAAATAGGCAATTTTTTATTTTTTTTGAAGATATATACATTCTTCATTTTTTTTAAAAATTATGATTTGTTGTAATTAATTTTTTTATTTTTTACTAATTTTGCAAAAATATAAAAAACGGTTTATAACTGCTCGTTATTAGGTTGTATAAGTAATTATTTACTCCATTGCACCTGTGATTTTTATTGTTTTAAAATAACTACAATCGAACAATATTAGTATGAAAGCGAGTTTTCTAAATCAATTAAACAAATTGTAATGAAACAAAACATTAAGTTTTTAGTAGTATGTGCTCTAATTTTTTCCAACATGCAGGCTTCAATTTCTAAGAATATAAATCGAATTACTAAAGCGCTTGCTGTACAAATCGATTTACCAGAATACAAAGTTGACGCTATAGGTCCTAATGCAACTTTGGAAGGAGATACAGAGTCCACAACATTAAATATGGTTAATACAGCCTTAATAAAAGACACTCCAAATGATAAAATTATTTTTACTATTGATATTGAAACTGAAGGGAAATATAATTTAGATGTAAATTATGGTTTGCCAGATTCGTTTGGAGATAAAAAACAGTTTATAGTAGTAAATGGGGCTAATTTTGGTTCCATATTATTCGAAAATACTGATGGAAAAATTAGCACAAAATTTATTGGAAACTTTTTTTTAGAAAAAGGTTTAAATACAGTTGAAATTGTGCCTGATTTTGGTTTTATGCATGTGGCTAATATTTATTTAAAAGCCACTAAATTAGGAGCGCCTGTTGAGGCTACTTGTCCAGGGGTACCTGCGGGTCAGCAAGGTTTTTTTACTGCTAATGGAAAATTATGGGATGCCACCTGTAAGGAGTTTGTTTTTAGAGGAGTTAATCTTCAATATGGGGACAGACTAAGTTTTGACGCTGCCAATGTAAAAGCTGCTATTGGTTCAATAAGATCTGTAGGTAAAGCAAATAGTATTAGATTGCTAATTAGATACGACAGTAGTGACCCACAAGGAGTAACGTCAAATCAAGATGTTTATGATGGTATTAACTTATCTGTTGCAAATGACATGGTTCCTGTTTTAGTTATGTACAGTACAGCTGCAACCTGTGGAACAGACCTTAGCGATCTTGAAAAAGCAACCAATAGATGGGTTGACCTTGCTAAACCTGAAAATGGAAGCTTGCATAACGATGATGCTTTTAAAAAGTATGGTATTATAAACATTACTAATGAGTTTGGAGATACCGAAAAAGTTACGATCGATGGAGTGGAACAAGAAGTGTTTACTCCAAGTTTTAAAAATTGGAAAGACGCTTATAAAGCTGAAATTTTAAAAATAAGAAATGCGGGATATACAAACCCAATAATGATTGATACTCATAAATGTGGGCAAAATATCAATGCTTTTACAGGTTCAGACGATGGTAGCACAACAAGAGCGGAAGAGTTAGTGAATCAAGATCCTCTTAAAAATGTAATTTTTTCTTTACATGCCTATAATTTTCTTTGGAATACTGATGAAGCAATTATACAAAACATAAATAAAATGTCATCATCTGGATTAACTTGGGTTTTTGGAGAGCATGGTAGCTCAAATTTTGAAGGACCTAGCAATGCAGTAAATCATAAATTATTGTGGAAACTTTGCGAAGAGTCTACTCCAAAAATTGGATGGTTATCTTGGGCGTGGGGATCAGGAAATGGAGGAACAGCAGTAGCTTTAAATATGAGTAATAAGTGGGATCCTAGTAATTTTAATGAGCTTCTTGATTACGGTAAAGAAGTGGTTAGTGATCCTTTTGGTATTGAAAATACAGCAGTTACAGCAACCGTATTAGACGAAGGCACATTGAGTCTTCCAAGTATATTTGCTACAAAAGCGCAACCTATTTCATACTCAAACCCTGTTGGAAATATAATGAAAATACAGAGTAATGTTAAAAATAAAAATTATTCTTTTGATATTTATGATATGTATGGAAAACTTCTTATAACTGAAAAGTCAAATTCACACAATGAAATGAATATTGATCTCTCATATCTGCAATCGGGTAGTTATATTTTAAGAGCTTTGAAGGAAGGGGTATTAATTTCTAATGAAATTATTGTTAAAAATTAAATTCTCTTCGTATTAAATTAGATCGTTATTTAATAGAGTTGAAAAATAGTAAAAATAGACTTAAGAATCTTTGTTAGTGAATATTTAAAAGAGATTACCCTCAGGCAAAATTGTGTGTTTTTTAAATTAGATAACAAAACCACCTCAAATTAAGTGAGGTGGTTTTGTTATTATAGAAATTTATTTATTAAATTTATTAGCCTAGTTTTCTAATTTTGAATGCAATATTAAATATTACAAATTTACAAATACCACTAATATGGAACGATGCCAAATGCAATAGAATTTATATTGAAGAAATATTTAAGGAAATTGAAAAAACGGATATTGTAGTATTACCAGAAACTTTCACTACAGGTTTTGCTGTTAAAAATTTTCACCCTGAAAAAATGGATGGAATATCGGTGCAATGGTTAAAAGAATGTGCTCAAAAATACGATTTTGCAATTTCTGGTAGTTTACTTGTAGAAGAAGCAGGCCAGTTTTACAATCGAATGCTTTTTGTTTCTCCTAACGGAGAAATCCAACAGTACGATAAGTGGCACTTATTTACTATGGGAGGCGAAGGGAAATTGATTTCTAAAGGAGTTAAATTACCTATTTTTAATTACAAGGGATGGAAAATGAAACCATTAATTTGTTACGATTTGCGTTTTCCTGTAAGTATTAGAAATACTGAAGATTACGACCTAATTATTTGTATTGCTAATTGGCCAAAAGCGCGTGTAGATGCTTGGGATACCTTGTTAAAAGCGCGTGCCATTGAAAATTTATGTTATGTTGTAGGAGTAAATAGGGTAGGAGTTGATGCTAATGGTTTGGAATATATTGGACACTCTAATATTTATGATCCAATTGGAAAATCGCTACATAAAGTAACAGAGATTGAGCAGGTACAAACCACAGCAATCGAAAAATTAAGAATTGAAACCACACGAAAGACTTTTCCCTTTTTAAGGGATATGGATTTTTTTAAAATCAAAAATTGATTTTTTATTTTTTTAACGCTTTTCTTAAGTTTTTAAATGTATTGTAAGGATCATCTGTAACCTTACAGTTTGCCAGCCAACCAGGAATACTTCCTCCTGGTTCTGCATGTACTTGTTGTATTACCTTTGTTTTTCCGTTGGGAAGTGGTGTTATTTTCCAATATCCATTTAAACTAGGCACTCTTTTAACATTGTTTTTTTTAGGAATGTAGTCAGGAAGATTCTTTATAATCAGCGTAATTTCTCCAGTGTCCGATTTATGGACAGTCGCATTTAAAATAGCGTCCCTTTGGGCAACAGGCCATGGTGCAGAAAAACCTAAATAATAAGTGTATTCTTTTTTTTGTGAAGATTTTAATAATTTACAATTGCTAATTCCAGCGATCCAATTAGGATAATTTTCAAAATTGAGTAAAATTTCAATTATTTCCTTTGGAGAATTTTCTATAGTTACTTCTGCCTTAAATTCTTTAATTTTCGAATTAGGGACTACTCTAGTATGTACGAAAACTCCTTCTTTATCTTTTTCTAACTTCCAGTTTTGAGTATACACCTTTGTAATTGTACTATGTGCTAAAAAAAGAAATAGAATAATTTTCATTATTTAAACTATAGTTTTTAGAATATTTATTTTAAGTCAATATCCTGTTTTATATCCCAATTTGCTCGAATCATCAGTTGTTTTTCGAAGTAAAAAATAGGTTCAGGTTGTATTTTTTTAAGGTAACTCCCTGTGTCCCATTTTCCATTGCCGTTTGTATCCGTAATTACTCTAATATTTAAACTCCCAGGCTTAAGTCCTCTAAAATCAATAGTATTTGAGTTGGTTAAGATAACTTCTTCTTCAACTTTATCGGATTTTAATAATTGAATAATCAACGGAGTATCATTTTTTCGATTATTAAAATTAAGGGTTAAGTTTCCGTAAGCACTATTTTCTAAGGTATTTAAAATATAAGTAATGGTATCATTATTTACATTGCCTAGAAAATCAGTAAGCGCATTAGGCAAAACTTGTAACGCGTATTTACTATTTTCTTTTTTAGGAAAATCAATGCTTATTTCGTTTTTTAGAGCATCCCATTTTTGGGTGAAATTCACCGGAAGCGTATCTTGATCAATAAGCGATAATTGATTTTTATTTAATTTTCCAATAGGAGTATTAGCTGAAATTTTAAAGGGCTGATCTAGCTTTAGTGTTGTTTCCAGACTAACTAGGTTTAAGGAATCCTTGTATTGATCTTTATAACGAGAAACCAATGTGTCAATAACTTTGTTTGCAGTAACTTTAAAAACAATGGAGTCTTGTTCAAAAAAGGGTTTAACCCAAAAGTTAAGGGTGTCTTTTTTTGGATCCTGTAACAGGAGTGTTTCAAATTTTAAAGTATCTGGAAATTTACCAAGTATTTCGACTGTTGGATTTTCGAGGTCTCCGAAATAACCAATTTCAAATTTATTTTTTGAAGTTTGTTTTGCTCTGGAAAATTTAAAGTCTAACTTTTCTTTAAAAATGGATAGTGTTGCAATGGTATCTTCAGGAATTGATATGCTTTTTTCTAAGTACCCGATTTTATCTTTTTTAGGGTCAAATTTGTAGTCTCTATTTTCGTCTTTTATAGCTATTAGCTTATATTTCCCTTCCTTTAGATAACTAAATTGAAATTCAGTAGAATCTAATGTGCTTGAAATATATCTAGGGAGTTCATTGTAAACGATTGAATCGGTAATTTCCTCATTTTCTTCATATAAAAAAACCGAAATATTCTTATCTAGCTTTTGTTTAAATGCATCCTTAACTGAGCCTTTAAATTTCAAAGAATCCAACTCATTACCTGTAGAAAATACATATTGAAAAAAAGCAAACGGATTTTTTTCATTGTAATCCACAATGCTATTACCAAAATTAATGGTGTAAGTTGTATTTGGAAGTAGCGTGTCTAGGATTTTAATTTTTACAGTTTTACTTGCTGTACCCGCTGGTTTTATCTCTGGTTTGTTTTTCATCGGAGGAGATATCAAAACTTGCCGGTCAGGTTTATTTAAAGTAATAAGCTCATCAAAAGTCAGGCGAATCTCTTTGGCTTTAAAGTTCGTAGATTTATTAGGAGGAGTTACCCGAAGTAATTCTGGTGGCGTTTCATCCTTTGGTCCACCAGTAATAGATCCCCTTTTTGCACAATTTATAAGGCAAAAACAACTTAAGGCTACAAAAATAAAATATCTAAAACTTAGAGGCATATTTTTTTTAACAAAGAAACAAAAACTTCGTAAAATTATTAGCCTTCGTTGGACACTAAAGCTATCGAGGTAACACTAATTTTACATTCTACTTCTTTTAAACAACTTACGCAAGCACTCATTGTGGCACCTGTAGTAACCAAATCGTCTACAAGTAAAATATGTTTGCCTTTTATTAAATTGGGATTTGTCAAGTAAATACTGTCTAAAATATTATCAAATCGTTCCTTTCGACTTAAAAATACCTGAGATTTTTTATGTTTAGTTTTTAGTAAAAGGTTTTCTTCAAAATTAGCATCGAGTGTTTTTGAAATAGTTTTTGCATATAAGGAAACTTGATTATACCCCCTTTCGTAAAGTCTTTTTTTGTGAATGGGTATTGGGATTACTAAATCAATTTTTTTTAAATTGTTGTTTTTCAATAAAATAGAACTATGCCAATCTCCTATAGTTTTTCCTAAATATTGATGCTTGCGATATTTAAGATTGTGTAATAATTCTTGTACTTCTGTGTTTTTTTCAAAATAAAAAAGACTGGAAAAATTTTCGATATCAGTACCCTTGTCAAAAACCTTTTGAATGTAGTTAGTCGTAAAAACAGAAGGATCTATTACAGGAAGTTCATTCCTACAGTTAGTGCAAATTTCATTTTCATTTCGACCTAAAACATCAGTACAAGAATTGCACCGTTTAGGGATAAGTAAATGTATAATGCTCGAAATCATCAATTTTATATGGATTTTAGTATTTTTGAACGATTAATAAGTAACTAGCCTCAAGCTATGAATTCCAAGAAAACCATCATTATTTTAATTACTTTGGCAATACTTTTGTCTCTATTTATTTGTGGAATAGGAATTTACGTTTCTAAACTGGAAAAAACAAATATGCTCCATAAAAGAGAAGTTTTTGCGGAAAAAGAAGTGATTAAATTAGAATTAAAAGACTTATTGAGCAATTACAGTGAAATAAAAGTATCAAATACTGAGTTACAAGAAGAAATAGATGCTACAAAAAATGAAATGGATAGCTTGTATGATATTATAAATAAAACCACTCCAAAACTAAGTTTATTAAGAGTCTATCGATTTCAAATCAGTAAATTAAAAAAAGAAAAAGTTAGATTATTAAAAGTAAATGATAGTCTGTTAACTGTAACTATTTTAATGAAGGACAGTTTGAATTTAAAAGATTCTCAAATTGAAGAATATTTTAAAGTAAGAAAAATATTGTACGACGAAAATTTAGCATTAACAGCCGAAATCAAAAAAAAGAAACAGTTGTCCTTTTATGGCACAAATGGGACAGGTGTAAAAATTAAGAAGAGCGGTAAAGTTAGCCTTACGGATAAGATTAAAAAGCTAAACAAATTGAAGATTTGTACGACAGTTAAATCAGATAGTCAGTTAATAAGCGAGTCTAAAAGAGTGTATTTTAAAGTATTTAATCCAAAAAAAATATTGTTAGGAAAATCTATAAGTGCAAGGCATGAAGGGGAATCTATTTTGTATAGTGCCATTCATAAGTTTTTTTACAATAATCAACGTTTAGAGATTTGTAAGTTTTTAGAAGTGGATTCGATTGAATTGGTGCCCGGAGAATATACTGTTGAAGTATATTTGAATCATAAATTACAAGACATTACTCAATTCCAATTAAGGTAATTTTGTAAACCCATAAATTGCACTATTTTTGCGCTATTATGGCAAAACAAGAAGATACTTTTAAGAAAGTAATATCACATGCCAAAGAGTATGGTTATATCTTTGGATCTAGTGAAATATATGATGGGTTAAGTGCCGTTTATGATTACGGTCAAAACGGAGCTGAACTTAAGAAAAATATCCGCGAGTATTGGTGGAAGAGTATGGTGCAAATGCATCAAAACATTGTAGGCCTGGATGCTTCAATATTTATGCATCCTACAACTTGGAAAGCATCAGGACATGTAGATGCTTTTAACGATCCGTTGATTGACAATAAGGATTCTAAAAAACGTTACCGAGCTGATGTACTTATTGAAGATTACGCAGAAAAAATTCTTCAAAAAGCTAATAAGGAAATTGCTAAAGCAAAAAAGCGCTTTGGAGAAGCTTTTAACGAGGAAGAATTTAAAACGACCAATCCAAGAGTTGTAAAATACCTTGAAGAAAATAAAGCAATTTTAGCTCGAATGGGTAAGTCTTTGGAAAATGAAGATTTGGCTGATGTTAAGTTGTTAATTGAAGAATTGGGGATTGCTGATCCAGATACGGGTTCTAAAAATTGGACGGATGTACGTCAATTTAATTTGATGTTTGGAACAAAACTTGGAGCTTCAGCTGAAACAGCTACGGATTTGTATTTGCGTCCTGAAACGGCACAAGGTATTTTTATAAATTTTTTGAATGTGCAAAAAACAGGTCGAATGAAGATTCCTTTTGGTATTGCACAAACAGGAAAAGCATTTCGAAACGAGATTGTAGCACGTCAGTTTATATTCCGTATGCGCGAGTTTGAGCAAATGGAAATGCAATTTTTTGTGCGCCCAGGAGAAGAAATGGGACATTATGACTATTGGAAAAAAACACGCTTAAACTGGCATTTGTCGCTTGGTTTAGGAGAAGAAAATTACCGTTTTCATGATCATGATAAATTAGCACATTATGCCAACGCAGCTGCTGATATTGAATTTAATTTTCCATTTGGATTTAAAGAATTAGAAGGAATCCATTCACGTACCGATTTTGACTTGAAAGCTCATGAAGAGGCGTCAGGAAAAAAATTACAATATTTTGATCATGAATTAAGTAAAAGTTATACGCCTTATGTTGTAGAAACTTCGTTAGGATTAGACCGGATGTTTTTAGCCGTTTTTGCGACTTCCTTAAAAGAGGAAACGCTTCAAGACGGAAGTTGTCGTACTGTGTTAAAATTACCAGCAGTTTTAGCGCCTACAAAAGCAGCAATCTTTCCTTTAGTAAAAAAAGATGGATTACCAGAGTTGGCTAAAGAAATTATAAAAGACTTGAAATTTGATTTTAATGTACTTTATGATGAAAAAGATGCCGTAGGAAAACGTTACCGTCGTCAGGATGCTAACGGAACTCCATTTTGTATTACAGTAGATCATGAATCTATAGATACAAAAACGGTAACTATTCGCAATCGGGATACAATGGCGCAAGAGCGTGTAGCAATTGCGGATTTAGGTAGAATTTTAGAAGAAAAGACTTCTTATAAAAGTTGGTTGGCTAAGTTGTAAGACTTTTTTAGAAATAATATTTAGAATCTCCATTTCAGTTTTTTGAAGTGGAGATTTTTTTTAAAACCACCCTATATGTGTAAACTAAGATGGTGTTATAGACTTGATTCAAATGTTTATATTTGCTTATCACTTAATTTAAAAACGAAAGACATGAAAACATTAAATTTAAGGTTCTTCGCCAAAAGTTGTGGATTAAAGGTTTTACAAAAAAACAAAATTTTATGAAAGAGTCATTTATCTCATAAAAGCCTTAATTTAAAACTACTTAATGGGGTAGATTATATTAAATAAAATCACCTTTTTTCTTAAACTATACTTTTTGGCGAAGAACCAAATTTAATTTCGGTAGTCCTTACATTATTTCTTGCTGTAAGTTGCTCAAAAGACGATGGCGCTGCTGGTCCATCTGCAGTAGATAACAACGCACAGGAACAACAAGATATATCTTTAGAAGTATTAGAATAAGGTTTGTCTATTATTGGTGGAGAGAAAATAAAAGAAGCTTTACCAGTGCCAAATGGAAAATCAAATTTTAAAATTGATGCCTCACAGTCAGGTTTTATTAATGTGGGTTTTGAGTTTGAAATAGAAGTTCCTTCGGATTATGCAGGATCTTATATTCAATTTCAATCTACGGATGGAACTCAGAAAAGTTCAAGCTATTTTTAAGTGCCAGCAAATAGTGGAATAAGTTTTAAGGAATTAAACAAAAGGAGAGTAAAATTTATTTCTATGGATGTTACACCGCCTTCCGAACTTAATTCTACTAGTGAAATTAGAGTTGACCAGACTGTTCCGCCAGGAAAATTTTGCTACACTATTTGCGTTTACGATACTGATGGAAATATTAGTCTTCCACAAACGGTATGTGTAGAGGTAGAAGCTTGGGGTGGAAATAATGAGATTGTTGGAAATTGGAAATACGAAAAAGAAGAAACAACTAGAAATGGAAAAACAACTGTTACAAATTTGAATCAAAAGGATTGTGATAATCTTTCTGGTTCAAGTACACTTACATGCGAAAATCAAGAAACGTTAAGTTATGATAGTTATTGCGATACTATTTTGAGTCTACAATTAAATATTAATTCTGACGGTACTCAATCTTCACTTTCAGAATCAACAGAGGATCGTATTAATTTTGAGTTATCAAGAGATCAATGTAAAGAGATTAGAATTATTGAGGATTATAAATATGGGTCAAGTGGAAACTGGGCTTATGATGAGGAACAAAAGAAAATTACGTTTATTGAATTTGTAAGTACTGAGACTATAGATGGCGAAGTAGTTACTGAAAACACTGAAGAAATTGGCTTTGATGTTGAGTTAATAAGTGTGAGTTCTAACTCATTATACCATTTCTGCTATAAAACGATTTTATCAAGATTATCATTATAATGGTGGTTTCCAACAATAGATTTGATCAAATGACTATCCATATTCTGGACCATTTTATGTAGCCAATCCTTCAGAGTATCAATACTTTCGAACTTTTTATTCTTGAATCGTTGTTTTATGTATTGCCATACTTGTTCGCAGGGATTTAATTCAGGGGTATATGGCGGAATTCTTAGTAAATAGATATTATCAGGAATTTCTATATTTTGACAGGCATGAAATCCAGCGTTATCAATAACTATTATTTTACAATCTCTAGGGTTTTGTTTAGAGAATTCCTCTAAATAGTGCTCAAAAATAGTAGTGTCCACGCCATTTATTCCCCAAACAAAACTATCTCCATTGATAGGAGAATAGCTTCCCCATAAATAGGTATTTGCAAATTTATGTTGATAATGAACTTTAGAGCGTACTCCAATGGCCGACAAACAAGAACCTACTAATGTCTATTAAGCCAAATCTACTTTCATCTTGAAAATACAAATTAATAGAATCATAGTTGTCTTTATTTAGACTATCTCTAACCTGGGCTAGCGTAGTAGGAAGTTTTTAAAAAAGCTTCTTTTGCTTGTGGGTCTTTTTTAATATGTGACTTCCTTGGAATTTTTAATCTCCCGTCTAATTTAGTAGTAATATGTTTCCATAGTGATTTGTAGTTTACTTCAACTCCATAAGTTTCTTTGATCCAATTTTGGGCATCCCAAAAGCCATTAAAAGGATTATCAGGATCAGAAAGACGTTTTTTTAATCCTTCATGGATTTCTGGTGTAATAATACTGTAAGGACGATTACGTGTTTCTTTTTTTAGGAAAGTAGTAAGGCCTACAGATTTATAGCGATTTAACCATCTACGCAGTGTAGTTACACTTATTTCTAATTCAATAGCTAAATCTTCTAAACGAGAATAATCATTTCTCTTTAATAAAAGTAGACTATCTAGACGTTTCGACGATTTGTAATTATCTACTTTACTTTTGTGACTTTTCAATATTTCTACCGATTCTGATATTTCTGTCTCTAATACTTTGCCCATAGATGCTAAAAATACGAAAAATTAAATTATATGCGAAATGGTATTAGTAGTTCAGGTAATTGATATTTTTTCAAACTATAATTCTGAAACTCAAGAACAGAAATAATTACTGAAAAAATTAAATATTTTTTCACAAAGTAAGTTGCTTTAAGTACTATAAAGTGCTTCGTAATTTTTAAACGGGAGAGGCTAAGGCTTCTCCCGTTTTTTGTTTTTTATTAAAGTATCAATACCCTACAAAATATAATACAACCTATTTAAGCTATATTTTAGGTTGTAATTAGAATGACGTATCTGCCAGGAAATCTATTTTTATTATCAACTCAGCTTAAAAAGCAATAGTCAGGAAAATAATACTACAATAAGCCCACAACGCAGAAAATAATACGTGGACACTCGTTTCGAAGGGCTTTCCTTTCCAAAGTTTAGGAGAATATCCGAAAAATTGAAGGATTAAACGGATGCTCCAAAACACACCTAATCCAAATGATATTTTTTTTCCAAAATCAGTATTTATAAGGTCTTCCGAAGAGGTTACGCAAAGTAATCCCATCAAAAATACAGTCAGAGCAATAAAAAAGGTGTGAGTCTTCATCATTTGCCTATTGATTAAGCTTAATGAAGCCAACTCCTCTTTCCAGTTAAAATACCTTGGAAAAATGATATGAATTAAAGCTAATAAAATAAAAAGAGCGCCAATTATTTTAAGGTGTAGTTCCATTTTTTTGAAGAATAAAGGTTGAAATAAAAGGAGTAATTTTTACTTCTTTAATAAGTTTAAAATTTGCTTTTAAAAAAACACCTGACCAAGATTTTTTAGAGTAAAAATGAAAAAAGCCAATTGTATATGCCAAGAAATTTGGTAAGTCTCTTAGGTGTTCCGTCACATATATTTTGCTTTTAGGGGCACTCACTCGGTACAGTTCTTTAAAAAACTGTACTTGTTCCGTTTTATTTCTTATTTCATGAGCCGATAAAATCACAAATAGTACATCGACTTCACCTGTGTTTAACGGAATATAATCGGTTTCTATTTTTACGGTTTGCTTGGATGGAGGATAGGCCTTCCTAGCGCGTTTTATTGAAACTTCAGTGTGTTTTTTAGGGTCATAGAAATCAAGTGCAATAAATTTTGAGGAAGGAAATTTATCTTTTAACAGATGACTTGTTTCATCAAATCCAGCGCTAATATTTACAATCACGTCTTCTCTTTCTTTTTTATTTACCCATTTCAACGTGTATAAATCAGAAATATCATACACATAAAATGAAACAAGTAATGATAGACTGATAATCCCTAAAATAATAATACATAAAACAGTTATGGATACTTGAAAATCTACATTTATATATTTCGATATCAATTGTAAACCTATAATCATTAAAAAAGCAATTAAGTAAAAATGCCAATTAAAGCGTATAATATTGCCAATACCTTGGAATGATTTTCTTAACTTTTGTTCCATAACTCAATTCTTCCTTTTTTCCATTGATAAGAGATATTTTCAATATAAAAAGCACTAGCTAGAACAGGGTTTTTAATCCCCAATACATTTAAAAATGAAAAGTCGTAGTCTATTATATTTATAGGTTTTGGTTTCCAATTTTGTCGAACACCTTCTATAATTAATACTTCTTTAGTTTTTGGTTTATACGTAAATGTAAAAGGTAAAGGGCCAGAAAATCTTCGAGCTTCTTTCCAGTCATTAAATGGAGATGTACTTGGTAAAACTACTTTATCAGTGTTTTTTTGAAGTTCAACTTTAAAATTAGATTGTGTAGAAGAAATAGCTGTATTTGTAGTACTATCTATTTGATTGATGTCAGTAGTTGAATAATTGTAATAGGTAAAAATATTTCCCAATAGTTGCATTTTATTTTTGTTTGTTTCAGACTTTAAAATGTATAAACCTCTTAGTTTTTTACCTCGACTATCTAGGTATTTCACAAAAACTCGATAGCCAATTAAAAAAAAATCATTGCCCATAAATTTCGGAAATCCTTTTGGGCGTAACTGTTTTGTTTGGACCATTGCTATTGCAATAAAAGCCCACTTATTATCAAAAGTATCCAATTCTAGGCATTCTGGGATAAGATTTTCCAGTTCTTCTTTAGGGATTGCAAAAGTTAAGACTGTCGATTTTTCGAAAAAAGCCTCAACAGCAAATGGATGATCCTTCAAAAATGAAAGCATGTTATTTCTTATTTAAGTAAAACTCATTATAATATATTATCCCAATAAAAAGCAACGCAAAAGTAGCATTGAAATACCCCCAAAGTAATAAGTTAGGAACTAAAATAAATTCCATAGTATTCATAGTCGCAATAACAATGATTTGAGCAATTACATTCCCTCTTTTTTTATACTCACTTAAAACCCAAAAAGTCATTATAATTTCGGACAGGCCTATTAAAACAGTTAATTGTCTTGAATAGGAGTCGCCAAGTATTTTTGCTACAATTTGCTCATGTCTGGGGACAAAATTTAAAACTTTACAAAATAATCCATTAACTAACCAAACCGCAGCGATTATGTAAATTAGAAATTTATGGAGTGTTGCTGATTTCATTAGATGACTACTTTTGATGTGAACACTTTGATACTTAAAATTTTTGTGTGTAAACCTGTATTGAATAGTAACAAGAGACTTGCAGATAATTCAAATAAACCCCTTAGTCCTTTTGAAAAATAAGGGGTTAATAAATGCTTACTCTGTAATCACTGTTCTATGAGCCCTACTTTTACTTCTTCCTCTAAAAAACAAGTAAAGATTAAAAAATAATATTACACCTAAATAAATAGCAAATCCACCTATTTTTTTACTTAGTAATTCTACTAGGTTTTGATAAGTTCCATTAAACTCACTCTGACTAATTTTTATAATGAGTAAAGCAAAACCGATATTTAAAAGATAAAACCCAACTTCAAAAAGTTTATTCGTTGCTTTTGCGATTTCCTCTTTTCCTCTAAAAATATCAATCATAAATGCCTGACTATTTTTAAATAAAACTTTACTGACATAAAATGTTAGCACAATAGCTATTGGTAGGTAGATAAAATAACCTTGTAAAATTAATGTAGTTTTCATAATACTTAGTTTTAAAATGTTAAACAATTTTTATTTGAGATATTTGATAAATTTTGTAATCCAATACAGGTTGAAATAATGCATTCCTGCCAATAAAAAAAGATCAATGCGGTATGTTTGGAGATTGCCTGAAACAACTGGGTAATAATATATATATATATATTGGTTCTTCGCCAAAAAGTATGGTTTAAGAAAAAAGGTGATTTTATTTAATATAATCTACCCCATTAAGTAGTTTTAAATTAAAGCTTTTATGAGATAAATGACTCTTTCATAAAATTTTGTTTTTTTGTAAAACCTTTAATCCATAACTTTTGGCGAAAAACCAGTTTTTTTTATATTCATATTAAGTTTACTTATTGGTATTAATTCTGTTTTTGGAAATGATGACGAAGTCAAGGTGAAATCAACAATTAAAGAAGTCACTGTTTACCTTAGCGGTGCACGAATAAAACGGACAGCTACCGTAAATTTAAAAGCAGGTAAAAACGTGTTAGTTTTAAAAAACCTATCCACTGTTATTGACGAAAGTAGTATCCAAGTAGCAGGTTTAAAAAATGCCAATGTATTATCAATAAATTATGCAATTGATTATTTAGAAAAAAGCCGACCTCTAATCAGATGAAACTACTTCAATCGCAAAAAGAAGACTTGTTGTTGCAGCAAAATCAATTGAATAATCAAATGATAGGATATGATAAAGAATTAAAAGTATTTGAGTATAATCTAAGGGTAAATAGTAGCCAGACAGATTTGGTACTTGAAAAATTAAAGCAAGTATCCTCATATCATAGAGCGCGCACCAATGTTATTTTAGATCGAAAATATGTGTTGAAACAACAGATTAAAGAATTGACTAATAAAATAAATAAGCTAACTAATGAGATTAATAAATTACAAGGTCAAAGTAGGGAAGAACAAGGAGAAATAAGAATTAAATTAGATGCTCCTATTGCAACGGGTATTAATTTAATTATAAGTTATAATGTGTCAAAAACAGGTTGGTTTCCAGAATATGATTTAAAATCGAATAGTATACAGTCAGACTTAAATATAGTTTATAAAGCCAATGTATATCAGCAAACAGGTGTAAATAGGAAAGGAGTAGACGTTATTTTATCTACAGGAGACCCTTCCCAAGATAATAACAAACCTAATTTGGAGTCTAAATATTTGAACTTTTCGTACGGGGCACGTCGAGAGAAAAAAGCGGTAAATAGAAGTAATTATAAACACAACCCAACAGTGCGAATGGTAAAAGGAGTAGTAACGGGAAGTGGATTACCCCTACCTGGAGTAAATGTAAAAGTTGTAGGAACAAATATAGGAACAGTGACAGATTTTAAAGGGATTTATAAGATCAATATTCCTAATGAAGTAGCCTCATTGGAGTTCAGCTATATTGGCTTTAAATCAGATGTTTTACCTGTATATGCTTCAAATATGAATATTGATTTAACCGAAGATGCTAGTGCATTAGATGAGGTTGTGGTAATAGGCTATGGCGCTAAAAAGAAAAATTTTGGAAAAGCATTAGCCATTAGAACATCTGGAGTCAGAATTAGAGGTACTTCTTCTATCCAAAAAGAAGAGGAAAAATCTTACAACGAAACAGTAGGTGCTAAGCAAGAAGGGATAACTAATACTTCATTTAAAATAAAGAAAAAATACACTATCGATTCTAATTCTGAAAGTACAGCTATTGAAATCGATAAATTTACATTGCCAACAAAATATTTTTACTATGTAGCGCCTGAGCTAAACGTAAATGTATTTTTAACTGCAATACTTTCAAATTGGGAGCAATTTGATTTATTAACAGGAGAAGCAAATATATATTTTGAAGGAAGCTATGTAGGTAAGGCGCTAATTGAGCCAAATAGTACTAAGGAAAAACTGGTACTATCTTTAGGTGTAGATCCAAATATTGTAGTAGATCGAAAAGAGCCTAAAAATTTTAAGAGTAAATCTTTTGCAGGAGGTACACGTATTGTGAAAAAAGCTTTTGAAATTTCAATAAAAAATAATAAATCTCAAGCGATAGACTTAATAGTAGAAGAGCGGATTCCAATTTCGAGTAATAAAGAGATTAAAGTAGAAGATGTAATTACCGAAGGTGCTAAATATGATACAAAAAAGGGAATTGCTAAATGGAGTGTAAATATTCCAAGTAAACAAAACTTCAAAAAAAAGTTTTCATATACAATTAAGTACCCTAAAGGGAAGCGAATTAATTTTTGATGTATTCCACAGTATAATTTATTGTTGTATAGTATTACTAACTCACCTTACGCAATAACAATTGGAATTTAAGATATTTATAGATTATATTGTTGATAACTCTGAGACTAAAAAAGATGGATAATTTTGTTGATTTATATACGGATTACTTGATAAGTTCAAGTTCTTACACTACAGCAACAGGAATGGCGTCCTTACTTT
>Ga0209185_1000635_pt1 | contig 38418 bp, 25 predicted proteins | sample SidtaG_2_FD_187425 | JGI IMG/M metagenome (GOLD analysis project Ga0209185, IMG submission 187425) | Marine algal microbial communities from Sidmouth, United Kingdom - Sidmouth_Asex2 metaG (SPAdes) (version 2) | ecosystem: Host-associated > Algae > Red algae > Unclassified | place: Sidmouth... | reverse complement strand
TTTCCTAATGATAGGTTGTCTGAAAATACTTTCATTTCAACTGATGCTTTGTGTACATCTAAACCAACATAAATATTCTTACCTTTAAATGTTTTCATGATATCAGGTTTTGTTTAAGAAATTTTATCACCAATTAAATATCTTAAATATCCTGATATCTTTTTCAAACATAAGGTCTCATTTATTACGATTAGACTTCGACTATGTTAATCGATACAAAGAAACCTTGAGTTTTCTTCATGATATATTTAGGGAAAAACTAATATCTGAAAATCCTGAGGAATTGAAACGGATAGGAGAGTGTTTTGATAAAATGTTTGTAGGACATTCTATGGAAGCGATAGTAATTAATTCTGTAGATATATCTATAGCGGAATGTTATTACTATCAAATGGAAATGGACTCTGCGCTTACCTACCTTATTAAGTCTTATGACCCGAATAACATTAATGCCCACAAACTAATAATTGGAGTAGTTGCAGAGCATTTACTCTATTCTCAAGATCCAAAAATCCAGTTAGATGAAGCATTAAAATATGAAGGTATTTTTAAATTTCTAAGAGAAGCCCCAGTTTTCAAATCCATAATGGCGCCGTTGCATATGCAAGTAATCCATTCTGAATATGAAAGTAATCATGGTAATGATGGTGATTTACTTTTAGATAGTTTCATTGATAGGTTTCCAGTAGATTCCGACTTAAAACATAATCCTGAACTAATTGGGGTGGGTTTTGGAGCAGCTTCTTCTTATTACGTGAGACGAAATAAATATGATAAGGCACTGAAGCTCTTAAATGATGGATTAGAATATACTCCCGCGAGTTTTGAATTAAAAAAGAAAAAAAGGTTATTGATGGAAGAGATGGCACGATAACACTTTTCACGAGTTAATTTGACCGCAGACATTTATAACCAATAATAGCTATGCTGTCTTAGCTCGTTAAGCGATAGAGAAGAACCCCAGATCGTCTCAGTTTGTAACTGAGATGCTATGCACTTATCCCTTATGTTTCTATTATAAAGGTTTTGTCATTTCGACCGCAGTGGAGAAATCTTCGGATTCTATTTTTGAAATTATTGCATAAGACTGAAGATTTCTCCATTCCGCTATGCTGCAGTCGAAATGAAAATAATCGTTGTTATTCGCTTATAAAGAAAACACCTACTTCTCATTAAGCACCACTCCCCGAAACTTCCAGAAGTAGTCAAAGAAAGAGACGACCGCCAATGCCAATGCAAAATAGATGATGAGCATATAATGCGGTAGTCCAGCAAGCATCACCATCAAGCCTAAAAATAAGACGGCTGTTTTAGATTTACCAGCTAAGCTGGCTTTGATCTCATACTTATGGAAAGATGTATAGATCCGAAGTCCCATGACGATAATCTCTCTATATAGGAATATGAAAGTCACCCATGTAGGAATCACCCCTTGCACGCTGAATACCAGTAGAGCCGATAACATAAAGAGCTTATCAGCTGTAAAATCATGAACGGCACCTAAGTAGCTGGTCTTACCATACTGTCGAGCCACATAGCCATCTAACCAATCTGTCAGGCCAGATAGCGCTACTAATGCCAGCACAAACATATCTTTATGCTCCCAGTCTGTCAGATAGACAAGAGTAAGTGGGGCAAATATCCACCTCAGAAAGCTGATTAATTGTGCTAAGTGCAAATGCTTCATACGCTGACAAGATATAACAATTATTGGCGCAGTCAAGGTCTGAGAGTGCCATTATTTCAATGTCTTCCTCAGATTAAGACATAATGTCACTTATTCTGCTGTGGCATCTATTTTGACTATTAGCCTGTGTATCGTACAAATCGATGCACATGCATATTTACAATAACTAAAAACTCATAGAAATAAAGATGGAGAAAGGTAATATTTCAGTACAAGCGGAGAATATTTTTCCGATAATCAAGAAGTTCTTATACTCGGATCAAGAGATATTCTTAAGAGAGCTTATATCTAATGCAATAGATGCGACGACTAAGATCAAGACCCTATCAAGCAAGGGGGAATTCAAAGGTGATCTCGGAGAGCTGACAATCGATATCATACTCGATGAGAAAGCGAAGACGCTGACAATCAGAGATAGAGGTATCGGTATGTCAAAAGCAGAGGTAGAGAAATACCTTAATCAAGTGGCATTCTCATCTGCAGAATCATTCCTTAAGAAATATCAAGATGATGCTAATATCATCGGACATTTTGGATTGGGATTCTACTCGGCATTTATGGTAGCGACTAAGGTAGAAGTCGATACTAAGTCATATAAGAAATCAGCAAAAGCGGTCAAGTGGATCTGTACAGGAGATCCTAAGTATAAGATAGGAGAGGGAGAGAGAGACTTTAGAGGTACGGATATTATCTTACACATAGATGATGATAGCACAGAGTTCTTGCAGAAGTCTCGTATTCAGGCATTATTGGATAAGTACTCTAAGTTTCTACCAGTACCTATTCGATTTGGTACTACAGAAAGAACGGAGTACGAAGGTGAAGGAGATGATAGAAAGGAAGTCAAAATAGTAGAGGATAACATCGTCAATAATCCAGAACCTCTATGGAAGAAAAAACCTAATAAGCTAAAGGAAGAAGATTACAAAGCATTCTACAGGGAGCTATACCCGATGAGTCAGGAGCCATTATTTTGGATACACCTGAATATTGATTTTCCATTTAACCTAACGGGAGTACTGTATTTCCCTAAGTTGAATAACAGCTTAGAGATACAAAAGAATAAGATACAGCTATATAGCAATCAGGTCTATGTCACCGATGATGTAAAGGAAATCGTACCAGAGTTTTTATTACTTCTACATGGTGTAATTGATTCTCCAGATATTCCGCTTAATGTATCCAGATCTTATCTGCAGTCAGATTCTAATGTCAGAAAGATCACATCATACATCACTAAGAAAGTTGCAGATAAGCTCAAGTCTCTATACAAAAAAGATCCACAAGCATTCCAAGATAAGTGGGATGATGTAGGGACTTTCGTCAAATACGGGATCATCTCTGATGAGAAATTCTATAAGAAGGCAGACGCATTTTCTTTAGCTAAGAACACGGAGGGAGAGTTTACATTATTCGATGAGTATATAGAAAAAGTTAAAGCAACACAGACAGATAAGAATGATAGAATCGTACTCATATATGCTAACAATGCAGATGAGCAACACAGTTACATCGAGTCTGCTAAGGCTTATGGTTATGACGTGTTATTGCTTAATAATGTAATCGATAATCACTTCATGCAACACATGGAGCAGAAGAAAGCTAACATAACATTTGTAAGAGTAGATTCTGATACGGCAGATAAGTTAGTCCAGAAAGATGAAGAGAAAGCGTCTGTGTTATCGGAGAAAGAAGAGGAAAAAGTGAAGACAATATTTACAGATTCTTTAGGCGAACTTAAGGGTGGCCATATCGATATCAGACCATTATCACCAGACGATAGTCCAGTGATGATCACTAAGCCAGAGTTCATGAGAAGGATGAAAGAGATGCAGATGATGCAAGGTATGAATCTCGGCGACATGCCAGAAAGCCACAACATCGTCATCAATTCTAATCACGAATTGATTGCTAAGAAGATGGTGAGCATGAAAGGCAAGGAGAAGAAAGAAAAATTTGCAAAGTACTTATACGATCTCGCAAGACTTAATCAGAACATGCTCAAAGGTGAAGAGATGAGCCAGTTTATCAACACAAGTATTGAGTTTCTGAAGTAGGGGAGTAGAATATATAATCGAATATATAAAGCCAAGTTTGTTTTCAGACTTGGCTTTTTTTTATTTTTCATCTCGAACTTGTCCCGATGGATATCAAGGATTATAATGGAGAGATCTTCAGATAAGAAAGGGATTTTCTATTTCGGAAATATGTATTCAGTAAGCTGAAGATTTCTCCATTTCGCTTCGCTACAGTCGAAATGAAAAAGCTAATTAACCTGTGAGTCAAGGTTTACAAATCATTTTTCATTGCGAGCGAGGAACGAGTCGAGTAATCTTCAGTTACGTTTATACAATTGTATTTTGTAAATTATGACTGAAGATTTCTCCATTCCGCTTTGCTGCAGTCGAAATGAAAAGGTTGAAGAACTTGTTCTGATTGCAACTCTTTTTCATTGCGAGCGAAGTATGAGTCGAGTAATCTTCAGCTACTATTTTACTTTTGTATTTTGTAGTGCTATGACTGAAGACTTATCCATTCCACTATACTTCAGTAGAAATGAAAATTATATTAATGAATCTAAATTATAAACCCATAACTTGTCTTGTACTCATCACACTTTTCTTTATCAGCTGCAAATCTGATAACAATAACGCCATAGCCATCCAGACAGGTGACCTACTGTTCCAAAAATGGAATACATCAGACTTTGCCAAGGCTATAAATGCAGTAACTGAAGGTGCAGACGGAGAAGACTATGCTCATGTAGGACTTGTGTTGTCATTAGATGATACTCTCAAGGTCTTAGAAGCAGTGACCCGAGAAGGAGTGATACTAAGACCATTAGATGCATTTCTTAATGCAAGTCTTTCTGAAGATAGCAAACCATTAGTAGCCATTGGGAGATTAAAGCAAGACTTCTCGGCAGCTATACCAAGCATTAATGAGTGGGCATTATTTACAGTGGGTATGGAATATGATTCCATGTTTATATATGGGAATGATAAGTATTATTGCTCAGAATTAATCTATGATGCTTTTAATATGAATGTGGAAGGTAATGATGTTTTCGATTTAGCACCTATGACTTTTAAAGATCCTAACACGGAAGATTACTTCCCAGTTTGGTTAGATTACTTTGCCAAGTATAACCAAGCCATTCCAGAAGGCGAATTGGGTATTAACCCTGGACTATTATCGAGATCAGATAAGATAGAGGTGATCGATAAGTTGTGGGAGTGATAATTTATTTTCATCTGATTTTTCATTTCAATCGAAGCTGCTAGATCTTCGGATCTTTAAAAGAGTAATACTTTATAAACTGTTTTTACTCACCGAAGATTTCTCCATTCCACTGCGCTGCAGTCGAAATGAAAAGCTTAAAGAGCTTGTTCTGTTTACAACTCTTTTTCATTGCGAGCGAGGCACGAGTCGAGTAATCTTCAGCTATGCTGTTATCATCGTATTCTGAAAATCTATGACCGAAGATTTCTCCATTCCGCTACGCTGCAGTCGAAATGAAAAGCTTAAATAGGGATGTTCAGAAGTTATCCAATCTGCTTACACTCAGTTTATTACATTATTATAAATTACTATTATGCTTAGTAATTGGTTAAATACAGCCAATAAAGGGGAACATGTATATCCGATTTGTCATGATTTTTGTAAAAATCCCGCCAAATCCTTTTAGACCTTATATCCTAATCCCTACAATTCTTGCAGGGCTAAAAATAATGTAATCCCTCTGGGATTATAACTTCTTACTTCTGAACACCCCTAAACAACTTGTTCTGATTGCAAATCTTTTTTATTATGAGCGAGGTATGAGTCGAGTAATCTTCAGCTATGCTGTTATCATCGCATTCTGAAAATCTATGACCGAAGATTTCTCCGTTCCGCTTCGCTGCAGTCGAAAAGAAAAGCTTAAAATAGGGATGTCCAGAAGTAGTCCAATCTGCTTACACTCAGTTTATTACATTATTATAAATTACAATAATGCTTAGTAATTGGTTAAATACAGCCAATAAGGGGGAACATGTATATCCGATTTGTCATGATTTTTGTAAAAATCCCGCCAAATCCTTTCAGACCTTATATCCTAACCCCTGCAATTCTTGCAGGGCTAAAAATAATGTAATCCCTCTGGGATTATAACTTCTTACTTCTGAACATCCCTAAACAACTTGTTCTGTTTACAACTCTTTTTCATTGCGAGCGAGATATGAGTCAAGTAATCTTCAGTTATGCTGTTATCATCGTATTCTGAAAATCTATGACTGAAGATTTCTCCATTCTGCTACGCTGCAGTCGAAATGAAAAGCTTATAAGAACTTGTTCTGATTACAACTCTTTTCCATTGCGAGCGATGCACGAGCCGAGTAATCTTCAGCTATATTTATACAATCGTATTCTGAAAATCTATGACTGAAGATTTCTCCGTTCCGCTACGCTGCAGTCGAAATGTAAAGCTTAAAGAGCTTGTTCTGTTTACAACTCTTTTTCATTGCGAGCGAGGCACGAGTCGAGTAATCTTCAGCTATATTTACACAATCGTTCTATGAAAATAATTGGCCAAAGGATTCTTCATTCTGCTACGCTGAAATCGAAATGAAAGGTTATCTATCCCCACTCCGCAATCTCTGGCATTACCTGATTAGCAGTCAATGTATCAAAAGTCTCTCTCTTCCTAATCAAATAATCCTTACCCTTAAGAAGAAGTACCTCTGCAGGTCTAAGTCTCGAATTATAATTAGAAGACATAGAGAAGCAATAAGCGCCAGCATTCTTAAATAATAATAGATCACCTTCCCTAGTCTCACTAATAATTCTATCCTCTGCGAATGTATCCGATTCACAGATGTATCCGACTACGGAGTACATCTTTTTCGGTCCTTCTGGATTAGAGACATTATATATCGCATGGTACGAGTCATAGAACATCGGCCTGATCAGATGATTAAATCCACTGTTGATAGATAAGAAAGTACAAGCGGTGGTTTGCTTGACGACGTTGACTTTTGTGAGAAAGGAGCCTGCCTCACTAACTAAAAATTTTCCTGGTTCAAATCTAAGAACCAAATCTTTGTTTCTCTGCTTACAATAAGCATTGAATAGCTCGCTGAATCTTACACCTAACTTTTCTATGTCGGTTTCTAAATCTCCTTCTTTATACTTCACTTTAAATCCACTTCCAAAATCTATTGACTTGATATTCTCAAACTGATCAGCAATCGAAAAAATCAAATTAGCGACTCTCTCAAATACATCCACCTGTACTATATCTGAGCCTGTATGGATGTGTATGCCTTCGACATTGATGCTGTATTTTTTAATAAGCCTTTTCACTATGGGAAGCTGATGGATAGATATTCCAAACTTAGAATCGATATGCCCGACGCTAATCTTGCTATTGCCACCTGCCATCAGATGGGGATTGAGCCTTAGGAAGATTGGGAGATTAGGAAATTCCATTCCGATGTCTTCCAGAATAGAAATATTGTCGACAGTAATATTGACACCTAAGTTAATTGCTTCCCGATACTCATCGAGTGATACACCATTAGGTGTATAGATAATATCTTTTGGCATAAAGCCTACCATCAGACCTAACTTAATTTCCTGTATAGACACACAATCCAGTCCGGCACCCAATTCTTTGAATAGTTTGAGAATGGCCATATTCGTCAGTGCCTTAGCCGCAAAGTGTATCTTAAGATTATTGACCTTGAATGAATTCTTAAATAGATTATATTTCTCTATAATCTTATTGCCGTCGTAGATATATAACGGTGTGTCATATTGCTCGGCCATCTTGATATATAGATCTTTCATTCAGATAAAAATTTATATTGAAATTAATTACGAATCCAATTTTTTGATATGAGAAGTATTCTTTTAATAATAGAATAGTTAGCGGGCAAAGTTAGGTTTTGTTAGGATAAGATCTTATTCTTCAGCAAATAATTATTGAGTGGGATGGTGACTTGGGATTCACTGTAAGAACAAGTTTATTATACTTACTTATAAAAAGTGCAGTATGTTGAGTATTAATCAACAAAGGCTTCCCAAAATTGGGAAGCCTCTATTAGTTGATTAGGGTATTTTTAAATTGTAAATATTTATTTGGATATAATGATTGCTATTATTTAAAAAGCCTTAATTATCTCCCAGGTATTGCCGCTGTATATTCGCATTTCGTATTGTGGAGATGCTCCCTTTCCGTTATCATGAAGGTATATATCTCCAAGTTTCGGCGCATCAGGAGCTTGTGCTTGTTCTTTAAGACTCATGACTTGTGTGATGTTAGAATTTTCATAAGACTTACTATCCCTTTTGTCACTATTAATAGAGGATCGGGTCGACTGAGTATGTGTGATATTAGTTTGAGCAATGGTGTTATCATTTACGACTCTGGCGTTGTCAGTTTCTTCTTCGGATTGTAAAGCAGTACAACCTAATGACTTATAACCAATGGAAAACCACGATGTATCCGCATACATATGTAAGTATCCCTCATTACCTGATTGGCATGCAAAAATTTCTAAATAAATATCCCCACTCTCAGGGTTAAGAATAGTATTAGGAGCAGCAGTTCCTGATCCTCTATATCTTGACACACTAAATCCCTCTTCAGTAATATTACCAGTTACTTCCAAAGAGTCATTCACTTGTAAAAATTCGTTATCGAATTCTCCATAGATGAGTGGTTCTGATTTGTCAAAAGAGCCATCATCACTATTAGCAATAATGAGCTGATTACTACCGGCTGCTGATTGACCAGCTTTGTATCCTATGGCAACATTGGAGCTTCCTGTTGTATAATTTTCAAGAGAATGAGCGCCTATGGCTACATTGTTTTCTCCAGTGGGTGTAGTAGTCGTGCTTCCTCTTAGACTATGATAACCTATGGCTACATTGTGACTTTTTATTTCATTTTGTTGTAATGCATGGGAGCCAATAGCCACATTATTGGTTGCATCTAAAAATTTGGACATAGAATTACTTCCTATAGCTATATTGTGATAGCCAGTTGGATTTGTCATCATTTGTCCTGACATGCTGGCTGATCCTATAGCAACATTATGGTAACCGCTTTTATTATACTGTAATGCATTTTTACCAAGTGCTGCATTATTATAACCTGAATCATTTTCAGATAATGATAGAAACCCTACAGCAATATTGCCAATTCCACTATCATTTTTTCTTAATGCATGACTACCAATAGCAGTATTTTGAAAAGATTTATTATTCACAAGGGCTTTAGAACCAATGGCTGTATTATTACTATTATCGGGGCCCTTGGAGTTTGACATTGCTAAATAACCAATAGCTGTATTATGTATGCCCGTTGTGTCGCTACTTAACGCAGAAGCTCCGATCGCTGTATTAAAACCTCCTCTACCTAACTTTAAAGCATTGTCACCAAAGGCAGAGTTATTATTTCCAGTAGTCACTTCTTTCAATGTCTCTGTACCATAAGCAGTATTACCTGTCCCACTTGTATTGCTAAGCATCGCAGAGAAGCCAAAAGCGGTGTTATTGTTGCCTACACTATTTGAATTGAGAGCATTATATCCGAAAGCAGAATTATTATCTCCTGTCGTGTTAGCACCTAAGACACCTTGACCGACAGCTGTATTGTTAAAGCCTTCAGTGTTATTGTTTAGTGCTCCCTGACCTACTGCGGTATTATTATAACCTTTGTCATTCTTGTCTAAGGCAAAGTGACCAATAGCGGTATTGTTTTTTGATTCGAAAGTTGTTAGAGGATTAGCATCGCCATTTTGTGATCCAGCATTATTTCCTATGAAGAGGTTACCATTTAGTAAAGTGTCTTTGATATTCATACGGTAATCACCAAAACTATTTCTGACATACTCTGCGGTAGTGACGCCGTCTATTGATATCCTAAGTGTATCATCATCAGTACCTACACCGTTAATCAGTTCGATTTTAGTATCTCCGTCATCATCTTCCAGAGCATTGCTTGCTCCACCACCTGATGCTTGTGTAAGTGACTTCCATGTCGTGCCATCATGCCCAAAAAAATCATTGGCTTCATATTTTATCTTGCCTTCAGGTGAGACTTCATTGCCTAATTGTATTGTGTCGGTTCTAGTGACGCCGATGATATCTCCATTAACTTGTCCATACTGAGATGTACTTGCCAGCAAGATTACGAGGGATATTATGTAATTGTTCTTATGTTTCATTTTTTGAAAAAGGGTTATGTTTTATAATAATAATTTAGAGAATTGGATAAGAGATAGAGTCGACAATAGAAAGTTGATTCCAGCGGCCTCACTCTATCTATCCTATCGTAAACTATTACATTATCTACGAATTATCACAGCAAATGAGTGAATGACCATTCTGAGTTAGTATAGATACATGTTTGCTGAGTGGAAGTATGTATTGCAGAGGCACAAAGCATTCAATTATTACAAAAGTAAGCCAGATCAAGCTTCTGACCCATAGACTACACTTATGGTCACTTGAGTACCTGACTGATGTCCCGGCAGCGGCAGTAGTGATCTATCCTTGGATACTATTGATAGGCCTAAGTTGTATTTGTTATTGATTAACTCTATTCGTTCTTGAGTGATTTCTATACCGAAAGACTTTGTTTTATGTTGTGATACATTATTCAGAGTGGCATCTATCCCAGGTCCATTATCAGTAATGATTAGACTAAATATGCCATCAGTATATTGATCTTGGATGAGCAATGCGGCATCTGTCTTTGAGTTAGATAGCCCATGCCAAATGGCATTTTCTATATAAGGTTGTACGAGGTAAGGTGGAATCTTAACACGATGATATATGGAGATATAATTTAAGTCTTTCTGATAGAGGAAGGGCGGGTTAAAGCGAGCTTGTTCTAGATAAATGTACTCGTCTACGAGATCAAGTTCATCTGATAGTGAGATCAGATCTTGCCTAGAATGTGTCAATGCCCTTCTGATTAGCTTAGCGAATTTATTAAGAAATGCAGAAGCTTCAGCTCTATTGTTGGTAGCGATATATCCATCTATGGCGTTGAGACAATTAAAAATGAAATGAGGATTCATTTGTGATTGTAATGCTTTCATTTTAAGCATTCCTAATCTAGATTGAATGGCTGAGACTTTTTGTATAGAGCGTATCCGAGTGTACAGAAAAAAATAAATGATTAAAAACAATAGAATGGCTACAAGTGATCGGAATGTCCAAGTATTCCACCACGCTGGTTTTATCTCAAAACTTAACTTAGAAACTTTTTGGCAATAGGCGTCATTGTCGACGTAAGACCTGAATGAAATGATGTATTTATCAGGTTCTAAATTGGTCAAAAAAGTACTTTTGGAATTAGCAACATTTACCCAATGTCCATCATTTATTTTAAATTCATAATTTACAAGATTTGAAGATTGGAAGTAAGGGGTTGTAAATTTTATCTCTATATCGTTTTTATCATGCTGCAATATCAAGCCTTCATATTCTGTCTTATCGATGTGGTAAACTTGATTGCCTATTGTAATAATTTTAATTAAAGGTCTTTCTGGAATTGGTACCTTGGTGCTGATAGCAGAAGGATTAAAATAATTGAAACCATTGACACCTCCAAAATAACAAGTGCTGTCAGAAGAGTACAGAAACGCATTGGTATTATATTCATTACCTTGAAGACCATCCGCCTCACTAAAAAAATAGCTATCATCTGTAACAGGATTATATCTTATTAAACCCTTATTAGAACTAAGCCACAGGTTTTCGTTCTGATCTTCTATAATCGAGTATAGATAGTTAGACGGAAATTTCTGATCTATACCTATGTAGTCTAATATACTTATCGCAGATCTACTCTTGTTATATTTTAGTTTGTAAAGTCCATTGATTGATGCAAGCCATAATATTTCTTGGTCTTTAGATATGTGAAAGCACTTTACATTTAGTGTATCATTGAAATGATGAAAGTAATTGGCTGAGTCGTTCATCACACAAGGCGCATGCCACAAACTATCTACATGAATCGTTGCGAATCCGTTGTGATGCCAAGGTAAGTATAGGTAGTCGTCGTTATCTATATATAATTGTCCTGAGACTTTATTTCGGAAAACGCCTAATTCTTGGATGACGGATGATTCAGGACAAATGGTGTAAATTCCAGCATCCGTACTGAAGTAGATGTGACCATATCTATCCTCTATAATTCCCCAAATAAGATTACTTTCCTGAGGGAAACTTGGATTTTCGGTGTTTAAAATGCGCTGGACTTTGTTAGTTAGTAGATTAGCCTTGAACAAACCTCTATAACTGCCTATCCAAACCTTTCCTTCTCGATCTAGCTTCATGATCGAAGCATGGTTGTCAGGATAGATTGTCAATATCCTTTGCGTTATTTTCTCTAAACTGGGATCGAAAATAAATAAGGCTTCATCTTCAGTAGCGACCAATATCTCTCCACTTTCAAGTTCTAGAAAATTTCGAACTCCACCAGGATCAATTGTTTTATTATTCAATTCAAATTTGCCTATTAGATTAATTGGTTTTTTATTCTCGGTGATGCTATATACGCCATGTGGGTCAGCGCTGGCCCAAAGAATGTTCTCGCTATCTCTGTATAAATTAGAAACTGTAGATGTCTTTAGCTGCATAGACTTCTTCTGATTGCGATCTATTCGACAAAGTATATTCTGCGAAGTGTCGATAAGTACCATTCCATCATTGCCAGTGCAGATCCAAAACTGATTATGGTCTATGACATTAATATCTAATACTTCTATCTCGATCGAATTTGGGATATTAAATGAATCTATTTCTTCCGTTACGATATCCAGACTGTATATTTTTTTATCGGATACAAGATACGCCACACCCTTGTTGTCAAAATCTAAGCATTGTATATTAGAAGTAGTCGGGTTGTTGTCGGTAAAATATTCCCTGCTCGTATTATCAGATAAGGAAATCACTCGTATGCCCTTAGGCATACGAACATAAATGTGCTTGCCATCGAATGTACTGGCTGCATTAACGACAAAGTTGCTTCTTTGGTACTTTAGACTTTCATCTATTATTTCTTGACTTTTCTTCTCTATATTATATTTACATAGTCCATCGTGATCATTGATGTAATAGACATATGAACTATCTGCGAATATGACATAATGTTCACTATTGATATTTTTGCCATTTTCATCTCTGACAAATATTCTCTCAAACTTAGATTCATCTCTTTTTAATTTATTGAGACAATTTTCTGAGCCAGTCCAGATATTATTCTTAGAATCGACGGCTAATCCTATAGTGTTATTCCCACCTATGGTTGTGCTATCTAAAGGATTGTGTTTGTATGATTCGAATTTTTGACCGTCATATTTATTGAGTCCCTCGTAACTTGTCATCCATATATAACCGACATTATCCTGGATAATACTATAGACGCTACCTTGGGAAAGACCTTGCTCTACGGAATGGTGTTGTAACTTAAATTCACAGAAATCTTCGACTTGTGAACGGCCGTGCACTGTAACCATCATAAGAATCAGGTAACAATACAATTGCTTCTTCATAAGCTATAAATGTAAAATAAAATAGTATTTCTTACATCATTCTAAGTAAATCATCTCTCTTACCTCTACTTAAGGGGATACTCGTACCGTTAGACATGAGTAGGCTGCCACCTTCTTTTTTTTTAATTTCTCTGATGTGATTCACATTTACAAGATAAGAATTGTGTGACCTAAAAAAACGAAGTCCTATGAGTTGTTCCTCTATATCTTTAAGAGTCTTAGCTAATAATCTTACGGTTGCATCATCTAAGAACACTTTAGTATAGTTACTCTCAGAACTACAATATATAATCTTCTGCACTTCTACAAACTCTATGGATTCTCGTGTGGACAATGCTATTCTTTCACCAGAATGATTGGTCTTATAGTTATTAATAAAAGATCGAATTACGTGATTATCACCTACTGATTTTCGCATAGTAATATATTTCTGCAAGGCAAATTTCAGTTCAGATATATCTATGGGTTTTAAGAGATAATCTAAAGCGGATAGTTTGATGGCATTGATAGCATATGCATCATGTGCCGTGGTGAAGATTATAGAGAAGTCTATCTCATTCAGACTTTCAAGCAGCTGGATGCCATTCATTCCAGGCATGTCTATATCTAAGAAAACTAAATCAACCTTATTGCTCTTGAGATATTCTACAGCCTCTTTGGGCTTATCAAAGCATGCGGGAACACTTATTGCAATATCAATACTATCCAACTTCCATTTCAAGGATTCATGGCTATGGAGCTCATCATCGATTATTATAGCATTGATCATATGTAGATAGTATATAGTATAGTGAAGATATTTTAAATAATGTTATCTCATAAGAAAAGTTAAAAAATTTTAGTAACCGATAATGTTCCAAAATGTAATTATAACTAAGTCATGCAACATCTATTTCTATCAAAAAAAATAGTTGTGTGCCGACTATAGCGTGGGGGTATGATAATAGATATTGATGAATCACAATCGTAGAAGTGTTGCAATTCGATGCAATGAAATCAAAATATTTCTCATAAAAAAAAAGACGTAATTTGAAATATTTATCTACCCAATTGCTCTTCACTCAACTGAACCCCTCAGACTCCGCTTGCCAATAGATATTATCGTTCCACCATCGATTATTATCATACAAGAGTTGTATGCTATTAATACCATTTAAATATTAGAATGTCGGTTATATTAAAATAGAATTAGTCAGTATCTCATAATTCTACTATGGTTTGATAATGTTTTTATTTTCATTCTTCTGTCCGACACTTATTGTCGAGGTACCATAAACTTTTATTTCTGAGGTGATAAAATCTTCTTCATTCGCTTCGAATATATTATCTACATACTTCTGTGGATTCCTATCAATGTAAGGAAACCATGTGCTATGTATTTGTATCATGATGCGATGACCTTTCTTGAATGTATGTAACACATCCTGCAATAGAACTGTAACACGAGTTTCCTGCCCACTGACGAATGGCTCTGGATTCTCATAGCTATTGCGGAATCTTCCTCGGAAGGTCTCGTGTCTAACGAGTTGCTGGTAGCCGCCCATTGTGATGTTGTCAGGATTGTGACTGTAATTAGGATGATCTTGCGGATATACATCTATTAATTTTACAATAAAATCTGCATCTGTACCAGACATAGAGACAATCAAATCTGCAATGATCTTGCCAGCTAGTGTCACATCTTCCTCCATCACTTCTGACTTAAATGTCAATACATCTGGTCTTCTTCCTGCCTCCCTCTGATCATCTGTGATAAACATCCTTGGGGTAAAAGTCAAGCCTTCTGCTTGCGATCGGTAAGGAACTGGCTTATTAGGATCACTGATATATGAGAATACCTTTTCTTCTTCGCCTTGACCATTAACAATCAGATTTCCATTACTGGCAAATCCCAATGTGACTTGTGGTATTGTCTTCGGTGGCCAAGTCTGGAAATTTTTCCACTCCTTAGTTCCTGTATCAAACATATGCGCCTCAGGCAATTCTGGATTTTTAGATCCCTTAAGATGATGCTCGAAAAAAGGTGCTTCTATTTCTTTCTGAAAATAAGTCGATATGCTGTCACCATAGTAAATATGGTTCACTGTCTGCTGTCCTCTTTCTCTTGCCCATCCGCCATGCGTCCATGGTCCCATGATGATTGAGTTTTTGGCTTTTGGGTTATTGTCTTCTATTGACTTATATATATTAAGAGGTCCATAGAGATCCTCTGCATCATACCATCCGCCTACTGTTAGTACGGCGTGATCTATATCTCTTAGATGTGGAAGGATGCTTCTCTTCTGCCAGAATTCATCATAATTAGGGTGCTCTATGATCTGCTTCCAAAAGAAATTATCGCTGTGATATTTTTCTGTGATATTCTTCATTGGTCCCATGTCCATATAGAAGTCATAGGCATCTCCGATTTTCTGCTCATCGAATCTCATGATTTCGTCCATGTACCATGGCTCTTTAGTCTGTCCTTCTTTCTGATATCCGAATACAGCAAAGGCCGGTGTGTAACTTAATAGATATGCACCATGATGATGGAAGTCATCAAAAAAGAAATCCGCAATGGGTGCTTGTGGCGACGAGGCTACTAATGCAGGGTGGGCATCTGGTAGAGCAGCTGCGGTGTAGAATCCAGGATATGATATACCATACATGCCGACCTTGCCATTGTTATTATTTATGTTATTAATTAACCACTCTATAGTGTCATAAGTATCTGAGCTTTCATCTATTTCTGTTTTCTTTCGATTTTTATTGCCCTTTATATTAGGACGCATATTGTCAAAGGTTCCTTCTGACATATACCTTCCTCTGACATCTTGGAAAACAAATATATATTTCTCTTCTACCAAAAACTTAGATGGCTGACTTCCAAAAATAAAGTTGTCACTGTTAGAAGCATTGTAGCAAGTCCTATTTAGTATAATAGGATATTTTTCTCCATCAGGTTTTGGGGTATAGACAATGGTATGTAGCGTCTTACCGTCACGCATAGGTATCTCATATACTTCTTTGTCAAAAGACGCCTTTAGGTAAGCGGAATCTACTTGGCTATAAGAAATAAAACTGATGCTTAAGACCAATAGAGTTAGTATAACTTTATTCATAATTATGTTATTAAGGACGATTTTAATTTTTGTAATCAGATGGCATTTTTCTTCTTTGAGTAGCTTGCTCGTAAGCATAAGCGATTTTTAATAACTTTTGCTCTTCGAATGATTTAGCTATAAATGTCACATTTTTTGGCTCACCATTACTTTGGTATCCCATAGGAATGGTCACGCAAGGATACTTCGCCATGGCGGCATGACCAGCATTATAGTTATTAATAGATACGATGGCATCTAGCTGATGTTTGTCCATCGGAGCGTTAAAGTATTTTTTGCCCATAGCATCGTACTCCCTTTTGAGAGTTTCAAAATCTTGGTCTGAGATATCTTCAGCCACGACACCTTCGAGTAATGCTTGTCCATAAGGGGCTCTTGTGAGTGTATCAAGTAGATTGTATTCTACGACGTCTTTTACAGATCTTATCTCTACATCTGGGCCTGCGTATGATGCCATATATTTAGGAAAGTCTCGCTGCATGTCGGCATTCAGAAAAGTGAGAAACTGATCAAAAGAAATGTCTTCTGGTTCGTATTCCACTATTTCGGCGCCAAGGTTTTTGAGATCATCGACCGCTATTTTATAAAGAGAGTCTTTCATGTAATTTTTGATCACCCCTAAGCGTAATCCTTTTATATAATCTTTATTGAGTTCATTGTAATATTTTTTTGGTCGGACTATATCTTTTGTATTAGGATTGGGTTTGTATCCAGCAGATAAGGCGGACAAGAGGATAGCGTTATCGCTGACATTTCTTGTCATGGGTCCAGGAGTATCGAGTGTACTGGATATCGGAAGGATACCATCACCACTGAGTAATCCTATTGTGGGCTTTAGTCCGACAACAGAATTTTGGCTGGATGGAGAGAGTATAGATCCACTGGTCTCAGTTCCTACTGCAGCCGCTGCATAGTTAGCTGCCATGGTAGTGCCACTAGCAGCACTGGAACCACCTGTCTCATACATTCTCCTGCCATAAGGATTAAGCGTCTGACCGCCTACTGCACTGTATCCTAATGGGCAACCTTTACAGAAGTAATATGCCCATTCGCTTAGATTGACCTTGCCTAATATGATGCCGCCATTAACTTTTATTCTTTTGACTATTTCTGCATCACCAGTTTGGTTATTCTGCAAGATTATTGCTCCAGCTGTAGTCGGCATATCATCGGTATTGATGTTATCCTTCAGTAGAATGGGCATGCCGTATATGGGGTGCTGATTTTTTGATTTGCTTTTATCCTTTTCAGTTGCCTGTGCTACTGCATGAGGATTGATGCTGATGATGGACTGAAGGCTTTTGTTGTTGTCACTTTCATATTTTTTTATTCTATACAGATACCATTGTGTCAGCTGACGATAGCTAAGCTTTCCAGAAGCAATATATTCTTGCTTCGTCATGATATCTTGCTCGAGGATCAATGGCAGTAATCTCTCATAATCTGCTTCTGAAAAGTCTGTGATTTGAGCATTGATATCGTCCCAGATTTTCTGTTTGTCCAGCACCTTAGATTGGATAAGCTTGTACTGCATTCTTGGATTATTATGATCGGCATTATCTGCAATTTCTGCAGCTTGATCATAGGGAGACCACTCAGTAACAATAGTAGCTTGTTTGTTGTTACAACCCAAATGGGTAAGGACAAATAATATAATAATGTATCTCATAGCTGGTTATTTTGCCATTGACCTTCAATTTAATTACTTTCATTTCATAATCACCTATAAATTCTAAAAATATGCACCCTATAGTTAAAAACATCATTGGATTTATGGCTGGGCTCATTATCGGCGCTATTCTCAATGGTCTGACTATAAAATTCTTAAGTCCCCTCATGGGTGTCCCAGAAGGTGTCAATCCCAATGACGTAGAAAGTATTAAAGCCAATATGCATCTTTATGAGATGAGACATTTTGTTGCTCCATTTGTAGCACATGCCATCGGGTCATTGTCAGGGGCATATGTATGTTCTATGATCGCCGCTAAGTATCAGTTGGGCCTATCATTGGGTATTGCTTTATTGTTTTTATTTGGTGGGGTAGCGATGGTGGTCATGTTGCCATCTCCGATGTGGTTTAATATTATGGATCTTGTATTGGCTTATTTTCCTATGGCTTATTTGGGTTGGGTTTTAGCTGGGCGGAAGAGGTGGGTTGCACCAGCTGAGGTTTATGAGGATTCTGAATAGTTGGACTCCTCAATGTTCCATCTGCTTTTTTAACTCTGCGATTTGATGACGAAGAAAAATCTTTCTTATTTTCAAATAAGACTCAAAAATTTGTAAATAATTTATTTTAAATTAGGTTAATGAAAAATCTGATTTATGAGCAAATATATAAGACATTTAGGAACAATAGATAGATCACTTATCAAGAATGAAATAGTCGATATGGCAAGCGATGACGTAGAACAAACCATCGCATCTGGAAAATTTGATTTGCTCAAAGTTTATGTAGAATTGAAAAGATATGAAACCTATCTATATGCAGTAATCCAAAAACTAAAATCTACTGCATTGGAAATAGCGAAAAAGGAAAATAAAACAACCTTCCAGTATAATAACGCAAAAATCAGAATATATGAACGAACCAAATGGGATTACTCAATAGACCAAGAATGGAGTCAGATAGATGAGGAAATCAAGAGGCTTAGCAGTCTAAAGAAAAAGAGAGAAGTACTTCTGAAGCAATCCAATGCAAATAATAAACTCATTGATAAGGATAGTGGGGAGATTATAGACAGTTTTGAGTTGCCATTTATAGCCGAAAAAGGAATTAGCATTACATTAAGTTTATAGAACTTTATATATCGCAATTACTGGTTCAGAGTCGATTACGCTAACATACCAACTATGTCTTCTATAAATTTATGTTACTATCTTGAATATTCTAAGTATAAGCTAAAAGCTTTGCTTGGCGTTGTTAGACGACGAAATACAGAACATATCCAACTACGTGGTCTATACATATAAAATTTTATCTTGCTTTACAGACGAAATAAATTTCGATATCATTAAGACTTAGGCTCATCAGAAACTGAGTATAATAGTTTTTAGAGAAGATATATATGTAACTTGAATTCGTTGAGGTTGATTTTTTATATCCAAGTCGGTGTAGTTTGAAGACGAGCTTAAGATCAGAGCCAACTACTTCGTGTATACATTCAAGATTTTATCTTGATTAGGCGCAGCCTAAAATGAGCTTAAAATTTCTTACCAAGATCCCCCTCCACCACCGAATCCACCACCAGCACCACCACTGAATCCACCTGAGCTACCCCCAGATCCACTACTCCCAGATGCACTTGCAGGATAACTTGTGAATACACTTTTGATTTCTGGAACATCAAAGTCTTTACTAAAATCATTGTACGTCGGTCGTGACGAAGAGCTATGGCTATTGTCATATGTATACCAATAGGGTGCTGCCAGATCATGTGATTTCATATTCTGTAACCAAGTCTTATCTATGCCGAAAGCAATTGCGTATGGATACATATGCTGATGCTCAAATATCAAATAGTCAAGATTTTGAATTATCAGAAAAGGACTTAATTAATGGTTTAAAGAATATGGATCCAGAATTTAGAGAGAAGTGTGCTAATAAAATAAAGAGTTTATTGGAGAATAATCAAGTTGTGGTAAAAGAAGGGAATGTTATGGAATTTCCAGCCATGTATTGGATTGATAAGTTTAACAAGTATAAATCATCAATCAAGAAGGATAAGTTTGAGGAAGAGTTTTTTAAAAAGAAGATTGATTACGTTCCGAATTTTTCTAATGTAAAGTTTTACCGATTAGATAATCTCCATTTACTCCGAGTAGAATTATTTAAGAAGAAAGTCATACTAAAAGAATTGACAATTAGTCCAATTATGATCCCACTCACTTCCCCTGATAATTACACGGGTCTATGGAAAACATATTTCATAAATGGTTCAGTAAGTTGTGTGACAGAGTATTTAAATGGGGTTAAACACGGAGTTGAAATCATCTATAATTGGAAAGGTGAAAAATCTTGGTTGAAGAATTACGAAAATGGAAAAGTGATTAAATTGTATTCATTCGATGACGGCGAAATCTTTGAAGAGGATTTAGAAATATTGGAAATCGAAGGAGAGTTTTGAAACAACAAAGCATACCACATTCGGCATAGTTTGAAGACGAGATAGAGAAAGCAGAGCCTACTACGTTCTCAATACATTCAAGATGTTATCTTGATTAGGCGCAGCCTAAAATGAGCTTATAATCTAAATGAACTTCGGTTTATTGATAACCCATTTAAGAAAGTCAAATTAAATTTTGATATCACTACAGCGTAGGCACAGCCTACGCTGAACGGGGAAATTAAATTTAGGATGGACCACGTTCGGCGTAGTTTGAAGACGAGCTGCAGAGCAGAGCCAACTACGTCGTAAATACATTCAAGATTTTATCTTGATTAGGCGCAGCCTAAAAAGAGCTTGTAATTCTAAATGAACTTCGGATTATTGATAACCCATTTAAGAAAGTCAAAATAAATTTTGATATCACTACAGCGTAGGCACAGCCTACGCTGAACGGGGTAGCGATGGTTGTCATGTTGCCATCTCCGATGTGGTTTAATATCACGGATCTTGTTTTGGCTTATTTTCCTATGGCTTATTTGGGTTGGGTTTTGGCTGGGCGGAAGAGGTGGGTTGCACCAGCTGAGGTTCATGAGGATTTGTTGTAGGTGATTAATATGTGAAATAGAGAGGTTGTTCAAAAAATAAATACATGGAACAATATAATTTGGAACAATTAATTGCAAAGCTACAAATTGAACTTCAAAAGGAACGTGCTATAGTTTTAACTTTAAGAAAGGATAAAATTCATTTAGAAGAAAAAATAGAAGTTTATAAATCTCAAGAGAATGATTTAAAAACTTCGATTGAAAAGTCAAAAGAAAAGTTAGACAAAATTGTACGTCTAAAAAATGAAGAATATGGAGGACTCATAAAAGAAATTTTTCAAAGTCCAGTTTATGAAATTACTGATGAAATTAAATTATCCAGCAAGAAATCTACTCGTTCAACTTTAATGTGGGCAATATTTGGAATTTTAGCTACGACTTTAATCTCTATATTATTAAATGTTCTAAATAGTAGTAAGTTCAATAATGAAATTGGAAAATTAAAAACGTCAATTAGTATCCATAATGATCCTAATATAAATAATGAGAATATAGAGAGAATAAAATCAATCATCAAAGAATGTGATTATGAAAAAGATTATGGCAATTTAAAAATTGAGAATTATTTGCAAGAAATATACACTAATTGTCTAGAGCCAAATTTAAATAGAGATGAAATAGTTATCGATTATAAAGAAGTATTTATAGCCTATGAAGAACTGGGATTTGACTTTACCTTTGAAACAATTAGTAACGAATTATTTGAAGTTGATTTTCGTAAAATGAAATATATAATGAATAAGTATGATACCCTTATTCCTTACGACTCATTAAAAAATTATGAGGTATTTAAACTTATGAAAAAGAGATATTTAAAAAATTTTTATGATACAATTCCTGTCCAAAGGAGAGAAGGAAATAAAGCATTTAAGGAATTGAATTTTTTTGGTATGGCGAACTAGGGTCTTATGAAGAAGAATAGGTACCCCGTTCGGCGTAGGTACCCCGTTCGGCGTAGTTTGAAGACATGCTGCAGAGTAGAGCCAACTACGTCGTGTATACAATCAAGATTTTATCTTGATTAGGCGCAGCCTAATATGAGCTTATAATTCTAATGAATTTCGGTTTATTGATAATCCATTTAAGAAAGTCAAAATAAATTTTGATATCACTACAGCGTAGGCACAGCCTAAGCTGAACAAGATTAATTAACCCACGTTCGGCGTAGTTTAAAGACGAGCTACAGAGCAGAGCCAACTACGTCGTATATACATTCAAGATTTTATCTTGATTAGGCGCAGCCTAAAAAGAGCTTGTAATTCTAAATGAACTTCGGTTTATTGATAACCCATTTAAGAAAGTCAAAATAAATTATGATATCACTACAGCGTAGGAACAGCCTACGCTGAACGGGATATTTGTTGCTGAGTACGTTCGGCGTAGTTTGAAGACGAGCTGCAGAGCAGAGCCAACTACGTTGTGTACACATTCAAGATTTTATCTTGATTAGGCACAGCCTAAAATGAGCTAATAATTCTAAATGAACTTCGGTTTATTGATAACCCATTTAAGAAAGTCAAAATAAATTATGATATCACTACAGCGTAGGCACAGCCTACGCTGAACGGGATATTTGTTGCTGAGTACGTTCGGCGTAGTTTGAAGACGAGCTGCAGAGCAGAGCCAACTACGTCGTTTACACATTCAAGATTTTTATCTTGATTAGGCGCAGCCTAAAATGAACTTATAATCTAAATGAATATCAGTTTATTGATAACCCATTTAAGAAAGTCAAAATAAATTTTGATATCACTACAGCGTAGGCACAGCCTAAGCTGAACGAGAAATAAGAAATTTTAATGTCACCAAGATCCCCCTCCACCACCGAATCCGCCACCAGCACCACCACTGAATCCACCTGAGCTACCCCCAGATCCACTACTCCCAGATGCACTTGCAGGATAACTTGTAAATATACTTTTGATTTCTGGAACATCAAAGTCTTTACTAAAATCATTGTACGTCGGTCGTGACGAAGAGCTATGGTTGTTGTCATATGTATACCAATAGGGTGCTGCCAGATCATGTGATTTCATATTCTGTAACCAAGTCTTATCTATGCCGAAAGCAATTGCGTATGGATACATATGCTCAAAATAATTAGGATGCTTGCTGATGAGCTCTGCCGTTTTTTCTTGCGGACTATTTTCTAAGAACTGCTTGAGCCCGAGTAAGTGGTTCTTTATCTGGATGCCTAATTCAGATTTTTTAGGTTTGAAGGAATACAAAATGAAGCTTGTGATAGCAAGTAGAAACATGCCAAGTGCAGTAAAGAAATACTGAAATATTAAAGCAACAGCTATAGCTCCCAATAAGAGAAAAACGCCTAAAATAATGAGTAGTGGACTCTTGAATATTCTCATGTAATCAGGGTCGTATAGATTCATGCCTAATAGTTGCTTGTGTAGTACACCTTTAGCTTTGGAAGTATGCTTGTACATTTTTTCTTTTAGATCGGTAAGCATAATCATATCCTCATTTATGAAAATATTTTCAAAGATGATTCTTTGATATTCTGGCTTGTCTGGTTCTAAAGATTTTAATCTTTTAAAAAACAGAATGTCTTCTCCTTTTATAATTTTGATATACCCTAAGTCTGCCCAATAGGGAAGCAGAGAAATGATATCTTCCGTATTAATCTCATTATCATAATAGGCACCGACCATAGCTGGCGAGAATTCTGAAGGCGGAAAGTATTCGTCTGTTATTGTGATGTTTTCATCTGTCTGTCTTTGTCTTCTGAATAAACTGATGAATAACATGATGACCCCAACTGGAACAAACCACAATCTATCTCTCTTATATAACGGCACGGGTGGTGCTGGCCTTGTAATATAGTTATAAGGTAGCTTAATAGCGACAGTCACATTTTCTTGCGGTCGCAACACGGTCAGTGATTTGCCTGATAACTTGCGAGAAGCTTTTGCGATAGATACATGTTGTTCTGATTCTCCTCTATCACCTGTCATGATGCGATATTCTGATGTAGATAAAGGTAGGTTGTCAGGCAGCTCTACTGTGTAAGATAATTTCTCTATGGTGGCGTCCCAATCATTGATAATATTGTACTGAAAGGCTGTATGATCTTCTGCAAAGAGAAAGGCATTATCTATACGATAACCGATATCGTATACATGCTGGCCACTGATGTATTTGTCTTTATTTCCAATCCTAATAACATGGTCGTTTCCTTCTGCTAGTAACTTGTACTCATTATTTTCTACAGATACATTGCTGAGTTTAACTTTTATCGATTCGCCATCGACTTTGATTTTTCTGGGAATATTACGGAAGATGCCTCTTCTTTCTTCGTAGAATGTCACAGTGATTTTTTCATTTACATCGAAATGTCCATCACGTGAGATTTTTACATTGACAACATAGTCATTGATAACATATGCCTGCGATAGTATTATGCTTGGGAATAAAGTAAATGATAGTAGGATAGGGATCAGGTATTTCATTTGGTTTTTCGTTTCTATAATTTACAACACTTTTTGGCATACATTCAGTTCAATTCTTTTATGTCGATATAATTGAATGACCTAGTGTCGGCACACTTCTGTATATTAAGGTACAATTAGTTACTTTTATTACACAATAAAAAAAATCAATGAAAAATATCATTTTGATCATTTTGTGTTTGAGTGCATTAGGGCTTTCAGCGCAGGAATTTTCTATGTCCCCTGAGAAGCCAGAAATTGGTGATAAACTAAGCCTTCATTATACTATAGGAGACGGGATACTCAAAGGCGAAGATATACATGCATTAATTTATACGCTTAGATTTGGAGAAGATCCAGTAGCCAGCGAGGTAGAACTTACTGAATCTGGAGAGGCGCTTGTGGGATCATTTACACTGGAGAAGAATGCTGATGCACTCTTGATAAAATTTGTCAATAGTGACGAAACGATCATGGAGTATAATGACAAGAATGGATATCAAATTTTGTTATATAAAAATGGAACTGTAATCAAAGAATCCAATGCAGCTCTCGCAGAAGCGATTTCAGTCAACTTCCGTAAGGTGATTATAGAACAGCAGCCAGAAGTTGCTAAGTCATATCTGGATAATGAAATAAAATCTGATCCAAGTATCAGGCGTAATATTCATGTGCAGAAAATGCAGGCTCTCATCGCTCGGTCGACTGAAGACGAAAAATCTCGTCTACTTATAATTAAAGACTTAGAAAAAGTAAAAGACAATAATAGCTCTTCCGAACAAGCACTTATGGATGCATCAGAAATAGCCATGTTAGCTGGAAGTCGAGATCTTAAAGATCAGATTATTACTATTGCCGCTTCTAATTTTCCTGAGGGCAAAGCTGCTATGCAATTACTCTCTGATGCTTTCTTTGATGCTAAGACAATGGATGAGAAATTAAAACTGTACGATAAATATAGTCAGAGCACTAAAGGGAATAGTGAGTATGCAACTAACTTAGATTATATGTCCAGTACGCTTGCTAAGCAATATATGGATGATAATGATCAGAAGAACTTCATAGTGTATGCAGATAAGATCCAGAGTCCTACTGCTAAGGCAAGTCTGTATAATAATGTTGCATGGGACCTATCTGGAGAGAGTCATACTGCTGAGCCAGTAGATGCAAAATTAGGAGAGCAACTATCTAAAAAAAGCCTCCATTTAATAGAGACTGAAAAGGAAAATATGACAAAGCGACCTATCTATCAGTCTGAATCGAGGTATGCTAATAATATGAATTATAACTATGCCATGTATTCTGATACCTATGCATTATTGGCTCATCATCTGGGTATGAAGGCCGATGCACTTAAGTATCAGACACTGGCAGTGGAAGCCTATGATTATGAAGATGGAGAAATGAATACGAGGTATGCGATCTATATGGAAGATGCTGAAGGTGGTACTGCGGTAATGCCATTCATTGAGAAAATGATGTCTGCAGGGAAGGCAGGTTCTGAGATGAAGGAGCAGTATAAGAGAATATTTAAGGAAACGATGTCTATAGATATGGCACATGATAAGGTAGCAGCCTTGCTGGAGAAAGAAGCTAAGGCTAAGCACATGGAGGAGATAAAGAAAAGCTTATACAGAGAGACTCCGAAAGATTTTTCTTTAGTGACATTAGAAGGAAAGAAAGTTTCTTTAGCTGATATGAAAGGTAAGGTCGTGATATTAGATTTCTGGGCGACTTGGTGTGGGCCGTGTAAAGCATCATTTCCTGGGATGCAAAAAGCTGTAGACAAATATGCCGATAATGAGAATGTAGAATTTCTCTTTGTAGATACTTGGGAGTCTGCAGATGATAAAGAAGCCAATGCCAAAAAGTTCTTGGACTCTAAAGGCTATAGATTTAATGTTCTGATGGATAATGAAAATGCCATGGTACAGAATTATGGGATCGGTGGTATACCTACTAAGTTTATATTAGACCAGGCGGGTAATATCAGATATAAGAGTGTAGGCTATGATGGCAACGATGCTAAGCTTGTAGATGAAATATCTATGGTTATAGAAGTACTTATGTCAGAGAAGGATAATGCTTCTGTGCAGCCTTAATAAAAAGTAAAATATAAAAATATTAAAAGCAGATAGGATTATTTCTATCTGCTTTTTTTGTATCTGTATAGATATAATACAGGACTTAAGAGAAAAACATTACCACAGGACAATACGATTGATTAACTTTCGATTTCTTATAATCAAAGAAAATTCACATGGCCATCAAAACTTGGCAAAAATATGCGATTACCATCGTGCCTCTGATAATTATAGGTGCTATACTTATGTACTTTAGTGAGATCGTCGGATATATCATTATGGCTTGGGTAGTGTCTATGATAGGAGCTCCATTGTATAGACTTCTTAATCGATTTCTAAGTAATGGATTGTCTGCTGGATTGACCTTGTTGGTTTTTAGTCTTGTGACATTACTTATGTTGAGAATATTTATCCCACCTCTTATTTCTCAAGCTAAGAATCTTGCTGGTATAGACTATCATAAGATAATGGAAGGCTTAGAAGAACCGATTACCGATACTAAAAAATGGTTTGTAGATAATGGCATCTTAGAAGATGACAGCATAGATCTGATGACGACTGGAGAAGATTCTCAGGAAGACGACTATTATACTAAAGTCATAGACATAGATTCTATCTTAAGCATTAATCAGATAGGTGATACGACATTGTCTCAAAACATTAATTTGTTAGTCCACATAGATCATCCAGATAATAACAAGATGGTTGCCGAGGACGAAGTTGGATATTTCGAAGGCTTAAGAAGTAACTTGTTTGAGATATTCAACCCATCACAGATACCTAAACTCTTAGGTTCTTTAGTAGGTTTTTTTGGCGGCATCGTAATTTCTATTTTGTCGGTATTTTTTATTTCTTTTTTCTTTTTGAAGGAGCAAGGATTGTTTACAAAAATGGTTTCCTATTTAGTCCCTAATCGCCAAGAAGATAAAGTGTCTCATGCGATTAGCGATTCTACGACTTTGTTGATAAGATATTTTGTGGGATTAGCCGTACAAGTAATTGTGATAACAATTGTCGCTTCCATCGTTCTGAAATTATTTGGATTCCAAAGTGCATTACTAATAGCTTTTTGTTTTGCCGTTTTTAATTTGATACCATACATTGGACCATTACTAGGCAACTTCGTAGGAGTGCTTATAGTCATCTCATCCAGTCTAAATGCAGAAACTGCCGGTATGCCAGTAGACTTCTATGCTGTTATGCTTCCTGATATTATTAAGGTTATTGTGATACTCACGGTTTTGCAGTTATTAGATAATTTCTTGTTACAACCTAATATATTCTCTAAAAGTGTCAAGGCTCATCCGTTAGAGATATTTATTGTCGTTCTGATGGGCGCTAAGATTGCTGGTGTTGCAGGAATGGTATTAGCTATTCCGGCGTACACAGTACTGCGTGTATTGCTTAAGGTTTTCTTTAGCGAGTTTGATGTGGTTAGGCGATTTACTTCGGATATTTAGGATCAAGGGATCAAGGGATTAAGGGATCAAGGGATCAAGGGATTAAGGGATCAAGGGATCAAGGGATCAAAGGATTAAGGGATCAAGGGATCAAAGGATCAAGTGATTAAGGGATTAAGGTGTCAAGGTGATCAAGGTGTCAAGTTATCCTTTGAATTGGGTTCATATAGCATAAATGTTTTGTGAGTTATGATAATATCTTCCTGATTACATCTACAGACTTTAATCTACGGAACCCTTCTATGTGTAGCTGATAGTATTCTAATAACCTATCCAGTAGTTTATTTCTATCATCTTTGTCTATGAGTTCTAAGTTGGAATTATTGATATAGTCGTGTAGGACTTGGCTATAGTGCTCGCTCATTATATGATTGTGTCTGACGTCATTGTCTATATATTCACCATTCATAAGATCGAAATAAATATTTTCGTCACTCATGTTATTATTGATTTTGAAACCTAAGTATTCTGCCAGTTGTATGGAGAACCATATTGGGCTATGCTTTGGATTGATGTTTCCCTTATCGAGATTAATGAGCCAGTTTTTGAGAAATACATAGAGTGAACTATTGGCTTCTCTTTCTTTGATGGCATTTCTGGAAAGATCTATAATGTACATGGCAATAGAAGCCTTGATGATATCTTGGGATAGAGTTGTGTAGATATAATTATATTGTGCATTCTTGATACGGGATAGGCTATTTTCCGATTTGTAGGCGATGTAATTAATTATTGTCATGGGAGCATATACATTCGCCACTTTAGATTTTTGCTTACGTACACCACTAACGATGTAAGAGTGCAAGCCGATATCTTGCGAGTATATATCCAAGATTAAGCTTGTCTCAGAATACTTGAGACTTCTAAGTACAATACCTTCTGATTTGAATGTTTTGCTCAGATTTTGTTTTTAATATTTGTAAATAGAAGCTGCAAGTTAATAACGATATACAGATAATATTGTAACAATTAGTTTCTTTTAAAACTCCCAACCTTCTATTGGGTCTTGCTTGTATTTTTTCTTAGTTGCTATTCTTTCTTTTTGTCGATCCCAGATCAGTTGTGCAAAGCAAATATGGATTGGTGTAAGACTATGTTCTATAGCTGCTTTGATATTTTTCTCTAGCACATCTAATCTATACATATAACTCATTAGTAAGTCTGGGTCTGCCTTGAGCAGTTGCTCTACTCGTACAGAAATGATTTCTATCATTTCCTCATCTGATATGCTATCTGGCAGATTGATGTCCAGATCATTCGATATGTTATGAGATACTTCTTTGGACGACACGATGTTACATTGAATTTTTTAAATCTATCTATGTGTACAAGAATAGAATGTTATTCCCTCAATATAAGTTCTTTTATTAGGTCTAATTCTGTAACAAAAGTAATATAGGTTAAACTTTTCCCCAATTACATATTCAATTATTATTTTCGCCAACAATTGAAAACAAAGTTATGGATAATGAAAAGCTTTTAGACTACGTAGATAAATTTACAGATTGGGCAGTTGTAACTGTACCTCGTGTTTTATTAGCAATTGTAGTAATCTATATAGGCCTATTTATAGTCAAGAAATTGAGTAAGCTAATCATACTCTCATTAGAGAAGGCCAACTTAGATTTAGAGATTAGAGAGTTCTTATCTTCTTTGATCGATATGGTTATGAAGGTGATCGTATTTATTGTTGCAGCAAGTGTGGCTGGAATAGAGTTGACAGCTTTGTTTGCTTTACTAGCGGCAGCTGGTTTCGCAGTGGGAATGGCCCTCCAAGGTTTTCTTGGTAATTTCGCGGCAGGTCTGACAATCTTATTTCTTAAGCCTTATCGATTAGGAGATTGGGTACAAGTGTCAGATAGTTTCGGTAAGGTGAAAAGTATACAGATATTCAATACCACTCTGGAGACACCTAACGACAAGACATTAATCATACCTAATGGTCAGGTGACAGATAATATCATCACTAATTTTTCTACGATAGGTAATATTCGTCTGGAGCTAAGTGTTTCCATGCCTTACGAAGAAAGCTTTCCTAGAGTTGAGAAAATAATTCATGAGGCCCTTCTTACAAGTAAGTATATAGCTAAGGGGTCTAATTCGCTAGTAGGAATAGAAAACTATGACTCTCATAATATTACATTAGCGATCAGACCGTATATCCATCCTGATGATTACTGGGATGCTACTTTCGAAATTAATGGATTGATTAAGAAAGCATTCAGTGATCATAATGTCAAAGCTGCCTATTCTGAGGGCGTAGAATTGGGCCCTATTGGTGCTTAAGAATCGCTAATTGTAATTCTTCCACAAATGATCTTTCATTACTAAGTCGCGGAACCTTAGTCTGACCGCCATATCTATTATGACTTCTCAGCCATGCATCATAGCTGCCTTTTGGGAGAGTTGTTATTTTAAGATTTTTCATTGCTAAGTCGAAAGATCTTTTAGCGGCGTAATCACTATTGATTTTCTGTAATTCTTGATCTAAGGATTTTTGGAATAACTCTAAGTCATTAGGCGCTTGCTCGAATTCTATGTACCAATCATGCCATGCCTTATCTCCATCATTCATGTACTTAGGTGCTACAGTGTAATCCCTGATGGTTACGTTATATTGTTGACTACATCTGGCTATGGCAAGATCAGTATTATATGCAGATACTTCTTCTCCGAATGCATTGATCATTTCATTGATCCTGCCCGTTACCTTAATCTTGTAAGGCCTTACTGATGTAAATATAATCACGTCCCCGACCACATATCTATATAGACCTGCTGTTGTAGTAATTACAATAGCATAGCTTTCATAAGTCGATATGTCTTCTAAGCCCAGGCAGGTAGGATCAGAATTATGGACTTCTTTTATTGGGATAAATTCGTAGTAGATACTATGATCACATAATAATAACATGCCTTCTTCTGCGATATCATTCTGCATGGCAAAGTATCCCTCAGATGCATTATAGACCTCTCTGAATCCGACTTTATGTGAAGGAATTAATTTACGAAACTCTGATCGGAATGGTTCGAATCCCACACCACCGTGTAGATAAGAAGTTAGGTCTGGCCATACTTCATTGATGTTATTTTTGCCACTTTTTTTTAATATTTCTCTCAGCAGTACGATTGTCCATGTGGGTACACCTGCGAGTAGGGTCACTTTTTCTCTAATCGTTTCTTCAGCTATTTTTTTAATCTTAATATCCCAATCTGAGAGTAATGCCGTTTCAAATTTCGGCGTATAATACCGTCTTCCGATCTTAGGAAAATGGTACAGTATAATTGCTGATATGTCACCTGCGACCTTACCGTGACCTATATTCTCTAAGTGACCTCCCATGATCAGATTCTTATGGGCAAATAACTTAGCCTCTGGATTCTCGTTGTAGATATGACTTGCGGCATCCCAAGCACATCTGAGATGTCCATCATTTAGATATGATTGTGTGACAGGAATATATTTGCTTCTGGCATTGCTGGTTCCAGAAGATTTGGCAAACCATTTCACCTTACCAGGTATCAAGATGTCTGCTGCATCATCCATAATTTGCTCTATGTAAGGATATAAAGATTCGTAATTCTGAAGGGGTATAGCAAGTCTATAATTCTCTATATTCTGGATAGAGTCGAATCTATATTTCTTGCCAAAAGCTGTATTCCTATTTCGCAACAGAATCTTAGTCAGCAATCGATCCTGATATTGCTCAGAATGATCTATGACATGTTGTATTTTTTTCTGCCGTCTTCTGAAATATTGGTATAGAATGATGTCTGTAATCTGTGCCAAATTAATCGAACATTTAGTTGTTTTATTTATAAATGTAAGAAACTATTTTACCTACAACTGCCGTTATATTCTTATCAGTTGTAATTTATTACTCATCAGATAGGCAGTTTTTATATCTATCTCCCTTTCCACCATAAGTACGTACGGTTTCATTCTAAATTAAGTAACAAGCTTATAACGGTAATAATATTGCTCTATAATCGTGTTAAAACTCACTAATAGATTGATTTTGAATAGATTATTCATTACAATTATTTATAATTTGATATTTGCTTAGTTATCTTTGCAGATTTGGATTATGCATTCAGAATAATGACTTATGGCTAAGAAAGCGAAACAACAATCAAAGAGTAAAGGAAAGAGAAAAGGTCAAACTAAATCGTCATCTAAAAAGAAAGACGATAATAGAATTGTATCATTCCTTATGGCTTCCATAAAGTGGTTGTGGCTTATGCTTATCGTAGGTCTATTATTGGGGGCTGCAATATTTGTCATGATTTCTAAGACGAAAATGCCTGATACAGAAGAGCTGGAGAATCCGAAGTATGAGGAAGCGACTATGATATATGCAACCGATAATATTGAGCTCGGAAGATATTATTCTGAGAATAGAGAGCTTTTATCATTTGATGAGTTGAATCCATTTATCGTTAATGCATTAATAGCTACAGAGGATGAGCGATTCCATAACCATAGTGGAATAGATGCAAGAGGGACAACTCGGGCATTAGTATATATGGGTAAGAATGGAGGTGCAAGTACGATCACTCAGCAATTGGCTAAGTTGTTTTTCACTAATAAGTCCCGATCATTTGTTAAGAGGGTCTGGCAAAAATTACAAGAATGGGTGATTGCGGTGCAATTCGAAAAGAGATATACGAAGGAAGAAATTATAAGTATGTATCTCAATAAATCTGAGTATAAGTTTAACTCTTTCGGAATAGGCGCAGCAGCAAAAACATACTTTGGCAAAAATCAATCACAGCTCGCGGTAGAAGAATCTGCAGTCCTTGTCGGATTGCTCAAAGGACCTACCTTTTATGATCCTAAGAGGCATCCTGAGAGAGGTCTACGTAGACGTAATATTGTACTGAAGCAAATGGTCAAAAACGACTTTCTATCTCAGAGTGATTACGATGTTCTTAAAGAACAACCGATAGATCTATCTTCATTTAAGGCGCAAGTCCATTATGCAGGTTCTGCTCCCTACTTCAGAACAACCCTTACTAAAAGGCTGAAAGAAATATTCTCTGATAGTAAATATAGAAAACCAGATGGTACAGAATATAATATCTGGGAAGATGGATTGAGAGTCTATACAACTATAGATCGTAAGATCCAAGATCATGCTGAAGAAGTGGCCAGGACTCACATGGCAAAGATTCAGGCTAATTTTGATATAACATGGAAGGATAAGGATCCTTGGAAATACACAGAAGAAAAAGATAAGGCAAAGAAAGAACGCCAGCTAAAAATTAGGAAAGATGTCTTACTGAATGAAAGAAGAAATTCTGATAGATACATTAATCTGAGAGATCGAATCATGGGTACGGTATTTTCTGATGTCTTAGCTAAGTTCCCAGATGCAAGACTTAATAATATAGATATCGTCCGTATGCTCAAGGAAGAAAAAGAACCGGGATATCTAAGTAGACTAAATGGAGAGAAAATAATCAGAAAAGATCAAGCGAAAGTCTACGGTCAAATCTTAAAAGATCCCTTATGGAAAGAAATTAAAGTCAAAAGAAATCAGCTGATTAAGAAAGCGAACAAAGACTTCAGTACACCTACTAAAATGAAGATATTTGCTTACACAGATAGTGGAGAGAAGACTGTGACGATGACACCTATGGATAGTATCAGATATCATCAGGAACATATGCAGATAGGCTCTATGTCTATGGACCCACGTACAGGATACGTTAAGTCTTGGGTGGGAGGTATTAATAATAAATACTATAAGTTAGATCATGTAAAGACCAATCGTCAGGTAGGTTCTACATTCAAAACATTACTATACGCTACAGTGATAGCACAGCAAGGTCTATCACCATGTTATAAAGTGCAAGATATCAGGCATGGAATTCCTGCAGGCGATCCAAATTTTGGACTAATGAAAGCATGGTATCCAGAGAATGCAGATGAAAAATATACTGGCGATTATCTAACACTTAAAGATGCACTACTAAAATCTAAAAATTCTATATCTGCTTGGCTAATCAATCAATTAGGAAACGTAGAGCTTATTAGAAACTTAGGTAGAGACCTCGGAATTCCAAAAGAAAAGATACCACCATATCCTTCCATAGTGCTTGGTACTCCTGATCTGACAGTGATGGAGATGACAGGCGCTTATTCCACTTTTGCTAATTATGGCATATATAATGAGCCCACATTTATATTGAAGATAGAAGACCGTAACGGTAAGATTATATACTCTCCTGTATCAGATCAGCGTAGAGTCATGAGTGAAAAGTACAATCATGCTGTAGTCAGCTTATTAAAGCATGCGGCAAGTGCTCATCATCAGAAATTGAGTTCTGAGTTTGGAGGAAAGACGGGAACGACTAATGATTTTGTCGATGGATGGTTCATAGGAATATCTCCTGAGCTGGTTATCGGAACGTGGGTCGGTGGTGATAATCCATGGATAAGATTCCGCAGTAGGCGTTATGGTTATGGAGGAACTATGGCAAGGCCATATTACTTAGAACTCATGAAGCGCTTAGAAGAAGATCCAGATATCAAGCTGAATAAAGGTGAAACTTTCCGAGTGCCAGTAGGGGATGTCGTCGAAACAAATTGTGCCTTATACGAGCAGGCCCTACCATCCAAAGTAGAATCCGATAAAGCTAAATTAGAAAAGGTACTTAAGACCTCTGGTTTTGAGGAAGAGCTGGAGGGTAACTAGTACTACATATTCCTTTTTCATTTTGAACGTAGAGAAAGATCTATTGATTAACAGTGGTCTATAGATTTGGATTATTTTATATCTGATCTTCATTATTGGGAGCCTTGACTGTTTGTATCCATGAATACATTTGTATAGTGTATGAAATTTTAAAACAGAATAATTAAAACGAGGCAATCGAGAGATATAAAAAGGGCTCAAGTAATATTAAAAACATATAAATCACATCATTGATATGGACAAAGTAAAAGTTTCGAAATTTGAAATTGCTGCGTATTTGAATAGTGAAGCCATGATCGAAGAATATTTAAATAATGTATTGGAGGAAGGCGAAACTGGAGATTTGATAAGCGCAATAGGGCATATAGCAAAAGCTAAAGGAATGTCAAAAATTGCAAATGATACTGGTATGAGCAGGCCAAGTTTGTATAAAGCTTTGTCGAAAGGCTCTAAACCACAATTTGAGACTATTCATAAAGTAATTAAAGCTTTAGGAGGTAACTTAACTGTAAACATGGGACAGTGAATGACTCTTCTAAAAAACCATAGAGATTAATATTAAAAAGCCTCATCTACTTATCCAATTCAAACCCATAGTTAACCCCTTTCTCTACTGCAGGTACACCCTTGTCCATCCATTCTGGCATAGGAGCATCCATCAGGTAGTGATCAAAAAATTGCTCCATTCTTTTATTGAAGTCTAAGCGATTAGGTCGCTTCAGTGGCCAGTGAGGTTCGTCATTGTAGTTAAGCATCCAGGCAGGCTTACCCAATCTTCTCATTCCTACAAAAAATTCTATACCTTGATACCAAGGAACTGCTCCATCCTTATCATTGTGTAATATGAGAACCGGTGTATTGATTTTATCTAAGTTGAATATCGGAGAGTTTTCCATATATAGCTGCGGCTCTTCCCATAACGTTGCACCCAGACGACTTTGAGTCTGTTCATATTGGAACATCCGACTCATACCCGTACCCCAACGGATACCACCGTAGGCACTTACCATATTCACGACTGGTGCTCCGGCTTCTGCACATTTAAATATATCTGTCTTAGTAATCAGATGTGCAATCTGATATCCACCCCAGCTATGACCTTGCACTCCGATTCTATCCTTATCTATATATTTATGCTCTTCTATCATCGCTTCCACTCCTGAGATGACTGCGTCATAGGCACTCTGTCCTGGATAACCGTTTTTATACTTTATATCAGGATTGAATATTATGTAGCCCTTATTTGTCCAATAGCTATAATTGATTGTAGATCTGTGAGGATACGGTGCTCTGTGATTATATAGTCTATCAGAATTCTTCTCATAGAAATTCACCATCATTGGATACTTCTTATTCGGATCAAAATCTTCTGGCTTGACTAATAATCCCTTAACTGATTCACCATCGTAATCTTTCCATTCTACCATTTCTATATTCCCCCATATATAGTCTGATTGTTGGGGATTCGCATTACTGACTTTCTTCTGATTGGTGAATGCTGTCGTGGTATGTATTAGATCTGGAAAAGTTTGGAAATTTTCTTTGGTGAAAATGATGTCATTGCTATTCTCAGCTTTTATAATACGAGTCGCATAGTTATAATCACCTTCTTCTATAGATTTTACTATTTTGTTTTTTAGATCGAGAGTGGCATATCCTGACTTCTTGGTTATGTCATTAAATTGTTTCAGAAGGATAGTGGTGTCTTCTGGAAAGTATATAATGTCTCTATCCAGAGAAAGATGCCTCATACGTGTATTGTATTGCCTTCCATTAGTTAGATTAGATGGAGCCGTCATTCCATTCGGATCTACTTTCCATATATCATAGTGATCGTATAGTAACATGGCACGATCATCCTCTGTCCATTTCAGAAATCCACTTTGCCTCGGATCAGCTGGTCTATCATTCTGTTCGTCATAGAAGCTACCTTTAGTTACGTGCTTAAGTTCTTTCGTGGATATTTTGTAACTGATCCAAGCAGTGTCTGGTCTCGAATACCAGTAGACATATTTTGCATTGGGAGAAAGTCTTGGATTGCCTGCTATTCGAGTAGCAATTTTATCTTTTTTTCCAGTTCTGATATTCGTGAGATACAGATCTTTGTGTGCATAACCTAACCAGGATATATTTTGTTGATAAGGCTTCTCGTCGTAGCTTAAAAAATAGTCATGTTTATTTTTAGAATCAACTCTAATCTCTGAGTCAGCTATATCATTAAGTTGTAAGAATTTTTTATTTTCCAAATCATACATAACGGTATACGATCTTTCTTTTTCTCTTTTTGATCTTTTGTTTTGTTGAGTATATAACATGGGATCTTTGTAATTCCATATTTCTACATTGGCCTTATCCTCTTCTAAGATTGTACTGTCTTCCTGCGCTGCTATCGGAGCGATATTAAAATAATATCGGTCAGCTTCTTCTGCAAAAAAGAATCTTCCATTTTTAGATATTTCCCAACCCTCTGGTATGAATTTATTTTCGTTATCAGCAATCTTTTTAGCTTTTTTTTCACCGACTCTCCAGATATAGACATCATGTGGTCTTGGTTTAACTTTAGTAGTATCCGTATCTGCTATGAAGCCTATTCGTTTTCCATTTTGATCTATACTTAGCTTAAAGTACTCTCCCTTTTCAGAATGAATAATTTTTTTATTGCCACTCACGAAATCCTGCATTGTAATATGATCATGCTTAAGGCTGTCTGATCCAGTTCCGTGCATGACAATTGTATTATGCTCATCTGCCCATCGGTGATCTTTTATATAACCATAGCTATAGATAGTGTCATTTACATAATCATATATGAGCAGTGGCTCTCCATTTTGAGAGTTCTCATCTTTGACAAGTGTGCTATCTTTTTTGACAGTTTTACCTTTGATTTTTACTGCTAAGAGTCCACCAGATCTTAGTGGCATATCATACTTTTCTACATCTGATATTTTGTCAAACAAATCAAACTTGAGTGAATAAACGCCGAGGGTATCTTTAGGTAGTTTATCTTTTTTCGTTTTTTTAAGTTTGAGACTTTGGAGACTATCGTGTGGTATACTTATTTTAAATGTGATGAAGTTATTTTCAAAATCAAATCGGGCACTGTGAGACCTTTCGAAATTTATACTCTTTCCATTCCGAGTATTGTAGAGATGCATTGTTTTATCTCCTTTGCCTGGACTTGTGGTGTAGGATACCCAGTCTCCATCAGAAGAAATAGTGACATTTTCTATACGATTCCATAGGTCGTAGACTTCTGGAGTCATCTTTTTTTTCTGTGCATGAATTGCAACAGATAGACCAAGTAAAACAATAAGTACTGTCCAATTTTTCATAGGTGTCATCTATTTATTCTACTAAATTTAAGGATATCTGGCAGAAATGGGCAAGAGAAGCCATTTCATTCATAGAATTAATGATCCGAGTACCTAATAACTTGAATAGAAATTACCGCAGCATTATGTACTTATTAGGCTCTTAAATCTAGGTCTCTTAGGCGTACTATCCCCATTTTCTTCTTTCTTCTTAACCTCATAAGCACTGAAGTTACCTTCAAAGAACCTCACCTTAGCATCATCTTCGAATGCCAGGATGTGTGTAGCCAATCTATCGATGAACCATCTATCGTGAGATATGACAAGAGCACAACCTGCAAAGTTTTCTATGGCCTCTTCCAGTG
>Ga0209185_1000633_pt1 | contig 38467 bp, 36 predicted proteins | sample SidtaG_2_FD_187425 | JGI IMG/M metagenome (GOLD analysis project Ga0209185, IMG submission 187425) | Marine algal microbial communities from Sidmouth, United Kingdom - Sidmouth_Asex2 metaG (SPAdes) (version 2) | ecosystem: Host-associated > Algae > Red algae > Unclassified | place: Sidmouth... | reverse complement strand
AGCCGCGGGATCGAGGACAGGAGCGCCCGGGTGTAGCGCGCCCGGGGACGCTCGAACACCGCGTGCACGGATCCCGTCTCCACAAGTCGGGAGTGGCGCATCACCACGATGTCGTCGGCGACCTCGGCGACCACCCCCATGTCGTGGGTGATGAGCATGACGGCGGTGTCGGTCTCGCGCTGGAGCTCCCGGAGGAGCCCGAGGATCTGCGCCTGGATGGTCACGTCGAGCGCGGTGGTCGGCTCGTCGGCGATGATCACGCGCGGGTCGCAGGCGAGCGCCATGGCGATCATCACCCGCTGGCGCATGCCGCCGGAGATCTGGTGCGGGTACTCGGAGGCGATGCGTGCGGCCTGCGGAATGCGCACCCGGTCGAACAGGCGTACCGCCTCGCGGCGCGCGTCCGCCCTCGAGGCGCCGCGGTGAAAGCGCAGCACCTCCGCGACCTGCTCGCCGAGCGTGTACACGGGATTGAGACTCGTGAGCGGCTCCTGGAAGATCATCGAGATCGCCTCGCCGCGGATGCGGCGCAGCGTCGGCTCGTCGGCGGCGAGAAGATCCAGCGTCGAGCCGTCGGCCCGGGTGAACAGCACCTGCCCGCCGTCGACGCTCGCCCGGGAGCCGAACTCGATCAGGCGCATGATCGAGAGCGCGGTGACCGATTTCCCCGAGCCCGACTCGCCCACCACCGCGAGGGTCCGCCCGGGGTGCAGGTCGAACGACAGTCCGTCGACGGCGGTGAACGCGCCGAAGCGCACCGTCAGGTCCCTGACCGAGAGCACGGGCGATGTCCTGGGCGGCGTCGCGGGCGGCGTCGCGGGCAGCATCAGCGCCCCCTGAGCTTCGGGTTGACCGCGTCCTGGATGCCGTCGCCGATCAGGCTCAGGCTCAGCACGGTCAGGAACACCATCAGGCCCGGCAGGGTCACGCCCCACCAGTTGACCAGGAAGTATTGGCGGTTGAGCCCGACGTAGTAGCCCCAGCTCAGGCTGTCCGCGTCCCCGAGCCCGAGAAAGGACAGGCCCGCCTCGAACAGGATCGCCGTGCCCATCGCGAGGGTGATCTGCACGATCAGGACCGGCAGCGCGTTGGGCAGGATGGTCGACAGGATGATGCGGGTGTCGGAGGCGCCGATCGCGCGCGCCGCCTTCACGTACTCCAGGCTCTTCTGCTTCATGAACTCCGAGCGCGTCTGGCGCGCGACCGGCGGCCAGGCGATGATGCCGATCGCGAGCACGATGGTCAGGGTCGAGGCGCCGAACAGCGCCACCACCACCAGCGCGAACAGCAGCCCCGGCAGGATCTGGAAGAACTCGGTGAACTTCATCAGCACCTTGTCCACCCAGCCGCCGTGGTAGCCGGCGATCGCGCCGACCAGCGCGCCGACGAACACGATCAGCACCGCGGCGAAGCCCGCCACCTCGAGCGTGGTAGAGCCGCCGTGCATGACGATCAACCCGATGTCGCGGCCGAGGTAGTCGGTACCGAACAACGGCGCGCCTTCCGTGAGCGGCGGCGTGTGCCGCCCCCCGACGAAGTCGTTCTTGTCGGCGGTGACGAACGGCGGCAGCGCGTAGCTGACGAGAAGGATGACGATCATCATGATCGCCCCCGCCACCGCCGCCCGGTTGCGCAGGAACATCCCGAGCGCGGCGCGTCCGGGGGCCGCATCGCGCTCGCGCACGTCGACCGCGGCCCGGAACACGCCGGGCGCGCCGGCGACCACCTCGCGCTCCACGCCCGCCCGCTCGACGCTCACGTCGCCTCCGGCACGCGCAGGCGCGGGTCGATCAGGCGGTAGACGATGTCGGTCAGGGCGTTGGCGAGGATGACCGTGACCGACACGAGCGTCAGGATCGCGAGCAGCACGCTCGTGTCCCGGGTCAGTACCGAGGTGAAGGCGAGCCGTCCGAGCCCGGGCCAGGCGAACACCGTCTCGACCAGGATCGCGCCCGAGAGCAGCACGCCGAACTCCATCCCGTGGATGGTCACGATCGGGATCAGCCCGTTCCGGAGCGCGTGCTTGTAGAGCACCGTGCGCTCGGGCAGGCCCTTGGCGCGCGCGGTGCGCACGTAGTCCGACTGCAGCACCTCGAGCATGCTCGCGCGTGCCAGCCGCGAGAACGAGGCGAGGAAGATCACGCCGAGCGAGACGGTCGGCAGGATCAGGTGGTGCACGACGTCGAGGCCGCGCTCGATCAGTGTCGCGTCGCGCGGCAGCCTCAGGTTCACCATGCCGCTGATCGGCAGCCACTGCAGCCACACGCCGAACACGATCAGCAGCAGCAGCCCCGTCCAGAACACCGGCATCGCGAAGCCGATCAGCGAGAACACCGTCAGCGAGTGGCTGAACCCGCTCTCCGGGCGGCGCGCCGCGTAGGTGCCGATCGCGACCCCGAGCACCACGGCGAAGGCGAGCGAGGAGATCGCGAGCAGCAGGGTCGGCCCTACGCGCGGCAGGATCAGATCCATCACCGGTGCCTTGGCGACCGGCGAGTAGCCGAAGTCGCCCTGCAGCACGTTGCCGATGTAGGCGCCGAGCTGCACCAGCACCGGCTCGTCGAGCTTGAGCTGCTCGCGCAGGCGTGCGTTGACCTCCTCGCTGGCGTCGCCGAACGCGCCGCTGGAGAGCGCGTCGACCACGTCCCCCGGTGCGAGGTGCACCAGCATGAAGTTGAAGACGATCACCGCGAGGATCAGCAGCGCCGCCTCCACGAGCCGCTTCGCGATCGTGCTTGCCTGTCTCATGGAATCGGTTCCGCGAAGATGCCCTGCCGGGCGCGCGTCACGCGGCACGCACGCCCGGCGACCGAATCAGCGATCGATCCAGGTCTCGGCCCAGGAATCCATCCAGCCCCACACGCCATCCGGCGGGTTCTGCACATCCTGCTGCATGCGGGTGTACCAGACCTCGTTGCTCGCGTAGATCACCGGCACGTCCTCGTTGATGAGGTCCGTGGCCTGGAAGTAGAGCGCCTTTCGCTTCTCGGTGTCGAGCTCGGCGCCGGCCTCCGCGAGCAGCGCATCGACCTCCTCGTTGCAGTACCAGCTCATGTTCGAGAACGCGACGCCCACCTTCCGGTTGTCGCAATTGTAGCTGCGGTGCACACCGATCACGGGATCGCCCCAGTTCCACAGGCCCACGAGTCCGATCTGGTAATCGGAGTCCTCGGCGGTCATCTCGCTGAGCATGGTCACCTCGTCCGGGTGCATGTCGATGTCCACGTTCACGCCGATCTTGCTCCACTGCTGCTTGAGCACCTCGGCGGCGGTCTGCAGCTGACCGGGGTAGGTCGAGACCTCGATGGTCAGATCCCCCTCCTCGTAGCCGGCATCGCTGAGCAGCGCCCTGGCCTTCTCGATGTCGTGCTCGTAGCACTCGGCGTCCGGGTTGTAGAACGGGCTCTGGCTCTGGATGCCGCCGCACTGGCGGCGGTGCTGTCCGGCGTAGACCAGCGAGTTGTACTGGTCGAAGTCGTAGCCATAGGCCAGCGCCTGGCGCACGCGCACGTCCTCGAGGTTCGGGTGACGGAGGTTCATCTGGATGAACGGGATCGAGCCGATCGCCTCGAAGCCCTTGTCGATCACCTTCAGGTTCGGATTGGCCTCCGCGGCGGCGATGTCGTCGCCGGACCACAGGCTCGCCATGTCGTACTGCCCGGACTCGAGCCCGAGCGCGAGCGTGGAGGGATCGGCGACGATATCGATGACGATCTCGTCGAGGTACGGCAGCCCCTCGATGAAGAAGTCGTCGTTGCGCTCGAAGCGGATCAGATCGTTGCCGTCCCACTCGACGAGCTTGAAGGGGCCCGAGCCGACGACGTCGGTGGTCAGCCGCGGGTGGGACTGCATGTCCTGGCCGTCGTTGAACACGTGCTCGGGGATGATCGGCAGGAGCCCCGGCGAGAGCGCGGTCAGGAGCGCGGGGTGCTCGCTGTCGAGCATCATGGTGCAGGACTTCGAATCCCCGCCGGTGACGTCGGTGACCGGGGTGAACATCGTCTTGAACGGGTGGTTCTCCTGCGAGGTCTTCACGCTGAACGCGACGTCGGTGCAGGTGATGTCCTCGCCGTCGTGGAAGCGCGCCTCGGGGTGCAGCTCGAAGCTGAACGCGCGTCCGTCGTCGGAGAACTCCCAGGACGTCGCGAGATAGGGCGTCGGTTCGTAGTCGTCGTTCAGGCGGATCAGGCCCGCGTTCAGCTGGGCGCCCGCGATGTTGCGCATTCCCGAGGCGACGGTGCCGATGGGGTGGGTCACGGTGATGTGCTGTCCGGCGACGAGCGTGCCCCCGCGTCTGTCCTCCGGCGGCACGTTGTCGGCCCGGAGCTTCGGATCGTCCTGGGCGGTGGCGCCCTGGGCCAAGGCCAGCCCGACGAGGGTGGCCAGTGCGGTGCGGGTCTTCATCTTGAGTCTCTCCTGCGTGCGGATCGTGGGGCCGGAGATGCCGGCCGTCGGGTCGGGAGGAGGTGGAACGGGTGCGGGATCGGGCGATCAGGCGTGACGCCGATTCCGGAACACGTCCCAGGCGTCGAGCATCTCGTACCAGTGCGAGGTCAGCACCACGCCCAGACGTCCGACGCCGTGAAACGGGATGGCCTTCAGGTCGGTGGTCGGGAACGGCAGCGTGGCGGGGTCGGCACCGGCGGCGCGCTCGGCGAGCACCCGGCCCATGACCGTCGCCATCGCCACGCCTCGCCCGTTGAAGCCGAGCCCGGCGACGATGCCGGGCTCGGGCTCGTGGAAGTGCGGCAGGAAGTCCGGCGTGTGCCCGACGCGCCCGGTCCAGTAGTAGTCCCACTTCACGTCGGCGAGCTCGGGGAACACCTGGCGGATGCCGAGGTGGATGCGCCGGCGGTCGGCGTCTTGCACCGGCCCGCCGTCACTCCTGGCGAGGGTGCCGAAGGCGAGCCGGTTGCCGCCGACGCGCCGGGTGTAGAAGATCACGCGCCGGGTGTCGGCGAACGTGGTGCGAGCGGGCAGCACGCGCGCGAGCTGCGCGTCGCTCAGCGGCTCGGTGACCGCCTGCACGCTCACGAGCGGCAGCACGGTGCGCCGCAAGCCCGCGAGCAGGCCGTCGGTGTAGCCGTTGGTGGCGAGCACCACGCGGTTCGCGGTGATGCTGCGACCCTCGCCGCAGTGCAGCGTCCAGCGCTCCCCGTGCCGCTCCAGGCGCGTCGCGGGCGTGCGGCTGTAGATCCTCGCGCCGGCGGCGAGCGCGACGTGCGCGAGCCCCCGGGTGTAGGACATCGGGTGCACCGCCCCGCCGCGCTTCATCATGATGCCGCCGTAGTGCGCGTCGGAGCCGACGAGGTCGCGCACCTCCTGGCGCGACAGCACGTCGATCTCCGCGCCCTCGCGCGTCCAGTTGGCGTGGCGCTCCTCGAGCAACGCCATGCGGTGCGGCGCGTGCGCGCCCTGCACCCAGCCGTTCTGCTCGAGCTCGCAGCTGATGCCGTGGCGCTGGACGAGGCCGTAGAGCTCGTCGGCGGCGTTGACGGCGGTGTCGAGGAAGAGCTCGCCGTGGTGGTTCCCGTACTGCTCGCGAATCTTCTCGGGGAAGATGTGCGGCAGCGGGTTGACCTGCCCGCCGCTCCTGCCGGAGGCCCCGAACCCGGGCTCGGTCGCGTCGACCAGTGCGGCGTCGATGCCGCGCTCGGCGAGCTCGATCGCGCACCGAAGCCCTGCGTAGCCGCCGCCGACGATCGCGACATCGGCCTCGACGTCGTCCTCCAGGCGCACCAGCGGGATCTGGGGCGTCGCGCTCGCCACCCAGTAGGAGTCCGGCAGCGCCGAGCCCGGGTCGCCCGGCGCGGGCCCCGTCCGGTCGGCGCCGGGGGGCGCGCCTCCGGTCTCGCTCCGTGCCGTCGCCTGCTCGACCATCGCCGCCTTCGGATCCGCTGATGACAGCTCCAGTGTTCCAGAAATTACGGCGAAGTCACACTGTGTATACGCGCTCATCATTGTTCTTGTCTGCAGCCATACAGCGCAAGGTCGCTCAACCGGACCGAACGATCCTCCTCGTGTCTAGAGACGGAGCGACTCGGGTAGGCTGCACGTCGAGCAAACGATGTCGACGGACGGTGCGGTGGCGAATAGCGATCTGGCGCGGAACCTGGCCCATCTGTGCGCGCCGCAGAAGTCGATCTCGCACGTGTGCCGCGAACTCGGCATCAACCGCCAGCAGTTCGGGCGCTACCTGACGGGCGCGAACCGCCCGTCGATGCACAACCTGAGCAGGATCTGCCGCTACTTCTCGGTCTCGATCGACGACGTCGTGCTGCCGCACGACGCGTTCCGCCGGCTCGACACCGTGCGTCCGCTCGCAGGCCTCGACGCGGTCGGCCTGCCGTCGGAGATCGCCGCCGAGCTCTTGGATCTGTCGACCCGGCCGAACGAGGCCCTCGACGACCACGTCGGCTGGTATCACCGCTACCACTACGCGTTCGGGTTCCGCGGCTACGTGTTCAGGACACTGTTCGTGGTGCGCCGCGTGGGTCGTCACGTCTACACCAAGCACGTCGAGCGGATCCCGCGCAACAACGCCCCGACGAACGCGACGCTCACCTTCAAGTACCGTGGGCTGATGCTCAACCAGGCCGATCGGCTGTTCGTGATCGAGCGCGACAGCTCGTCGCGCGGGCTCCTGCACCACACCGTCTACGCGCCGCTGCTGCGCCCGGGCAAGCGCCTGCTGTCGGGTGTCGGCTGTTCGCTCGCGAGCACCACGGGGAACGATCCGTCCGCCTCGCGCTCTGTGCTGGAGTACCTCGGCAGGGAGGTCGACATGCGCGCCGCGCTGCGCCCGTGCGGGCTGTTCCACCCCGACGACGGAGCGATCGACCCCTACGTGCTCTCGATGATCGACAACCGCAACCGCAGGAAGGAGTACGTGTTCCGCGCGCACCGCGGCTGAACGGTCGCGCCTGCGCGGATCCGGTCAGGCGCTGCGCGAATCGGTACGGGTGCGCGCAATGGTTCCGCTCGACAGCCGCTGCCATACTCGCGCGCCCCGACACGAGAACACGCAATGGAGAACGAACGAGTTTCGACCGACGAGCGGCCGGTCGCGCTGCTCACGGGCGCTGCCGGGGGCATCGGTCGCTCGATAGCCGAGCGCCTCGCTATCGAGGGCTACCGGCTGAGCCTTGCCGCGCGCGACGTCGAGCGGCTGCGCTCGATGTACGGCGATGAGACGGACGCGCGACTACACGCCCCCTTCGACGCGTTCGACCCGCCGAGCGCCGAGGCCTGGGTGCGACGGAGCGTCGACGTCTTCGGCCGCATCGACGCGCTCGTCAACTGCGCGGGCATCGCCGAGCGCGTCACGCTGCTCGACGAGAAGGAGGGCGACGACGACAAGCTCGACAGGCTCTGGGCAGTCAACGTCAAGGCGCCGCTCCGGCTGACCCGGCTGTGCGTGCCGCACCTGGCGAAGGGCGGGCGCGGGCGGATCGTCAACATCGCCTCGCTCGCGGGCAAGCGGGTCCGGGGCTCGGCGATCGGCTACGCGATGACGAAGCACGCGCTGATCGCGCTGACCCACGACACGCGCGCCCAGACCTGGGACATGGGCATCCGCGCCAGCGCGATCTGCTCGGGCTGGGTGGCGACCGACATGGCGGTGCGCGCCGGGCGCGCGAAGGTGGCCCCCGAGGACATGACGCAGCCGGAGACCGTCGCCGATCTCGTGCACACGCTGATCGGGCTGCCGAACAACGCCGCTGTCGCCGAAGTGGTGGTCAATTGCGAGTGGGAGGACCTGTATTGACCGGTCGGAACCCGAGGGTTCCGGTGTCGATGGCACGCGAACAGGCGAGGCGGTCATCAGCGGCTCTCAACAGTCGGGACGCGACCGGATTCGGCGTTGCTCGAGCGTGCCGGTCAGGTCGTTGCGGCGGGCGAAGCGATCATCGAACCGGCCCGGTAGCGCGGCGCGCGCTTCGAGCCGACGTGAGCGCGGGCGCCGCTCGGCGCAAACCGGATGTTGCCGAGCGCGATGTCGACCCGGGCGCTGCGAGCACTCGACAGCGGCCTGCTGCCGCGCTCGGCGAGCCCTGCCTGCCGAATGTTCGAGTCCCCGGCAGACGCTCCCGTGCGCAGCAGAGCCGTACTGCGACGCCTCGCGCTTGATCGTCCCCCCGACGCGCTTCGGCCACCGGCGCATCCCTGCGGGCGCGGTCCCTCGGTGCGATCACTTGGTGGAGGTACGACAGGCCAACGACACTCGACGCTCCGGCCGCTTGCGCGCAGAACGACGTGGCGTTCCGGAAAGCTCTGAATCCTCTTTCCCGCGGTCACTGCAGGCCTACTCCCAGTGCGGGCTATCGCGCTTCTGCATCGGAGAGAGCCCACGCGCGTGAGTTGCCGTCACCGTGTGGCGTTCCGGACGACGAACGCCGCAGTGAGGGCTTGCCACACTTGCAAAACGAGTCGTGTCTACTCGATTCTCGGCACATATGGGCGGAAGCGCCCCGTGCTGCGCGACAACGGTTGTACAGCCGTCTCGGTCAGGAGTCTGCGCGGCACAGGCCGCAGGGCGTCGATGATAGGAGACGATGGCGCGCGTGAGCGCCAGCTACATCCCCTACGCCCCTGACCAGGATCTTCTGCTGCCGCCGTCGCTGCACGAGTGGTTGCTCGAAGGGCACCTGGCCTACTTCATCAGCGACACTGTCGACGCTCCTCAGCCGACACCGGATCCACGCAGTGCCAGCGAAGCAGCGTCGAGAGACGACCGAAACGATCGGCCGCTCTCTCAGGCACGTCGCCGAGGACAAGATCGGGGACGTCGAGATCGTCCACGCCGTCGTAACGCACCGCCATGTAGAACGCGATGCGCGTGGCGTCACCGCGCGCCTCGGGCGAGGGTGCCCAGCTGCCGTTCCCGATCAGGCAGCTCCGGCACTCCCGATGCGGACTCCCGTCGTCGTCGTAGATGCGGTTGCCGCGTGCGGAGTTGACGGTCGCATCGACGGGCACGAGTTTGTGCAGATCGGTCGCTCCGGGGTGTCGTCGATGCCGAAGGATCTCGGCCAGACGTGCTCGCGGTTCCAGAAGTCCCGCTCCGCCTGGTTCACCCCGGAGGCGCGGCTCGTCTCGTCGACGATGCGTCCGGCGTAGAACAACCGAATCTGCCCAGGGGCGACGCGCGCGCCGTCGGCGAGAACGGTCCATGCCTCCGAGTAGCGCGCGCCCCCCGAGTACGGCGCGTGAAGCTCGCTGCTACCGAGGATCGGTATGTGACCGATCCATCAAGAGTCATGTCGACCTGTCGTCGTGGTTTCTCGCTCTCTCCCGTTACCCGGTGCTCGTCCCGTCTCGGCCCGAGTCCGCGACACCGCCTGCATCCGGGCTCCCGGACCCGCACCCGATTCGTGACTGCCTTGACAAGAACTGATGACCTGACGATCATGTGCAACATCGATTGTGCATCCGGAACCCGGGAAAGCCTCGGTGCCGGATATCGGTCGAAAGCGACGTGCCCGTGCGTGTCGACCCACACCATTCAACCGAGGCCACAACGCCATGAAGACAGTCATCAACGCAGCCGTCGTGACGGTCGCCGTCGCACTCTCCGCCGCCGCCGCGGCCCAGGACGAGCCGACGATGGGCGTCGTCGTCAAGATCGGCGGCATCCCCTGGTTCAACGCGATGGAGGCCGGCATCCAGGAGCGCGGCGCCGAGCTGGGCATGGACGCGTTCATGGTCGGCCCCGTATCGGCCGACCCGGCGTTGCAGGTCCGCGCCATCGAGGATCTGATCGCACGCCAGGTCGACGTCATCGGCGTCGTGCCCAACGACGAGACCGCCCTGGAGCCGATTCTCGAAAAGGCGCGCGATGCGGGCATCAAGGTCGTTTCCCACGAGGGGCCGGGTCTGGAGAACGTCGACTGGAACTTCGAGATGGCGTCGGCCGAGGGCTTCGGCGAAGCGCACGCCAAGCTGCTCGCGGAGAAGATGGGGGGTGACGGCAAGTACGCCGTGTTCGTCGGCTCGCTGACCGTGCCACTGCACAACGCATGGGCGGATGCCGCCAACGCCTACATGGCGGAGAACCATCCCGACATCGAGCGCGTGGGCGAACGCTACGGCGTCGCCGAGAACGTCGACGACAGCCGCACCACGGCGCTGGACCTGATCGCCGCGCATCCCGACCTGGAAGGCTTCCTGGCCTTCGGCAGCCAGGGACCCATCGGCGCCGGGCGTGCGGTCGAGGAACGCCGTCTCGGCGGCAAGGTGCACGTGCTCGGTCCCTTCTCGCCCGGCCAGGGCCAGAAGATGGTGAAGGACGGCATCATCGCCGGTGGCTACATGTGGAACCCGGCCGAAGCCGGCCGGGTCTTCGCCACCATGGGCAAGATGCTGGTCGATGGGGACGAGATCGTCGAGGGCACCGAGATCGAGGGCCTCGGCATCGTAAGCCCCGATGCGGACGCGCGCGACATCATCACCGACAACCTTCTGGAGATAAACGCCGAGACCGTGGACGGCCTGGCGGACATGGGGCTCTAGGGTCGGCGACCGATCACCGACTCCGGAGAGACGTCCCGTACGATCGGTCCATGGAGGCGACCGATCGACCCACCCTTCACCTCTCGGGCTTCCCTTGCTGATGGGCACAAGTGGTTCCGCGCGCGAGGCCGAAGGTTCGGTCCTGCACCTGCGCCGCGTTTCCAAGCGGTTCGGCGGCGTACGGGCGCTCGACGACGTCGCGTTCGATCTCATGCCGGGCGAGGTCCATTGCCTGGCGGGCGAGAACGGCTGCGGCAAGAGCACGCTGATCAAGATCATCACCGGCATCCACGCCCCCGAGAAGGGCGCGCAGATGCGCTACTTCGGCGAAGCGGTGGACGGCATCACGCCGGTGCGGGCACGCGCCCTGGGCATCGCCGTCATCTGGCAGGACCTGGCACTGTTCCCCGAGATGACGGTCGCCGAGAACATCGGCTTCGACGCGCTGGTCGGCCGAGGGCTCCGCCTCGTGGATCCGTCCGGCCTCAGGGGCGTGGCACGCCGGACGCTGGACACGCTGGGCATCGATCTGGACCTGGACGCTCCGGTGCGCACGCTGCCGATCGCGAGGCGGCAGATGGTGGCGATCGCACGCGCGCTGGCCGGCGAGGCGCGGATCCTGTTCATGGACGAACCCACCGCCTCGCTGACCCGCACGGAAACCGATGCCCTGCTGGCGCTCGTGCAGAGCCTTTCCGAGCGCGGCGTGGCCATCGTCTTCGTCAGTCACAGGCTGGCCGAGGTGCTGGACATCTCCTCGCGGGTGACGGTCATTCGCGACGGCAGGCTCGTCGGCGTCTTCGGCACCGACGGCATGACCCAGGCGCGGCTGACGGAACTGATGACCGGGCAGACCTTCGACCAGTCGGTCGTGACGCGCGAGCGATCCACCGCCGACGCCGTCATCGAGATCCGAGACCTGACGCGCGAGGGCGAGTTCGCGGACGTCGACCTGTCGATAGGACCGGGCGAGGTCGTGGGCATCACCGGGCTGATCGGTGCCGGGCGCACCGAGCTGGCGCACGCGCTGTTCGGCATGACGCGGGTCGATGCCGGCACCATGATCCTGTCGGGCAAGCCCTTTGCCCCGCGCTCGAACCGGGACGCCATGCGGGCCGGCGTCGCCTACGTGTCGGAGGATCGCCTGTCCCTCGGTCTGATCCAGCCGCAGTCGATCGCCGCCAACATCGTCCTACCGGTGCTCGGGCCGCTGTCCGATCGGTACGGGCTGCTCTCCCGGCGGCGGGTGCGCGACACCGTCGAGCGCTGGATCCGCACGCTGGCCATCCGGGTCGGTCGACCCGACGACGCCGTCTCCACGCTGTCCGGCGGCAACCAGCAACGCGTGGTGCTGTCCAAGTGGCTGACCACCGATCCGAAGCTGCTGATACTGGACAGCCCCACCGTGGGTGTCGACGTCGGTGCCCGGGCGGGCGTCTTCGAGGTCGTTCAGGGGCTCGCCGACAAGGGCCTGGCGATCCTGCTGATCTCCGACGAAGTGCCGGAGGTGTACTTCAACGCCGATCGGGTGCTGCACATGATCAACGGCCGCATCGCCGCGGAGTACCGGCCGGGGGACATCACGCTCGACGAACTGGAAGGGAAGATCTATGCGTAGCTACCTGCGCGCGCACCCGACCGAGCTCTGGCTGACCCTGGTGCTGACGGCGATGTGCCTGGTGCTGTCCCTGACGTCGGATCAGTTCCTCACCGCAGGCAACGTCACCTCCCTCCTGAACAACAACGCCGTGAACATCATCTGGGCGGTCGGGCTACTGGTGGTACTGATCGCCGGCGGTATCGACATCTCCTTCGCCGTCGCCGCCTCGGTCGTGCAATACGTGGCGATCGCCGTCTTCGACAGCATCGGCGGCGGCAACTGGGCGATCGGGTTCATCGTCGCCGGCACGCTCGGCATCCTGCTCGGCTGCGTCAACGCTGCACTGATCCACGGTTTTCGCATCATCACCATCGTGGTGACGATCGCGACCTTCAACGCCTTCTTCGGGCTGTTGATGTTCTTCAGCAAGGGCCGTTTCATCTATGACCTGCCGGACTGGTGGGGCACACGCGTCGTGCTCTGGGAGCATCAGTCGGCCGACGGCCGCTGGGCCGAGCTGAACCTGCCGGTGCTCGCCATGCTCGTCTGCATCGTGCTCACCTGGCTGCTCATCCGGCGCACCACGCTCGGCCGGCAGCTGTACGCCTTCGGCGACAATCCGGACGCGGCCCTGCGCGCCGGCATCGATGCTCGCCTGATGCAGTTCACCGCCTTCGGGTGGATGGGCATGATGGCCGGCATCGGCGGACTGATGCAGGCCAACATCACCCGAGAGATCGTGCCGAACGCACTGATCGGGCGAGAGCTCGAGGTGCTCGCGGCGGTGGTTCTCGGCGGCGCCCGCCTGGGCGGCGGGCGCGGCACGGTGTTCGGCTGCCTGCTGGGAGTGCTGCTGGTGGCCGTCACGCAAAACGGGCTGAACCTGCTCGGGGTGTCGGCCTATGCGTTCAAGATGATCATCGGCGCGATCATCCTGATCGCGATATCGACTTCCAACATCTCGTGGGGAACCATGACGCAGAGCGCACGCAGGGCCGCCACATGAGCACGCCGATACCGTCGTGGATGCGCTCCGAGAGCACCGCCCTGCTGCTGGTGCTGGCCGTCGTGATGGTGGTGTTCGGGGTGATCGCGCCCCGCTTCCTGAGCGGGGGGAACTTCGCCTCGATCGCGTTCCAGTTGCCCGTACTCGGCCTGCTGACGCTGGCGATGCTCGCCCCGATCCTGTCCGGCGGCCTGAACCTGGCCATCGTCTACAGCGCCAACCTGTCCGGGCTGACGCTGGCCTGGGTGCTGATCCGGTTCGGTGGCCCCGACGCGGGCGTCGGCGCGTTCCTGCTCGGCGCCGTGGCGGCGATCATCGTGGGCGCACTGGCAGGCGCGGTGATGGGCGCGACGATCGCCTACGCGGGCGCCCACCCGATCCTGGTGTCCCTGGCGATGATGATCTTTCTGCAGGGGCTAGGCGAATTCCTCACGCGCGGCAGCGACATCTCGGGCTTCCCCGCGTTCCTGCAGCCGCTCGGGCACGGGGTGCTGTTCGGCATCCCGATACCGCTGCTGATATTCCTCGGTGTCGCCCTGCTCTGGCACGTCGTGCTGGCGCACACGCGGCACGGGTTCGCGGTCTACATGATCGGCTCCAACATACGGGCATCGGAGTATTCCGGCGTGCACACCAAGCGCACGCTGACGCTGATCTACACCCTGTCCGGCGTGTTGTGCGCCGTCGCGGGCATCCTGATGCTGACCCGGTTCAACTCGGTGCGCGTCGGGCACGGCGAAGCGCTGCTGCTCATCACCGTGCTGGCCTGCTTCCTCGGTGGGGTCGACCCGTTCGGCGGGTTCGGACGCGTGTTCCCGGTCGTGCTCGCCCTGATCATCCTGCAGATCCTGTCCTCCGGGCTCAACCTCATGGGCGCCAACCAGCATCTGTCCACCGCGATCTGGGGGCTGTTCCTGATCGCCGTGATGGTGGTCCGCCACTTGGCCGGACGACTGGCCCTTCCCGATAGCTGGAGAACGAGAGCATGAAAGGATTCGGTGTGCACACGAGCATGTGGACCATGAAGTGGGACCGGCCCGGGGCCGAGGCGGCCGTGGCCGCCGCCGAGCACTACCGCATGGACTTCATCGAGATACCCATGCTCGACATCGACGCTGTGGACGCGCCGCACACGCGCGCGCTGCTCGAGAAGAGCGGCCTGCGCGCGGTCTGCTCGCTTGGTCTGCCGGAGCCGGTCTGGGCGTCGGTGAACCCCGAAGGGGCCATCGAGCACCTGAAGCGCGCCATCGACAAGACGCGCGACCTCGGCGGTGAGGCGCTCTCGGGCGTCACCTTCGGCGGCATCGGCGAACGGACGGGCGCCAGCCCCACCGAGCGTGAGTACGACAATGTCGCTCGCGCCCTGGAAGCGGCGTCCTCGTACGCGAAGACGCAGGGGTTGCTGTTCGGCATCGAGCCGGTCAATCGCTACGAGAACCACCTGATCAACACCGGCTGGCAGGCGGTTCGGATGATCGAGCGTGTGGGCTCGGAGAACATCTTCATCCACCTCGACACTTACCACATGAACATCGAGGAGAAGGGCGCCGGAAACGGCATCCTCGATGCGCGCGAACACCTGAAATACATTCACCTGTCGGAAAGCGACCGGGGAACACCGGGTGCCGGCACCTGCGACTGGGACGAGATCTTCGCCACCCTCTCCGCCATCGGCTTCGACGGCGGTCTGGCCATGGAGAGCTTCATCAACATGCCGCCGGAGATCGCGTTCGGGCTGTCCGTCTGGCGACCCGTCGCCGAGAACTTCGAGCAGGTGATGGACAACGGGCTTCCGTTCCTGAGGAACAAGGCCGCGCAGTATCGGCTGATCACGCCGTCCTGACCGGTGGTGCCGTGCAACGATGACGCTACCGAGCCACCCGTGTAATGTCGGCGCGGTGCGGCCGGTCACCTCGTCCACGAGTACACGATCCTGGCCAGGGCCGACGGCATGAAGCGCACGACCATCTACGACTTGGCGAAGCTGGCCGACTCCTCGCCCGGCACGGTCAGCGCGGTGCTGCACGGAGACTGGCGCAAGCGACGGATCAGCGTCTCGCTGGCCGAGAGAATCCGCGATCTGGCCAAGGAGACGGGCTACGCCATCAACATGCAGGCCAGCGCGCTGCGCAAGGAGCGCTCGGGAATCATCGGCATGATCGTGCCGATGTACGACAATCGCTACTTCAGTACCATCGCCCAGCAGTTCGAGCAGGAAGCCCGTGCGCGTGAGCTGTTTCCGATCGTCACCTGCACGTCCCGCGACCCGGTGCTGGAGGAGAAGGCCGCGCGGCAGATGGTGGCCTACCGGGTCGAGCATCTGATCTGCACGGGTGCGACCGACCCGGACCGACTGAGCGACATCTGTGCGCCCCACGGCGTGAGGACCACGAACCTCGATCTGCCGGGCGGGAAGGCGACGTCGATCATCTCCGACAACTTCGCGGGTGCCCACGCGCTGACCGAACGCCTGCTTGGCCGGATCGATCGGACCGACGGGACGGCGCCGACCCTGCTGTTCGTCGGTGGCCGGGCGTCCGATCACTGCACCACCGAGCGCGTGCGCGGCTTCACGACGGCAACCGCGAGCGGCGGCATCGCCGTTCCGACGCACGACCTGCTGACCTGTGGTTACGCCGCACCGAAGGCGAAAGCTTCGCTGGACGAGTATCTGGCACGAGCCGCACGGCCGCCGGACGGGATCTTCGTGAATTCGACGACCTCCCTGGAGGGAGTCCTGAATTGGGCCGCCGCACTGGCGGCGCCCGAGCGGGATTCACTCGCGATGGTGTGCTTCGACTGGGACCCGTTCGTCGCCGCGCTCGGTGGCCACGTGACCATGGTCAAGCAGAACGTCACCGAGATGATCAGACGAGTGTTCGCCATCGTCGATTCGCCGGAGACGCTGGCGGTCGAACTCATCGAGATCCCGCCGCAGATCGTGGACGGCCCGTGCCGCTGACGGACGCTGCCCCGCCCCATACCGGACTGCCCGGCCCCGAACTGCCCGGCCTCGTGCTCGGCGGCGCTACGGCACTGCCGCTCCTGGTCGGCTCTGGCGTCACGCCCGACAATGTCGCGACGATCCTCGGGCGCGTCGACGGCGTGATCGTCGCCTCGTCACTGAAGCGCGACGGCGACTGGTGGAACGAGGTGGAGGTGGTCCGGGTACGCGCGCTGGTCGACGCAGCGAACAGCTGACCCGGAAAGGCCAGACAGGCTGGCGCAGAAGGGATGACGGGTCCACGAGTAGGTGGACGATGCTGGCCGGGCCTTGCCGCATCAGGCGACGATAATCATCGACGTCCCCGCTTTCGCCCATCTCCCGACCACCCTACGTAGTCCCCCCTGGTTCGATCGATCACCACGAGCCCATCCGCTCGACCTGACGCCCTTCCCGAACGCACCGCCTCGCCTTGCCCGGCAGCGTGCGGTCGTCGCGCGAACATTCCGGCAAGTCCGGATGTGCGACGGAAGGGTTTCGCGACGCTTTCAAGCGGCACGCCGCCCGCACTCGTCCTGCTGCGGCGCGACCTCGGGTCGGTCGGTCGACGACGACAGCGAAGAGCGCGGTCCGGAGTCGAGCTCGTCCCCGGATCCATGGGTCCGCGGTCGTCCCTGGGTCGTCTGTCGGTCGACGGTCGACAGCGATGCTTCCGTCGCTGTAACGCGCCGACGATTCCGTTCGAGGGGAGCTGCGACGACGCGTCCGTCGACGTCCCGTTGCAGGCCGACATCGCGGAGCACGTCGTCGGTCAGCGCATCGAGCTCTCGGGCGGACTTTCTCTCGAGTCTCGCGTCGCGCAGGCGACGTGCCGGACTTGCGACCAGGCGGTGCAGCGCGCGCCACCGAGCGTAGAGCGCCGCGGCACGGTCCTCGTTGTTCGAGCGGAACGTGCCCGTGTCGCCTGCGTGCGTGAAGTGCCGAAGCCAGCCGATGCCCATCGCGAATTCCTCTGCCGTCGAAGCGGCGATGCAGTAGAGTTGCTTTCCCTACCGACTCGAGATCGAACGGCAGGTGTAGCCAATCTGGTCTTTCCCACCGCGCTCGACAAACGATGAATCCATCGCCGACCGCGAAGAAAATCTATCCCGCGAGCGCGACATGAGCGATCGCCTGCCCCCGTTGAACGGACTGCGCGCCTTCGAGGCGGCCGCTCGCCACCTCAGCTTTCGGAAGGCTGCAGAGGAATTGCACGTGACGCCGGCGGCGGTCGGTCAGCAGGTGCGTGGGCTCGAGCAACAACTGGGCATCGAGCTGTTTCACCGCAAGACGCGCGCGCTCGCGCTGACGGATGCCGCTCGCGCGGCGTTGCCGCATCTCTCGCAAGGGTTCGATCACCTGCTCGCCGGCGTGGAGGCACTTCGGCAGACGCGACCCTTGAACTTCCTGACGGTCAGCGTGCCGCCCTCGTTCGGCGCCCGATGGCTGGTGCCGCGCCTCGAACGACTACGGGTCGCCCACCCCGAGTTCGAGGTGCGAATCGACGCCAAGGACGCGATGGCGAGCTTCACGAACGACGGCGTGGACGTCGCCATTCGCTATGGCCGCGGGAACTACCCGCCGGCCGTCGTCGAGCGCCTGATGGGGGTCAGCGCCTTCCCGGTCTGCAGCCCGACGCTGCTCGCGAAGCGCGCACCACCGACCTGTCCCGACGATCTGGCCGGATACACGCTCCTGCACTCGACCTGGTCGGAAAGTGCGGGCGCGGAACCCGGCTGGCGGATGTGGCTGCACGCGGCCGGCGCGAAGGCGGTCGACGCGGAGCTCGGACCCCGCTTCAGCAACGACGCCATGCTCGTCGAGGCCGCGCTCGCCGGACAGGGCATGGCGCTCGCGAGCGACGCCCTCGTCGGGCGCGAGCTCGCGGCGGGGAGGCTCGTGCGGCCGTTCCCACCGGCGGTGTTCGAGGAAACTCCATTCTGCTACCACGTGGTCTACCCCGAACGGCATCGCACGACCGCGAAGGTGCAGGCATTTCGTGACTGGCTGTTCGACGAGGTCCGGCGCGATGGCTGCCCGCCCGTGCCCGATCCGTGAGCGGGCGCCCCGCCCCGGATAGTCACGGGTTCATGCGATCGGGTGTGAGCGCGACACCGAAAGCCCCATGATGAGACCTGTACCGCTCCTCGCCGCACTGCTCGCCCTCGGCATCGGCGTCGCTTCCCCGACCACAGCTGCCCCTGCCGGAGAGAACGGAATGACCGATACCGCCGACTGCACCATCCTGTTCGACTTCACGCGCGCTGCGGACCGCGACGCCTGGCGAGTGCAGAACGACACCGTCATGGGCGGCAACAGCCGAGGCAGTATCGAACGGACGGACGACGCCCTCGTCTTCACGGGCGACCTCGTCACCCGAGGCGGCGGCTTCGTGCAGATGCAGGCAGAACTGCCGGACGGCGCGTTGACGGGCATGACGTGCATTCGCCTCGTCGCGTCGGGCGACGGACGGCCCTGGCGTGTACGCATCACGACCGACACCCGTGTCCCGCGCTCCGCCATGAAAGGTCCGGGCGACGCGCCGGTGGAAGCGAGCGGCGTCGAGATGGACGGCCCACGCGTGTCCTTCGCAGCCGCGATCCCGACTCTCGGCCAGGGCGATCCCGCACTCGCTACCGTGTCGATGGATGACTCGGAGCCGTCCGTCAGAGGCCGCCCGGTTCCCGGGGCGGTGTACGACGCGAGCCGGGCCCGAGTGATCGGTCTCATCCTTTCCGACGGCCAGGATTCCCCCTTCCGTCTCGAGGTGCAGCGCATCGAGGTCTGCCGCTGAGGGCGGTGTTCGCGCGCAATCGCCTTCGCGAACGGTGACAGCCTCGATCAGATCGACTGCCCCTTCTCCCCCAACACCTCCTCGTTGACCCGATCGTATTCGGCTCGAGTCACGCTGCCGTTCCTGTCGACGTCGTACATCGAGTAGTGAGCGGCGGCGATGTCGGCGCTCATCATCGAGGCCGGTGCCGACTTCATCCATTCCTCGTCGGTCAACGTGCCGTCCGCGTCGGTGTCGAGCGTCGCGAAGTCCGGCGCGATGTCGGCGCCCGAGGCCGCGAATACCGGCTCGAGCAACAACGCGCCGGCAATGAGGGCGATTCCGGCGAACATGGTCGCGAGGGGTACCAAAAGATTGGGGCGGGCTTCTTCGGTGTTCATGTCGTGATTTCCCGTCAGGTGTCGGCGTGTCGTCCGGTACGGACATCATGGCCGCGCGAGCGCGGCTTGATAGACAACTACCGAGGTGAGCGCTGGATGGGGGCGGGGCGGTAAATTCGACTGCTTCAGTCGAAGCCCTTCGCCGAAACCACCGCGCGTCTCCTCAGCCTGCTCTACAGGCGAGTAGGAACCTGTCCGGATGGGAGCCGAGGACACGGCCGAACGCACGGGGGCGAGTCGAACGAGCCGTAGCAACCGGTGGCGGTTTCTGTCGACCGGCGATCGTCGACCCGCACAAGCCGTCCGGGGCATGTGCAGAGAATCGGGCAAGACGAGCCGCCGTGTCGTGACATCCAGGCAGACGTTCGACGATCGCGTTCGCACCGAGCGTCACGGTCGATGTCGATTTCGAAGCTTCTCGGCCTGCGTCCGGTCAACCACGAGTTGCTCGGCCAACGCTCGCACCGACACCTCCAACCGCTCGATCGGACCACCGAGGTCGATCGACTCGACCCGGATCGTGACGCCGGCGTTGCGGATCACTTGCGATACCGGTCGCCCGCCATCGAGGTCGGCGTAGACCAGCCAGCCCTCGTCGAGCCCCAGTCGGGTGCAGTAGGCCAGCATCTGATAGGCGTCGGCATTGGGGTAGTTCGCGTTGCTCACTCGCTTGTACTTCGCGTCGACGACGGCACGGCACCGACCGTCCCGCCACCACGTGATGTCGGGACGCATGCCGATCTCGTCGCCCTCGTCGAGCGTGGTCGGGTGCTGCGCCCGCACCTCGCCGCCGGACTTCGCCAGCGCGTCGGTCAGCGACGCGGTCAGGAACGTCTCGAATACCCGAGGCATGTCGACGAGGAAGGCGCGGCCGTCGACCGACCCGACGTCGAACTCGAGCGACCCGTGATCGAGCAGCAGACGGGCGAGCCGTATCGCCGCCCGATAGCGTTCGTTCAGGCGGGTCCACGGGATCTCGGGAACCGGCCGACCGCCTGCCCACGGCGTCACGCCATCGAGCACGCGGCGCAAGCGACCGAGCGAACGCGACAGCGCGGGATCGTCGACCACGGGCTCCACCCGGCGGAGCGCTGCCAGCAGCACCCGGTTCTCGACGATGTCGAGGTCGAACTCGTCGAAGCGAAGCGCGACGGGAATGGCGACACCGGCCCGGCTGGCGATCTGTCGCTCGAACAGCACCCGCCCGCGCAGGTGACGTTCGGACGATTCTTCGGTGCGGTAGCCCTGCAGCGGCGTCGGTCGCAGAGCCCGTTCGGCGTGCCAGACCATGACATGAGCCAAGGCCGAACGCGGATCCTCGACGCTGGCAAGACGAGTCTCGAGATCACGCCACCCGGCATCGAGCCGTCCGTGCGCGGCGAGGTAGAGAAGCCGGGGAATGGGCACCTTCGGCACGATCCTGACCTCGACATCGCCGTAACGGAGCACGCCGACTCGGTGGCGGGCTCGGAGCCGGTAGCGCCCTGCCCCGAGCGGCGACACCGCGAGGTGACCGTCGGCGTGAATGACGGCGGCCACGTCGGCGGCGAGATCGACCTCGACCGTCGCGTGCTCGGCGACGGTGATCGGCGCCACGCCGTCAGCCGGTCCGGTCGTCATCGTCGGGCGGTTCGGCATCGGCATCGAGTGCCGCCGATTCGGCGGGCACCCGGGCGATCGCGTCGAGCAAGGCGTCGAGCGCGAAACGATCACCCGCCTCGCGCCGCCCGTGAAACTGCTCGTCCAGTAAAGGGGTGATCTCGTGGCGCCAGATGCGTGCGAGCCCGACGTCGTTCGCCGACTCCTGTGTCATCAGATACGAGGGGCCGATCGCGAGGTCGCGGTCATCGAGCCGACGGTTCAGCTCGTCGAGCAGACGTGCGGGCCGATCGTCGCGACCCTGTCGACGAAGCCAGGTACGGAGCAGATCGCCCAGCGGCGGCTCGAGCGGACTGAATTCGACGAATCCGAAGCGCCGCCGGATCGCGGCGTCGACGAGGGCGATGGAGCGATCGGCCGTATTCATCGTGCCGATAAGGAACAGGTTCGCCGGCAGGCTGAACTCGTCGTCGGCCCCGCCGCCGTACTGGAGGACGATGCTTCGCTCGCGGTACTCGAGGAGGTAGTAGAGCTCGCCGAAGATCTTGGCGAGATTCCCGCGGTTTATCTCGTCCACGATGAGCACGTAAGGCTCCCCGGGGTTGGCCCGCGCCTCGTCCGCGAGCTGCTTGAGCGGCCCGGGCCGGAGCTCGTAGACCATGCCGCCGTCGGCGTCGACGACCGGACGGAATCCTTCGACGAAGTCCTCGTAGGCGTACGAGGGATGGAACTGGACGACCCGGTAGTTGCTCTTCTCGTCGCCGACGACGTGCTCGGCGAGCTGCTCGGCGAGATAGGTCTTGCCGGTGCCGGGTGGTCCGAAGAAGATCAGCTGGCGCTTGCGACCGAGCAGCTCGACGATGTCCTGCAGCCACTCACGATCGAGGTGCAGGTCGCGAGCGGTGTCGGTGTCGATCGCACGAAGCGACACTCGAGGCGTCCTTGATGCGATCTCGAGCGGCACGTCCTCCGGACCGGCGGCGAGGCCGGCGAGCAACGCCAGTTCGGGGGCGAGGTCGGATATCTCGGTGACGGTCAGCAGCGTTCGCAGACGGGTGTACAGGGCGGGGCTGACGCTCTCGCGCTCGACCGGTTCCGCCCCGTTGGCCCAGTCGACATCGCGCACCCACTCCCCTCGTTCGTAGCGGGCGTCGGACGTGATCTCACCGACGTAGAGCTCGGCACCGTCCGGAGCGAGGACGTGGTCGCCCACCCCCATCTTCGTGACGAAGCGATGTACCTGCCCGGCATGGTTGCCGAGCCGGTTCGATCCGATCTCGGGATCGCCTTCGCTGAAAGCCTGTCGGATCTCCGAGAGCGAGCTGCCGGGCGGAACGTCGATGGACCAGAAGATTCGGCAATCACCCCGTGCGACGGCGTCGGCAACCTCCCGCTTGCCATCGCGCTTCATCCGGACGATCCAGGCACGGTCACGGCCGGACGCCGACTCGGGCTTCGCGGACCGGCCGGGCGCGTCGGCGCGATCCCACGTCGGCCGGACCGACGAGTGATACCATCTGAAGCCTTCGCCGAACCGCTCGGCGAGCGCCTGACGGGCAGCGAGCAGACGTCGGTCGAGATCGGGATCGTCGCCGGCGACGTCGGCGTGAGACTCGACGATACGCCGCTTGTGCGCGTCCGACGTGATGTCCTCGAACGTGTCGGGGAACAGGAGGAACAGCAACGCGCTGCGTTGGCTCTGGTCACGCTCACCCGGCACGTCCGCGACGAACTCCTTCATCGCCCAAGGATCGCCGAGAAGGCGATCGCGCTGCTCGCCGCCGAGCACCGACCACCGCCCGGCGAAGCGAGCCATGAACGAGACGATCCAGAAGCGCTGCGCCAGGAATCCGACCCCGGCGTTGATCGGACCGCGACGAAGCGCCGCGTGCAGCGTCTCAGGTACCTCGAAGGGCTCGGGCGCCATACCTCCGACCGCGTTTATCAGATCCAACTTCTTCTCGAGCCCGATGTTGTACGTGGCGAGGAGATGAACCACGAGTAGGTCCGCCAGCAGGAGGTGAATCTCCTGACTCGCGCCGTCGAGCTGGGTGACCAGCTTCCCGACGAAGGTGTTCTTCGACTCGTCGGGTGCAAGCGCGATGCGGCGCTCGAGCTCGGCCGCGACCTCCGGCGTCCAGACGATCGCGTCGGGCTGGATCAGCGAGGTGCCGGAACGGAGGCTCTCGTCCCGCCACCGCCGCGCCAGCGCGTAGGTATCGGCGAATTCGGGGTCGAGATGGCGGCGTACGAAGTGCGTCTCCACGGAATTCCTCGGTTCGGTCGGTTCGTGAGCGGTCTGCACGTGCGGCGTCCAGGGTGCCGTCTCGATCGTAACCGGGTTCGATCAGATCGCCTGCCACTTCTCCCCCGGCACCTCCTCGTTGACCCGGTCGTACTCGTCACGGGTCACGCTGCCGTTCCTGTCGACGTCGTACATCGTGTAGTGGGCGGCGGCGATGTCGGCGCTCATCATCGCGGCTGGTGCCGACTTCATCCACTCCTCGTCGGTCAGCGTGCCATCCGCGTCGGTGTCGAGCGTCGCGAAGTCCGGCGCGGTGTCGGCGCCCGAGGCGGCGAACGCCGGCTCGAGCAGCAGCGCGCCGGCGACGAGGGCGACGCCGGCGAATGTGGTCACGAGGGGCATCAGAGGGTTCGGGCGCGCTTCTTCGGTCTGCATGTCGTGCTATCCCGTCAGGTGTCGGCGTATCGTTCGGTACGGACTTCGCAGCCGCGTAGGTGCGGCTTCAAGGACGATCACCGAGGTGAGCGATCGATGAGGGCGGGGCGGTAAATTCGACCGCGTTGGCCGGGACCCTTCACCGACACGACCGCCACCGCTCACAGGCCTGCCCGTCGGGCGCGTGGGGACGGGTGTGGCCTCGAGGCGCAGGACCGGGTGTTGCCCGGCCGGCGGCTGGACAGCTCCCCTTTCGACGTCGATTTCGATTTGATGCAGTTTGGCGGGTCCCTGAAATTCAGGGCAGCGCCAAATTCGAACCCGTCAAATCACGTGCTCGCAGGCGCTGACCGCCATCGTCCCGGACACTACCGTCGACTCGCCTGACACTCGCGCGCTCAGGCTTCAAGCAGAACGGCGAGGGTCCGGAGCACGCTCGGCGAACCCGATCACGTCATCGAGTCGCCAGCGCCACTCGTACGCCTCGCTGCGGGCCCCGCCGTTGTCGACGATGGGCTCGCCGACACCGTCTCCGGTATCTCATCGAGGCATCGAGCGCCGTCATTCGTCCTCGGCTCCGTCCGCGTCGTCGCCTCCCCGTCGCACCACCGATCGGACATACGCCCAGATCCGATCGACGACCTCGTCGAGCGTCACGCCCTCGAGCGACGTACCCCCACTGTAGGCGGCCACTGAACCCGCTTCGCGGAGTCCGCGGCGAATGCGGCGCTCAGTCCTGCCGGTCGACGAGTCGGGAGCTCGGTCGCCCGTCGCTCGAACGTCGCCGTGATCGTCCTCTCGAGCTCATCGTGATCGATCGCCATCGTGGCGGGTACGCTGACGAGATCGTGAAGGTCCTTCATCCGGGTGTCGAGGAGTCCCAGCACGACGACCGCATGGAACTTCTCCGCGACAACGGTCGCCGGAGAGCAGGCGCGAACGGTCACCGGTCCGAAATCGAGCAGCGATCGGTACTCTGTCCGGTAGCCAGGATCGCCCAGCGCATCGCCGAATCCGAGATCGATCGTGATCGGTATACGCGCTTGCCCGAGACGGGCGGTGGTCCTGAGCCGCCTTCCGCCATACGCCTGACCTTTCCTGATGCCCGTGACGGCGATGCCGGTCGTGTCGAAGACGAGACCGTCGTTCGCGTCGAGCGCCATGATCTCGGCGAAGATGCGCGACAGCTCCACGCCCTCGTCGGCGCCGAACGCCAGGAAATCCACGTCGCGCGTGTAGCGACCCGGGTCGTCCGTCCAGGATGTCACCAGCATGCCTCCCTACAGCACGAACCGATCGCGGTACGTGGAAACGGAGAGGCGGTGGATGAGCCGCGCGAGAGCGAACGCGACGAGCACAGCATCAAAGATGCGGCCATCCCGACGAGCAAGGTCGAGCAGCCGCTGACGAACCGACGCGGCGATGTTTGTCGGCACCCTCTCAGCCATCGATCGTCAGCGCCTCGAGGTAGGGCCGCATCACCTTGTCGGCTCGTTAGGTCGCCGCGGCCGTCACGATCTCGCCGGGCGTCGCCTTGCGCATCCGCAGCGCCGACTTGAGACTCTCGAGGGCAACGGCTCGCTCGACCAGTCGGGGGTTCCTGAACGCGTCCGCCAGCGACTTGGTCACCGAGTAGACACCGACGTCGATACCGGCGATCGAGTGTCGCTCGATGTCCGCCGTCGGTCAGCGTCGACGCGAGGAACGACTCGAACACGCGAAACATGTCGAGGAGGAAGCCGCGCCCGTCGATGGCACCGTCACCGAGCTCGAGCGATTCGCGATCGAGCAGCAGACGGGCGAGCCGGATCGCCGGTCGGTAGCGCGCGTTCAGCCGCGTCCAGGGAATCTCGGGTATCGCCCGGTCGCTCACCCACGGGACGACGCCGTCGAGCGTGCGGCGAAGGCGGCCGAGCGATCGCACCGACGAGGGATCGTCCACCACCGCCTCGACCCGCCGGAGGGCCGCCTGCGTGTCGCACGTTCTGCCCGAGCTGCGAACGCGTGCCGACGGCGGCGACCCATGACCTTCGGAAAGTGAGTGATCCTCTTCCTCAACCGGGTCGGCTCGGTATTTCGTACCGGGTACCGCGCCTCTCGCCGGTCCGAACGAGCTGGCCACTGTCGACGAGCGACTGCAACAGATCGACGGCCTGACGACGGCTGATATCCAACCGCTCTCGCACGAGTGTGTTCGTGACCGGACCTTCGCCGGCAAGTTGAAGTACGACTTGCTGCCGTGTCTCCTGCTCCAGCCGTCCCGGAGAGGGCATGCCCAGATTTTCGGAGAGCGAGTACGACGTGCCGCCGCGCTCGCCATGCTGGACGAGAAGCCCTTTGCCGCGAAGCACCGCGCCGTCGTGTCGCACGACTCGGCCGCCGCCGCCTACGCCCTCGGGGTCGCGAATCCGGCCAGGGTTCACCTCACGGTGCCGCCGGAGTTCCGCATGGCCGACCCGGTGGTAGTGCTGCACCACCGGCTGCTGCCCGAGACCGATCTCACCGTGCTCGACGGCGCGTCGATCACTTCGGTGCCGAGAACCGTCCTCGACACCATCGATTCGCACGTCGACGAGGAGCTGATAGAGAGTGTCGTCGCCGATGCCCTGGCGACGGGTGCCGTCACCAGGGCGCGACTCGAAAGCCGTCTGTACGAACTCGACGATGCCGCCAAGGCACGTGCCGAGCGCGTCCTCTCCACGATCGGCTCGTGAAGTACAAGGATCCCAAGGCCCTCCGCCCCGCCCTGGAAGCACGGCTGCGACAGCCGTTCGATGTCGTCGGCGACCTGTCGCGCCGCCGCACGGTCGCGTTCGATCGGCTGCTGGCGCGCCTGGCCGTGGCCGGGCACGACGCCTGGCTTCTCGAGGGCGGCGCTGCTCTCGAGTTCCGGATGCCCGAACGCGCCCGGGCCACGCGGAACGTCGATCTGGCACTGACCGACGGGCGCGACCCGGCGGACCTGCTCCTCGACGATCTTGCCGTCGAGACCACCTTCACCCGTCGCGGTCAGCCGATACCAGGTCCCGGCCTCGGTTCGATGGCCGACGCCTGAGCGGTACCGTTCGGCGGAATGGCAACCGAGCTCGATCTCGCCACGAGGGTTGCCGCCGACACGCACACCCTCGTCGAGGGCTTCTGGCGGCGAGCCCTGAGTACCGGCGCCTCCCTTCGCGGAGCAGACGCTCTCCGTAACGCGAACCGAGACCAGCGGATACCATGGCGCGCAAGAAGAACGAACAGACACCGCCGACACCGCAGGTGCGGTTTCGCTCGGTCATCGCCCGATCGACTCGGCCCGCAAGACGATGCCGAGGACGGTTGGCCGGGTGCTCGCTCACACCCGATCCGTCCCTGATAGCGCACCCCGGAACCAGTCCCGCGTTTCGGCGTCGTCGCTGAAGACCGCGCAGCCCTGCATTCCACGCGACATGAGCGTGCGGTACGTGTTCCGGATCACCCGGTCGGCTGCTGCCCGCGCGGCCTCCGGCTCCTTCTTCACCCAGGTTCGGTATCCGTGCAAGGTTCTGTCCCGCGACGGGTGAGCCAGCGCATCGGTCATCACTCTACCGTCCCGCACGAGCAGGTCTGCGCCTATGAGCACGCCGACCTGGTCCACCTCGAGACCCTGGCAGGTGTGGATGCATCCGATCTCGCTGACGGAGTCGGGCTGCATGATCCATAGACTCCCGTCCTTGTCGAGATTCCAGCGGGCGGCGTAGCCGTGTTCGGGGTAAACGACATCCTCCACGGACGGGTCCTTCTTCCCCTTCCAGTCCCAGCAGTAGCCCGCCACCATGCGTGCCCGGTTACGCGCCGTGTTACAGCGGATTATCTCGTCGTGCAGCGCGTTCGGCGAGTCGAAGACGCGGAAGTCATAGTCGAGTCCGTCGAGCGTCGGGTTCGCCGTCTCCCGAATCTGCAGTACGTGGTCGAGCCACGCGAGATAGCCTTCCGACCCGTTGCAACGGAACTGCGAGGCGAGCTCGAGCTCGTGGACATCGGCCTCGAGGTCTACCGCCTGCCGTCGGATCTCGCCACTTTCGCCGATATCCTTCAGGGTTACGCGCTGATCGTCATCGACGAAGAAGACGCTGAATGTCGAGGCGAGCACGAGCTCGCGAACCTGGTTGACGCCGAGGTTGCCGTAGAGCCCGGACTTCTTGTTCAAGCGGTGTGCCTCGTCGACGATCAGCGTATCGATACCCTTCACCGGTGCACCGACGTAGGCTCCGGAACCACGGAAGAGGTTCGCGATCCGCGTCTTCGTCATCGTGCCGGCAAGCTTCGCGGCGTAGACTGCTCGCGGCGCCGCATTGCGCGACACGTACTGGGCAACCTGCTCTCGCCGCGTCAGCTCGACGAGCAGGTTGATCGCGACGACCGACTTTCCCGTACCCGGGCCACCACGCACGATCAGCACTTGCCGGCGACCGCTCCGACCCGCTTCCTTTGCAAGTGCCAGCGCCATCTCGTAGACGATCTTCTGATCATCGATGAGCTCGAACTCGCGATTGCCGCGCATCAGAGACACGAGTTCGTCGGCGAGGCTCTTCGACGGACGGAGCCGGCCATGGTCTATCCGGTACAGCACCCTGCCCCGATCGGCTCGGCACACGTGACGGGCAAGGAAGACGGCGAGTCGCTCGACGTCGTGCTTGAGGAAGCAGGGCGCTTGCTCCAAGTGCTCGGCGTAGCGTCGATCGTTGATCGCCGTACCGTCCGGGCAGTTGTGTAGGTAGGCGCACGGCGCTAGGTGAATGTCGCCGTCCTGCACGGCCGAGTTGTAGTCGCGGATGAGCGCGGCATAGGTCCACGCCTGGTAGGACGGGTGCGTCTGCTCGCGTACGCCACCGCCGACGAAGGTGCGCACGATCGCGTCCTTGTCCGTCGTCTCGACCTCCGCCCACTGCTTGAGCTCCACGATGACGGCGGTGTCACGAGATTCGGCGTCGGACCCGCTGAGGATGAAGTCCACCCGCTTCGATGTCAGCGGCACACGGTACTCGATCGCGACGTTCGCCTCCTCCGGGGTACCGGCGAGGGCCAAAGCGCTCTCCATGAAGCGAAGCGAGTTCCGCCATGCGGCGATCTCGCCGCGGCTCGTGCCGTGACCAAGGCGCGCGCCGAAGGCCTCGACGACTCGATCCTCTATGCGGTTGAGCTGAACGTCGCGGCGGAAGTCTCGAGCCGTCGCCTCGTAGACGATCACGAGACCGGATACTTCCGAGCGTTCTTCTCGAGCTTATCGATCACGGCGTCACCGATATCGATCTCGAGCCGGGCGGCGATCTGCAGAAGGTAGATCTGCACGTCCGCGATCTCCTCCGCGGCACGCCGTCTCAACTCCTCGTCCGGTGCGTCGGACTCGGCCGCCGTGGACCACTGGAAGAGCTCGAGCAATTCGGAAGCCTCGACACTCAGGGCCATCGAGAGGTTCTTGGCCGAGTGGAAGCGAGCCCAGTCGCGTTCGGCGACGAAAGCCGCCACCCGTTCACCCAGCCGATTCAGGCCGGTGCCGTCGGAATCCTCCTGCCGGACCTCGTCGATCATGCCTGTCGTCGATCCGTGAATGCAGAAGACGCAAGGTATCACCGTGAGGGTTCTTCGCAAACGCGCCATCGAGCGCACACAGCCTGTCGACACCTGTGAACCCGACAGGACGGCCTGGCAGCATCGACGACCGTGGATACGGGCCTGCGCCCTATAGTTGAACGGCGCACCCCCTGCAGACTGTTCGCGAGCGTGGGCGATCAGGCGATCGACGGGCACGCGACACCGAGCAACGGCGGGTTGCCTGCAATCGCCCAGCCGCTCTACCAAGTAGATCGATGCTCGCCGCGTTCACCACCCCGTCGAGGCGTAACCCGGCGAGGTCGTCAGGGTCGACGTCCAGAGTGGCATCGACCGCGTTGAAGCACCCGACCACCGTAGAGAGCCCGAGATGCTCGACGCGCAACAGCGGGTAGGCGTGATCGCGATCGAGCACGCAGTCGCCGGAACGCTACTCCGACACCTCGGTCCGGAGGTTCTCTCGTCCGACCAGCGAGGCGCAGCCGCTTGCAGGGACGACGGCCGTGGCGAGAGACGCCAGCACAGGGTCCGGCCGCGATGTCACCTTGAAATGATCACGGATCACTCCGCAGCGCGTCCGCCTCCATGCCACCTGCTACAACCGGCCTGGTCGCTGTGACCGGCAAGCGTCGTTGTCCCGTTTGGTCGAAGACGTGAATCTGCGTGACAGGGACGCTCAGCAGAAGGGGCGCGCCAGACACGATCTCGTGCTTGCCTGCAGTCTGCACGGTGATGTCGCGATCGAGGCCGACGTCGACGTAGGCGTACGTGATGTTGCCTAGCCTGTCGGCAGTGGTCAGCGTCCCCTCGAGCGTCAGTTCGTCCGACGTGCCCGTTGTCCCTTCCACGAACCGAAGCTCCTCCGGACGGATGCCCAGGGTCATCTCGTCGCCAGCAGCGAAGTCCTCGTGAGGCAGCGTGACCTGCACATCCGCCAAGCCGTCGATGGCGACGACCGTTCCATTGGTTCCGCTTTCGCGAACCGAGGCGGACAGCAGGTTGATTCTCGGTGAGCCGATGAATCCCGCGACAAACGTGTTGTCGGGCGTGTAGTAGAGCTCGCCGGGTGTTCCGACTTGCTTCACCTCGCCATAGTCCAGTGCCACGATGCGGTTGGCCAGAGTCATGGCCTCGGTCTGGTCGTGGGTGACGTAGATCATCGTGGCGCCGAGCGTTCGATGCAGCGTTTCGAGCTCCAGCCGCATCTGGGTCCGCAGGCCAGCGTCGAGATTCGACAGTGGCTCGTCGAAGAGAAACACCTTGGGCTTACGCACGATGGCCCGACCGATAGCCACGCGCTGGCGTTGCCCGCCCGACAGTTGCGACGGTTTGCGTCGCAGCAGGTCATCGAGCCGCAGGATACGAGCTGCCTCTTCGACAGCCGCCTCTATCTCGGCCTTGGAGTATCGAGCGATGCGCAGATTGAAGGCGATGTTCTCGAAGACGTCCATGTGAGGGTAGAGCGCGTAGTTCTGGAACACCATCGCCACACCACGCTTGGACGGCTCTTCGTGGGTAACGTCCCGGCCATCGATCTGGATCGTTCCTGACGTCGCCTCCTCCAGCCCGGCGATCATGCGCAGAAGGGTGGACTTGCCCGACCCCGACGGGCCGACGAAGGCCGCGAACTCCCCGGACTCGATCTTCAGATCGACGCCATCGAAGAGCGCGACCGAGTCGAAGGACTTGGTGATGGCGGATAACGTGACCGTGGCCATGCTCAGCTGCTTCCTTCTCGAGTGATGTCATGCCGCAATCTCATTTCAGCGCACCCATGCGCATGCCCTGAACCAGCCGTCTTTCGGCAACGCCATAGAGCATCAGGACCGGCACGATCGTCATGACGAGAGCTGCGAATAGCGCACCCAGGTCGGCGCCGAACTGCCCGCGAAACTGCGTGATTCCAACAGGGAGGGTCCGGCTGCCCTGATCGAGCAGGACGACGGTGGCGAGGCCGAGGTCGTTCCACAGGAAGATCGTCTGCACCAGCGTCACCGACGCGATCGGTCCCCATGAGGTGGGCAGAACGATCTTGAAGAAGGTCTTGCGTTCGGACGCGCCATCCAGCGATGCCGCCTCCAGCAAGTCGAGAGGGAAGGAACTGAAATAGGCGCGCATCATCACGGCCGCAAAGGGAATCAACCGCGCGGCATACATGATGCCCAGCGCTAAAGGATTGCTGAGGACCCCCAAGGTGTCCGACAACGTGAAGAGAGGGACCCAGGTCACCACGAAGGGCAGCGTCATGAGCAGCACGAAGTAGCGGTTGAGCAGAGCGACCGAGTGGCTGGTGCTGCGTGCCAGGACGTAACCGGCCAGTACGCCCGCGGCGACGCCGACGCCGATGCCGGTCATGACCGCTATCAGACTGTTCAGGCCGAATGTCCAGAGCGGCTTGCCCAGATTCGTGCCGACCCAGGCTCTTGCGTAGTTGTCGATCAGGAACCGCTCGGGCCAGCCCAGCGGGTCGGCGATGATCTCGGTCTGGGACTTCACGGACGCAAGCAACGCGGCAAAGACCGGGACAATCGTCGCGGTCAGCCACAGAATCAGCGCGAGCACGCCCAGCGTTCGCAGCGTCAGGTCGAGTGGGCGCGCGAAGGCCGCCTCGCGGATGCGATCAGCCGGCACGTTGGATCTTGCTCGGCCTGAAGATGGAGAGGTAGATCATCGACAGTAGCGCGATCACGACAGTGGTGACGATGGCAGTCGCGGCCGCGTAGCCGAAGCGGGCGTTCACGAAAGCCTCCCGCCAGACGTAGGTTGCGGCGACCTCGGACGCCCGCCCCGGACCGCCCTGTGTCATCACGAAGACCTGATCGAAGACGCGGAACCCGAACATCAGCTGGATCAGGAACACCGTCGACAACGCTTCGCGGATCATCGGGAAGGAGATGTAGCGCGCTCGTTCGTACGGACTCACACCGTCGAGCGTCGCAGCCTCGTGAATCTCGCCGGGGATGTCCTGCAGAGCCGCGAACAGGATGATCATCGGGAATCCCGTGAATTGCAGGATCGAGACCAAAATGATCACGTAGTTGACTGTTGCCGGATCCCCCAACCATGCTCGGTCCAACGATGGGTGGATGAAGCCCAGCAGGTCGTTCACCCAGCCGAAGTTGCCGTCGAAACCGAAGAGCCAGACCTGCGCGGTGAAGACTGTGGGCAGGAGGACCGGCAGGAACACGAGGAACTTGATGACCTTGTGACCCCGTACCTTGCGATCCACCAGCGCGGCGATCACGAAGCCGATCGCGACCGTGCCGAGTGCCGTCAGCACGGCATAGACAACCGTGTTCAGGATCGCCGTCTGCGCAGCGCGATCGGTCGAGATGCCGGTGTAGTTCTCGACGCCGACGAACTCCTTCGGTCCAAAGCCCGGCCAATCGAAGAACGACACGCGAAGCGTCTCGAAGAAGGGCCACGCTACCAACGCGCTCGCCAACAGGAAGGCGGGCAGGAGGAACGTCGTTCGTGTGAGAGCGAGACCGTCGCGGCGAGGCCTTCGGCCAGGACGCATGGGCACTTCCTGCGAGGAGTCGCTCATGTGTCGTCGTGCTCGGTCCTGGCTCGCATGGCAGAGTGACCACGCGCCGGGGAGCGATGCGTGTGCACGATCATGACCGCGCTCGCGCCGCCGTAGCGACCTGGGCGCGCGCATCGTCGATGACCCGCAGCACGTCGATGGAGGTCGCCAGCGGATGGTGCGGCGACTCGGTCAGACCGTCCGCCACGTGCCGCGCGGCCCAGACCGCCTGTCGACACATGCCATCGCTCGCAGTCGCGATGCCGCTGTCGTCCACGAATTCGGCAATCGGCTTGTTCCCGGCATCGAAGACGGTCAGGTTGCCCGGTGCAGCGTGGCGCGAATGAATCAGAACTCGCCCCTCGGTGCCCGAAACGCTGGCGATCCCCGAGCCGTAGGTCGAGAGGCTGGCGCTGGCAACGGCTTGCGGTCCCGCATCGTAGGACAGGACCGCCACCGCCTGATCTTCCACGCCCGTCTCGGCCAGCCGACCACAACAGGAGACACGGTCTGGACGCCCGAGAACCATGACGGCGAGCCAGATCGAATAGACGCCTACGTCGAGCAAACAGCCGCCGGCCAGTTCGGGCGCGAAGAGCCTGTGGGTCGGGTCGAAAGGCACCGACGTACCGAGGTCCGCCCCGACCATCGCGATCTCGCCCAACTCGCCCGAAAGCAGCAACGCCTCCAGTACCCGGTTGCGCGGGTGAAACCGGGTGTGCATCGCCTCCATGGCGAACCGTCCGGCCGCGCGGGAGGCGTCTCGGATCTGCTCGCCTTCCGCGGCGCTCGACGCCAGCGGCTTCTCGACCAGCACATGCTTGCCGGCGCGCAGCGCCGCAACGGCCATCTCGCCGTGATGGCTGTGCGGCGAGGCGATGTAGACGATGTCGACCCCGGAGTTCGCCAGAAGTCCGGCGTAGTCGTCGTGCGCGGTGGGGATGCCGTGGGCATGCGCGAACGCTTTCGCACGCTCGGCTGACCGCGACGCCACCGCGACCACGGGCTGATCGGTGAACCGCTGCAACGCCTGGACGAATTGACCGGCGATGACGCCCGGCGCCTGAATCCCCCAACGCAGGGTCGGTCCTCCGGAAAGCTGCAGGGGATCCGGTTCGGAAAGCCGTCTCATGTTCGAGCATCATCCGCACTGGTCGTAGAGAAGCCCGAGTGCTCGATCCGCACGACCAGCAGGCGGCTGGCGTTCGAGGCCTTGATCCTGACGCATTCCGTTGCGGGAATGCCGAGCGCTGCGCCGCTCGCAAGATCGCTCTCGATCCGACCCCAACTCAACACTCCGGCCCCGTCGACGAGGTAGACGACGTGCTGCGCGGTGTCCGATTGAACGACGAAGGCCTCATCAGCAGCGATGTCTCGAAGCTCTACCGTGTAGCGATCATCCCCGAAACCCGGGAACGTGGCCTTGCCGCCGGACAGCGTCCGGACCTCGGAGCCGGGCAACTTGGCGGGCGCGTCAGTAGGCGACATCATCGTGACTACCACGAACTCGATGGGCGCGGTCGCGACTTCGGGGTTCACCATCGAATGCCGCCCTCCCGCAGGGGTGTAGAGCGTCTGACCCGCATCGAGCAGTCGTTCGGTCTCCTCGTGTTGGATATGGCCCTGCCCGCGCAGCACGACCCAGATCTCGGCATTGTCCGGATGCTCGTGCATTCCGATCAACGAACCGGGTGGCAGCGACGCGTAGTCCATGCCCGAGATCTGCCCATCGAGCATGCCCCCGTTGACCAGCCGCTTGTAATGCACCGGCCCGCTGCCTTCATGCATGCCGTAGATGTGAGCGAGCCCGGTGCTGTCATTGATGGCGAGCATGGTCGAACCTCCGTCGACGTGGCTGCTGGGGACCGGGAGCGTCTGCATGGGTCACAGGCCGATCTCCCGCAGGGCCGTGCGGCATCGCGCCGCGCTCAAGGCAGGGGTCGCCAACATCGTCTGGTCGGTTTCCGCGATTACCCAACCCTCGAAACCCGCCGTTTCCAACGCCGACACGATCCGCACGAAATCGATATCGCCGGACCCGATCTCGGTAAAGAGGCCTTGCGCCACGGCATGGTCGTACTCCCAGCCGTTCTCGTGACACCGTCGGACGATGGACAGGTCCAGATCCTTGGCGTGCCAGGCCGTGATCCGCGCGGCGTGACGTTCGAAGAACGCTTCGACGTCCAGGCCCGCCCACCGAAGGTGGCCGGTGTCGGGGCCGAGGAAAACGAGATCCGGGTCGGTGTTCGCGATGAGCCAGTCGACCTCTGACGGGCTCTCGATCACTGTGCCTACGTGCGGGTGATAGGCGAGCCTTACTCCCTCCTTCGCGGCCAAGCATCCGGCCGCGTGCAGATTGCGCAGGAATCTTGCGCGCTCGTCAGGCTTCAGACCGTCCTCGGGACCGACGCGCCCGGGGACCTCGCGGCGCAACCGCCCACTGGGCATTCGTGCATCGAACCCGCCTGCCGAGACGAGAAGCGTGTCCAGCCCCAGTTCCCGGCTGACGGCGGCAGCCCAAGCGATGAGGTCGATCTCGTCGCTCAGCCAGAAGTCGACCCACAGGTAGCCTGGCGCGGCGACGAGGCCGTGCTCCGCGAAGGACTTCGCAATCTCCCGAGCGGCCGACGCCGGCGCGAGGCCGACATCGGTGTCCCCCACGACCCAGGGCGCACCGGCATATCCGGCGGCAGCTATCTCGGCAAGCATCACGTAATCGTCGGCGCCGACGATCCGCCACATCGCACGCGCGCAGCCGACCGTCGAACGCCGCAGCGGAGCTCTCGCGGCGTCGGGCGCAGCGCTCATCAGGCTACCTCCCCGACCAGCAAGCGCGGCGACGGTCGAACGTCGGCCTCGATGCGAGCCGAGACTCGGCCCTCGCTATCGGGCGTGGTCATGGCGTGAATCGTCTCGACGACGTTGACGGCAATGCTGCCCGACGCAACGGGCTCACGATCTTCCCAGACGGCCAGTGCCAGATCCTCCGCGCCACAGCCGCGCCGGTTCGGCCCCCTTTCAGTCTCGTCAGCCCTGACCGACAGGTCGGTCCACTCAGTCGCGCCATGAGGGCGCAACCTGACCGCCGCCGCGAAGGTATCCGGGTTGGGCAGGCACAGCTCCCCCCGCGTGCCCAGAACCGTCAACAGCGGCACTTCCCGCACCGGGCGATTTCCATATCGCATCGTCAGCGTGGCGAGCGCGTCATCGTCGAACACGAGACTGCAATTGCTGTGGGCCACGGCATCCGCGCCGCGCTCGACAGGATCGTAGAGCTGGGCCGTGCCGCACAGTGCACGCACCGGACCGAACAGGTTGACCAGCGCCGTCAGGTAGTAGGGCGCCATGTTGAGGAACGGAATGCCGCCGGTCCGGTTGATCTCACGTGGCGGGATCGGTCGCAGCATCGTCGCGGAGGCCGTCAAGGGCACACCGATATCGCCTCGCTCGATGGCGGCACGCCCCGCTTGAAAACCGTCGCCGAGAATAGTGTCCGGAGCACAGGCGATCTTGAGGCCCAGCTCTGCTGCCAGGCGGACCAGCGAGGCCGAATCCGCCGTCTCCGTGGCGAGCGGCTTCTCGGAATAGACGTGCTTGCCGGCCCGCAGGATCCGTTCGTTCGTGTCACGGTGGGCCGGGATCGGCGTCAGGTTGATGATCAGTTCGATGTCGTCGTCCGCCAGGATGTCCTCACCCTGGTAGACGCGCTTGACGCCGAAGCGCTTCGCCAGCGCGGAAGCGGCTGCGAAATCCAGATCGGCGACCGCCACCAGATCGAGCGTTTCGCTCGCCACGAGGTTCGGCAAGTATTGCGCGGACACGGACCCCGTTCCCAAGACTCCGACGTTCATTTTCTGACTGTGCACGTGCGACGAGTCCTCCTGGACCTGGCCCCCCAAGCGGCACAGGTTCGATATGTCGATCCGGGGAGCGAGGGAAGGTCCGGCGCGCATCACCGCGCCGGACGTGCAAGCGCGCCGGGTCAGTTCCCGCGTAGCTTCTCGGAGATCGCTTCCAGATCGCTCGCGACGTCCTCGGCCGTCGCCTGACCGATCAGAATCTCCTGCCAACCGGTCGCGACCCGATCGCGAAGCTCGACGTGAGTCAGGGTGTTGGGCTGCGTCTGCCCCATCATCGTGTCCAGCGCTTCGAATTGGCTCATCGCCAGCGGGGGCACTGACGAGCGGTCCAGCTCGACATCGGTGCGGCCCGTGTTGCGCGAGTAGCTCGACATCGTGCTCTGGAACTCGGGAGTACTCAGGAAAGCCAGGAACGCCTTGGCCAACTCAGGGTTGTCGGAATTGGCCGCGATCCCGATGCCGTCAATCGCCGCCAGCTGTAGCGTCGTGTCCTCGGCGGACATCGATGGGAGCAGGAACCAGCCTGCTTCGAAAGGCAGGTCCGCCGCCAGGATTGCCGAGACTTCCCAACTGCCGCTGACGTACATTCCAGCGGTCTCCGTAAAGAACAGGGTCTGCCCGATCTCGCGCGTCACCGTCTGCGCCGATTTACCGTAGATTCCGGCCTTGCCCCAGTCTGCGACGATGCGCTCCAGCGCCTCGACCGCACACGGATCGGTGTAGCGCGCCTGAGGCGTCGCCCCTTCCTGCCAAGCGGTCTCGATGCGCTGCATCCATTCAGTCCCGCAACTGGACGTCATCGCCTGCTGCACCAGCCACCCCGTCGATCTGAAGCCGCTGATCGGCATGGCAAGCGGCGTCTTTCCTGCATCGGCAAGAGCCTGGGTCATCTCCTTCAATTTCTCGTCGGACGCGATGCGTCCAGCGTCGGGGGCCTCGATACCCAGTTCCTCGAACATATCCTTGTTGTAGTAGACCAGCCCGACCCAGTTAATCCCGGCATTCACGGCGAGACGCTCGCCATCGTCGGTTGAGTAGGACGAGACGAGAGCAGGCAGGTAGGCTTCCGCGAGGCCCTCTTTCTCCCAGACGTCGCTGATGTCCATCAGCACACCCGATTCCACGACGCCTTCCCAGATCCCGGCGACGCCAACCTGAAGCACGGTAATGTCGGGCGCGTTGTCGGTGGCGAGCGTTCGAGGCAGGCCCGGGAAGTAGTCGTTGCCTCCGCTGACAGGCTCGATGTTGATACTGGTGCCAGGGTTGTCTTCCATGAACTGGTCGGCCGCGTCGGCGAAGAAATCCCAGTCGGGATAGACCACCGCCGTGATCTCGCCGGATAGCTGTTGTGCGAAGGCGCCGCTGGCGCCGACTGAAAGCACGATTGCTGCAATCGTGGTGCGGGCCGCTACCCTTGGGGTTCGTCGCTGGTTCATTGAAACTCCTCTTGGCTGTTGGGTGTTGGGCGGCTTGCTTGGCCTTCGGGCCTTGCTCTGACGCGACTGGCTCGACTGGACGCTTCGCTCCGGAAACTCATGTCGGCCTCCCAAGCGTCTCCGGGCACGGCTCCGCATAGGGGGTGAAGTGATCGATCCAGTCCTGAGGGGGCAAGGCGCCCCACTGGTTGACAACCTTGTAGTTCGACAGGTTCTCGCCCGGATCGACCACGTTCACCGGTTGATCGTCATCGTCGATCACTTCCATCTCGGCGATGCACTCGGTCATGAATCCCATGACATCGCGGTAGTAGATGAAGAGGTTGTCGCCCGGCCCATGTCGGCCGGGGCCCCAGACGATCCTGCGATCCTCGGTCGCCAGAGCGTCCGTGAGCACGGGCAGTCTTGCAGAGGGAGAACGGCGCTCTGCTGATCACGGTACGTGATGTTCGTCAAAGAACTCCCTCGCGCAGCTTGATCACGGCGCGAGGAAGCCGCCCCCGAAGGTGACTAAGCC